>Ga0181564_10002470_pt1 | contig 16075 bp, 10 predicted proteins | sample 011ome_24_FD_134512 | JGI IMG/M metagenome (GOLD analysis project Ga0181564, IMG submission 134512) | Coastal salt marsh microbial communities from the Groves Creek Marsh, Skidaway Island, Georgia - 011513CT metaG (megahit assembly) | ecosystem: Environmental > Aquatic > Marine > Intertidal...
GTGAACATTCAGGCCCGGCTTGAGATGCGGATCTGCGTCACACGCCGCAATACCCTTGTTTGCGAGCGCAAGGCCAAAAGGCAAAGTCGCGTTGTTGAGCGCATAGCTGGACGTATGCGGCACCGCGCCTGGCATATTTGCCACGCAATAGTGGATGATGTGATCAACCAGATAGGTCGGGTCTTCGTGCGTGGTCGGCTTCGAAGTTTCGAAGCAGCCACCCTGATCGATTGCTACATCGACCAACACTGCGCGATGCTGCATCAGGCCAAGCATGTCGCGAGTCACCAGCTTCGGTGCGCTTGCACCGGGGATCAGCACAGCGCCCACAACTACGTCTGCGTCGGTGATCGCGTTCTCGATTGTGCCGGCGTTGGAATAGCGTGTTGTGACGCGGCCCTGGAACATATCGTCAAGCTCGCGAATGCGCGGCAGCGAGCGGTCGAGAATCTCGACATTCGCACCGAGCCCCGCCGCCATGCGCGCGGCTTGCGTTCCAACAACACCGCCGCCGATCACAACAACCTTTGCTGGAAGCACGCCCGGCACGCCGCCCATCAGGATACCGCGCCCGCCATTGACCTTGTGGCTCGCCTGCGCACTCGCTTCGATCGAGAGTCGCCCGGCGACTTCGCTCATCGGCGCGAGCAGCGGCAAGCCGCCGTCACGATCGGTCACGGTTTCATATGCGACCGCTGAAACGCCACTTTCCATCAGCCCTTTGGCTTGCTCCGGATCGGGCGCAAGATGCAGATAGGTGAACAGGATCTGGCCTTCGCGCAGTTGCACCCACTCGTTCGGTTGCGGTTCCTTGACCTTCACCACCATCTCTGCGCGCGCGAATATTTCTTCCGCCGTATCGACAATTTCGGCCCCGATGGCGCGATAGTCATCGTCGGTCTTGGTGATGCCCAGCCCCGCACCGCTTTCGACGATGACCGAGTGACCGCACACGATGTACTCTCGCGCAGCTTCCGGCGTCAGACCGACGCGGTATTCGTGGTTCTTGATTTCCTTAGGGACACCGACGAGCATGGGGGAACCTCTCAAACAGACTCGGATGACGTTCGAGGAACGTCATATAGCACAGGCAAGAAAGTTACAAAGGAAACTAATTTTGTTTTGTGGCGGGAGCGTCTTCACTCCCACCAGTATTTCCGTCGCTCGATATTCCCCGTCTCGACCTCTTTCATCGTCGCTGCATCATACAGCCGCCCGCCGAGCATCACCTGGTCGATCTTGTCCGAATTGGCGATGTCCTCGCTGGGATCGGCACTCAGCACCACCAGATCCGCCAGCTTGCCTGCTTCGATTGAGCCGATGTCATCGGCCATGCCCAGCGAATGCGCCGGCTCGATCGTGCCGGCCCGCAAGGCCTCAACCGCGGTCATTCCGCCGCGGGCAAAGCTCCATAGTTCCCAATGAGCCGCGATCCCGGCCTGCTGACCATGCGCACCGATACTGACCCGCACACCGCGCTTTGCCAGCTTGGCTGCTTCACGCGCTGCATCATCATCAACAAAGGCCCAGTCGGGCGCCTTGGTCCGGCGCGCAGTTGCTGCCAGCAATTGCTTGGGCGGAGTGTGCACCATCAGCGGATTGGCAAACACATCTGTCGCCTGTCGCCAATAGGGATCGCCTGCCAGACCGCCATAGGTCACGCCTAGAGTAGGAGTGTAGTTTGACTGTGACTGGCCAAAGAACTGCAGCACATCTTCGTAGAAAAACTCGCCCGGCACATTGTGTTCGACGGTCGAGTTGCCGTCCGCCACAAGGTTCATATCCATGCCGAACAGCGAACCGCCTTCGGCCACCACCAGCATGCCTTCTTCTGCCGCGGCGCGCGCCACCATCTGGCGCTGCTCGCGGCGTGGCTGGTTGTAGTTCTTCACTGAAATGCCCCCTTGCGCCTTGATCCGGCGAACATGGGCCAGCGCGTCATCATAGGTATCAATCCGGGCGAAGAAGCCAGGGGCCTTTGCGCCATAGATAACTTCGCCGGTCGAGAAGATGCGCGGAGCCGTAATCAGGCCCGCCTGCTGGCGCTCTGCCGCGGCGAAGACCATGCTGGCGCTGGAGGATGGGTTGTGGATCGTGGTGACCCCCATCGCCAGATCCTGAAGCAAGGTCCAGTTCTGCTGCGGGATCAGATCGTCCGTGCCATAGGGACCGTGCGCATGCGCATCGACGAGGCCGGGCATGATCACCTTGCCCGTCACATCGACCACTGTCGCGCCATCCGGAATCGCGGTTTCTCCAGCCGGGCCAACCGCGCGGATCCGGTCACCGCTGATGACAATCGTGGCGTTATCGATCGCACCTACACCATCGCCGGCCATAGTGAGAACACGCGCACCGGTAAGCGCCACGGTACCGCTCGGCTTGGCGGCATCAACTGTCAGGGCGAGCGAGACACCGATCTCTGGCGGCGTGAAGCCTTCGCTATCGTCCTCTTCCCCCTTGGGCGCGTTGGGGAACAGGTCCGCCACTTGCGCGGTCTTGAGCATTGGACCGATGGACCAGTTGATCATCGCGCCATCGCGTGACCAGCCGATGTAGTCTGCACCGCCTTCGCTGACCTTGGTAACCGGAACAAAGCCGCCCTTTTCGTTGACGCTGACGGGCTTACCACCCGGCATCAGCGGCATGGCGAAGACTTCGTAGTTCTGGCGAAATGCTACAGTCTGCCCGTCGGGCGATACGCGAAATTCACTGGCCAGATCGCCCTCGGCATGGGTGCGCTCGTCCTCACCATCAAGATCCATCGAGACGAGCGACAGCTTGTCACCGCCAAAGCGGGTGACGAACAACCGGTCACTGGAATCGCCGAATTGCGGATCAGACCCGCTGCGGGTGACCAGCGTTGGCGTGCCGCCGCTGGCGCTGACCACATAAATGCCGGGGTTTTCCGAATATTCGGGTGACGTCAAATAGCCGCCGCTGCGCTTCTCAAACGCAATGGTGCGTCCATCGCGGCTGAAGCGCGGCACGGCATAGTGGCCGGGCTGGCTTGTGATCACGCGCGGGTTACGGCCATTGGCCTCCGCGACCACAATCTCGCCCAGCCCTTCATCGCTCCAGCGGACATAGGCAAGCTTGCTGCCATCGCGGCTATAAGCAGGCCATAACTCAAGCTTGTCACCGCTCTCGCCGGTTAATCGGGTTGGGTAATCGCGCCCGCGGAAGCTCTTGGTGTAGAGTTTGCCCAGGCTTTCGAAGACCACACGGCCGCCGTCAGGGCTGATCGTGGCAAAACGCGGCATAGTGGTGGCGAACCGGTCTGGAGACACTTCGATCGCAGGATGCGGCGCATCGGCTATGCCGCGCGTATCATTGATCGCGAAAGGGATCACCGCAGCGCCGCTGCCGTCTGCATTGACCCGGCGGATCTTGCCGCCAGCCCAGAATACAATGGAATTGCCATCCGGTGTCCAGTCCATGTTCGGATAGACTCCCGTCACCGCCCAGGTTTCCTGCATGTCCATGTCCAGCTCGCCATAGATCATGCGTTCTTCGCCGCTGGCGATGTTCTTGACCCACAGCTGGCTCTTATCCTTGTCGCGCCGGACAAAGGCGATTTCCTTGCCGTCGGGCGAAGGTGCCGGGCGCACCGCGCCGCCATAACCATCGACCGCTGTGGTCACTTCGCCTGTCGCAATATCATAGCGCTCAATGGCAAAGATGCCGCTGTTCGAATCCTGCGCGTAGATGAAGGTGTTCCCTGGCGTGGTGTTGCGCGTGTAGTAGATCGCGCTGCCATCAGGCGCGTAGATCGGCTCGCCCAATTCCTTCTGCAACGCTTCGCTGGCACGCTTGACCAATTGCACACCTCCGCCACCAGAGACGTGGTACATCCAGATCTCGCCCGTGCCGAGCGAGCGTCCGGTTGTGAAGTGCTTCTTCGCGACGATGAACTTTCCGTCCGGCGACCATGTCGGCTGGTTGAGCAGGCGGAAGTCTTCTTTCGTCACCTGGCGCTTGTCCGAGCCATCGGCATTCATCACCCAGATATTGTCTGCGCCCCCACGGTCAGACGTGAAGGCGATGCGGCTGCCATCGGGTGAGAAGCGCGGGTGCACTTCCCACGCCATACCTTCGGAAATCCGCGTCGGGGTGCCGCCTGATATCGGCATAGTGTAAATGTCACCCAGCAGCGTGAAAGCGATGGTGCTGCCATCGGGCGAGACATCGACATCCATCCATGTGCCTTCGTCCGTCTGGATCGCCACCTGCTGGATCGTCGCTCCCTTGGGCGCTTCGATATCCCATTTCCCGTCATCACCACCAGCTTCGGCATCGTCCTGCGCGGTCAGCGGGCTGGCAATCATCGCGGCTCCGGCGAGCAGCGCGGCGGCAAGAGTGCGGGTCGTGGTGGTGTGATGTTGCATTGAAGGGTCCCCTGTTGAATTGCGCGCGACTTTAGCAAGGCGGGTCAATTATGCTAGCGCTGGTCCACCAAGCACTTGATTGACTCGGCGAATGTTCCTGTCACTTTGCGCGGCAAGGGGAAGTTGACAGCATGACAATGACTTTGGGGACGATGCTGGTTGCGGCAGAGCAGATTTTTATCGCCGCATGCATTCTCGCGCTGATCATATTGTGGCGGCGCGGCGAAGGGCGCGTAGCGCAGACGATGGGGCCGCGCTGGCTCGCGATCATCGGTACGGCAATTGTGCTGACGATCTGGCTGACCGTGCAAGTGCCGATCAACGCCGCACTGTCGACCGGGCTTCTGGCGGGCGTGGGAACGCTGCTCTATTTCCTCGCAAGGGCCAATACACACGAAGGCGAGGCAACGCGCTTTGTGGGTTAGCTCCTAACCTAACTGGCCGCGTTTAGGGCCCAGATAGCCGAACAAATACGCCGCGACCTTGCGCATCTGGATTTCCTCTGCGCCTTCGGTGATGCGATAGCGGCGGTGGTGACGATAGATATGTTCAAACGGCTTATGCCGCGAATAACCGATCCCGCCATGCACCTGCATCGCGCGGTCCGCCGCCTGGCACACCAGCCGGTTCGCCCAGTAATTGCACATCGAAACCTTGTCAGAGATCGTCTTCTCGATCTCCTCATGCGGCATATTGTCCATTTCCCACGCGGTCTTGTAGATCAGCAGGCGCAACATTTCGCATTGCGTCGCAAGCTCTACAAGCGGGAACTGGATCGCCTGATTCTTCGCCAGCTCCTCCCCGAACGGCTTGCGCTGGCGCGCATACTTGACGCTTTCATTGACGCAGAATTGCGCCGCACCAAGCGAGCTTGCCGCCTGCCGGATGCGGTTCTGGTGGACGAAGCTCTGCGCCAACGACAGCCCGCGCCCTTCGACGCCCAGCATCGCACCTTCAGGCACCCACACGTTGTTCACTGAAAGGCGCGGGTGATCGGTGGGCATGTTGAAGGTCCACATCCACTCTTCGATCTCCAGCCCTTCGGTCGGGTTGGGCACGAGCAGACAGGTGATCCCGCTGGCATCGCCATCTTCGCCACTGGTGCGGCAGAACATCGCGCAATGGGTGGCCACATGCATGCCGGTGATCCACATCTTATCGCCATTGATGAGCCAGCCGTCGACCCCGTCGCGCGTTTCGCGCACCGCGCGAGTTTCCATATGCGTCGCGTCAGAGCCGTGGTCAGGTTCGGTGAGGCCAAAGGCAACGCGGCGCGTACCTTCGAACCCGCCCAGGATGAATTCCTGTTTCTGTTCCTCTGTCCCCCACTGTTCGAACATTTCGACGAAGGGGAAATTTCCGACAATGCTGTGCTCGTTCTGCAGATCGTTGTGCAGCCCCAGTCCGCGCTGCGCAAACCGATCACGGATCACTGCCATCCAGAGGTTGCTGCCATCCTTGCCGCCATATTTCTTCGGCGCGGTGAAGCGCCAATGCCCCGCCTTGTCCGCGCGTTTTTTCGCTTCCCACAGTAACTCTTCCCATTCTTCACGCGGCAAGCCGCCCGCCTCGAAATCGGTGCGCGCATATTCGCGCCGGTGGTCGAAGAAGCGGATATTGTCATCCTGCTGTTCAAGCGGAGTGATCTCATCCGCGATGAATTTCTCTAACTGGGCGTAGTAGTCTTCGAGCCCCTGCGGGATGGTGAAATCCATTTCCTATTCCTCTCCGGTCCATTTTTTTCGAGCGACAGCGAGTGCGGCGTATTTGGGAACGTCTGCCGAAACCTTCTCTAGCGCGGCTTCCTTCATTTCGCGCAGCAGGCCGGGACTGGCGAGTGTCTCCGCACCATCCAGTATCGCTTGCGCCAGGTCAGGCTCTGTTACACGCGGCGCAACATCGTCTTCCCGCGTGATCATGCCTAGCGCATTGCGCGCAACCGCCAGCTGGAAGCGGTTGTGTCCTTGCATGAGCGGCTTGAGGGTTTCGAGCCATTCGGAAACCGCAGCGGCAATCTCTCCGTTTGTTGCTTCACCGTGGTTTTCATCAGGCTCGATCAGTGGTTCCGCTGGCAGTGCCCGCTCTTCTTCGGGCGCATCCTTCTCCAGCAGCATCAGCAGGTCCAATTCCTGCTCGCTGGTACGGCGCGAGATCACCACGCGCTCGAGCATCCGGTCCGATCCATCGCGCCACACCTTCGCGCATTTGAGGCAACCCATCGCCCACCACACCGTGCGGTGGATCAGCCAGTAACGGAAACGCTCGCGATCAACTGTGCGGCCTGATTCCGCCTCATACGCGGCGAAATAATCCTCCAGCGAGCCCAGCCCCAGCGCGGGCCGGTCATATCGCGCAAAGCGCCACACCGCCATGCAACCGAACGCCAGGTCTTCGTGCGGGTCGCCGAAATGCGCCAACTCCCAGTCGAGCACGCCCGTTAGATGCCCGTCTGCGGCGAGCACATTACCCATGCGATAATCGCCATGATTGAGCACTGGCGCGCAAGGATCGGGGCAATTGTCCTCCATCCATTTGAGGCCGAGCGCGATGATCGGGCGATCGCCGCCTGCTTCCTCAAACTGCGCGCGCAAGTCCGCAATTGCCGCGCGATAGTCCATCACCGGCACATCTCTGGGCAAGTCTTCGCGCTTGAGCAAATGGATGCGGGCAAGATCGCGCGCGGCCTCGCGCAGGATCGTGTCCGCGCCCTCCATCGCGAGGATTTCCCTCGGGTTCGGCGTTCCGGGCAGCGCGCGCATGATGAAGCCGCTGCCGATACCGTCATCGGGCTCAAGCACGGTCAGCACTTCCGGCGCGGTAACCCCAGCCTTGCGCGCGGATTCGATGATTGCGGCCTCGGTCGCATGACCGAACGGGCGACCTTCCATAAAGGCGAGGCTAGGTGCGCGGCGCAGCACGAAGCCGTCTCCGCCACTGGAAAACCGCCAGCTTTCCATCGTCGCGCCGCCGGTGAGCCGCGTCAGGCCTTCAGGTGCAGAAAGGCCGACCCGCGCACATGCACGGGCCAGCCCTTCATTCAGTTCTTCTGCAGTAACGTCACCCACAGATCAGGCCCAAAGATCAAGCCACGACGGCGTCTTTCTTGACCGTGATAACCTGCGGATAGGTGAACTCTTTCAAGCCCTCCTGCCCGTATTCCGCGCCAAAGCCCGATTGCTTGTGTCCGCCGAACGGCGCGAAGGGCGAGAGGTGCAGATATTCGTTGATCCAAACTGTGCCGGTCTCGAGCTGCTCTGCGATCTCGACACCCTTTTCAGGGTTGCTGGTCCACACAGCGCCGGCAAGGCCATATTCGGAATTGTTGGCACGCGCGATCACCTCTTCCTCGGAAGAGAATTTCATCAGCGGCATAACCGGCCCGAACTGTTCCTCTGCAACGATCCGCGCATCTTCCGGCGGATTGTCCATGATCGTGATCGGCACGTAGTAGCCTGTGCCCGATGGATCGGCATCACCGCCAATCAGGAAGTTATAGCCATTATCCTTGGCGTCCTGGATCAGCTCGAGCACACGCTCATACTGCTTCTTGTTCTGGATCGGGCCGACACCGGTACCTTGCTGCGCGCCATCGCCCACAACCACGGTCTTGGCATATTCGACCAGCGCGGCGGCCAGTTCATCATAGATATCCTCATGGATATAGATGCGCTTTGCCGCAACGCAGATCTGGCCTGCGTTGGAGAAGCTGGACCAGAACAATTGCTCCGCCACCTTCTTCGGATCGGCATCAGGCAGAACGATTGACGCGTCATTACCGCCCAGTTCCAGCGTGATGCGCTTCAGATCTTTCGAAGCGCCCTCCATTATCTTCTTGCCGGTCGCGGTCGAGCCGGTGAAGGTGATCTTGTCAATATCAGGATGCGATGTAATCAACGGGCCAAGCGAATCTTCGCCAGTGATAATGTTGACCACGCCAGCAGGAACCACGTCCTTGATCAGCTCTGCCAGACGCAGCGTGGTGAGCGGCGTGAACGGCGAAGGCTTGAGCACAATGGTGCAACCAGACAGCATTGCCGGCGCGATTTTCTGCATCGCCATCATGACCGGGAAATTCCACGGCACAATGCCGCCGACCACGCCCACGGGGACGCGGCGCGTGCGGCTGAGGCGCTGATCGGAATCTTCGTTGATCACATCGTCCAGCTGAAGCGTAGCCTGGCTGCCAGCCATATAGGCCGCGCCCATGATCTCGCCCTTGGCTTGCTCATGCGGCTTGCCCTGCTCAGCGGTGAGCAAACGGTAGAGCTCTTCGTGATTGTCCTGGATGACTTTCGCCACGGCCTGAATCGTCGCGCGGCGCTCTTCAATCGGGGTCTTGGACCAGGTCTTGAATGCTGCGCGCGCTGCCGCGACTGCTTGGTCCAGCTCGGCCGCACCGCAAGATGGCACCTGACCGATCACTTCTTCCGTCGCGGGATTGACGACGTCGCACCATTCGCCAGTGTCGATCATCTGTCCGTTGATCAGGTTTTTATATTGGGTCGCCATGAGTAGGCCTCTCTCCAGTCTGATTTGAAAACTCTCGAGCCGCCAAGATGGGGCGCAACGGTCCCAAGGGCAATCGAATTCTGTGAGAATATAGAACGAGACTTGGCGTCGCGCGCCTATCGATTGCGCTATGCAACTGAATGTCGCAGGGAAGCTATCACGCAGTAGAGCAAGAGAGGAATTTTTCGATGGCCGATCTCGTCCTTTACGGCAGCCCCGTTTCACCCTTTGTCCGCAAGGCCGCAGCGTTTTGCATAGAGAAGGGCGTCGATTTCGAACTCGAATCGGTGAATGTGTTCGATCCGCCGGACTGGTTCCGCGAGATTTCGCCTATGAAGCGCATCCCGGTGCTGCGCGACCGCTCTATCGCTGAAGAGGGCATCCCTGGCACGATCGCCGATAGCTCCGCAATCTGCGGCTATATCGAGAAAAAGCATCCGGACGTTCCGATGTACCCGGCTGAGCCTTATGCCTATGGCCGCGCACTATGGATAGAAGAGTATGCCGACAGCCATTTGGCTGCAACCGGTGGATTGGGCATTTTTCGCGCGATTGCCTTTGCCGCAATGAACGGGAAAGAGCCTGACCTCGACAAAGCGCGCGCAACCTGGGCGGAAAAGATGCCGCCCATCCTGGCCTATCTTGACGGCGCATTGGGCGATGGTGAGTTCCATGCCGGAGACGCACTATCGATCGCGGACATCACAGTTACGACCTGTTTGATGCAGATCGACCTTGCTGCCAATGCCCCGCTCGATAGCTATCCCGCGCTGGCAGCGCATCAGAAGCGCATGCGCGCGCGCGAGTCGATTGCCCGTCCTTTCGCAAAGGCTGAAGCTTTCATCCGGAAAGCGGTGCCTGAACCCTTTGATATCGCCTGAGAGGCGTTTGCTAACTTTATCTTTGCCTTCGCGCGGCATAGCGCCTTAAACCATATGCCAAGGCGTGCAGGGGGAGACTAAATGACCAGCCCGTGGACAATCGGGATCATCGGCGGATCGGGGCTTTATGCCATCGAAGGGCTTGAAGACGCGCAGTGGATCGCGATCGAAAGCCCGTGGGGCAAGCCGTCTGACGAAGTGCTATGCGGGCGCATCGGGGATGTGCGCGTGCGGTTCCTTCCGCGCCACGGCCGTGGCCATCCGATCGGCCCGGACGAGCTCAATTCGCGCGCCAATATTGACGTGTTGAAGCGTGCTGGCTGCACCGATATTCTCGCGATTTCAGCGGTAGGGTCACTGCGCGAGGAAATCGAACCCGGCCGCTTTGCGATTGTCGAACAATTCATTGACCGCTCCAACCGCAAGCCGAACAGCTTTTTCGGTAGCGGTCTGGTGGCGCATGTCTCGATGGCCGATCCGGTCTGTCCGCGCTTGTCCGAAATGGCAGCCGCAGCCGTCAAGGGGGCCAAGGGCAAACTTGCGACCGGTGCGACCTATCTGGCAATGGAAGGACCGCAATTCTCCACCCGAGCGGAAAGCCGGATGTACCGAGAATGGGGTGCCGATGTGATCGGCATGACCGCCATGCCTGAGGCCAAGCTCGCGCGTGAAGCCGAACTGCCTTACGCGTTGATCGGCATGGTGACAGACTATGATTGCTGGCGTGACGGCGAAGCAGTGGATGTTGGTCAGGTTGTCGCGCAAATGCAGATCAACAGCCAGGTCGCGCGCGATGCAGTTGTGCGTTTCATCAATGCATTGCCAGAGGGCCGCCAGTCATCTCCCATCGACTATGCACTGGAAGATGCCGTGATTACTGCACCCGACAAACATGATGCGAACCTGATCGCAAAGCTGGATGCGGTAGCCGGTCGTTTGCTTAGCCAGGGCTGAACTTCGACAGCGTAACACCTCAGTGCAATAGCCAGTGGTCATCACCAAGCGGGTAGCGCATAGGTGCTGGGCACCTGACCTGGATTGAGAGACACCAAATGAATTTTATCAGCGCACGGATCACACAGCTGGGCGGTCCCGAAGTGATCGAATGGGTCGAGGGCGACGTGCCTTCTCCTGGCCCCGGTGAAGTCCTGATCGAACATACAGCGATAGGTCTCAATTTCATTGATACCTATCATCGCGGCGGGCTGTATCCGATTGAACTGCCCAGCGGTCTGGGGCTTGAAGCGGCCGGACGCATCATCGCGATCGGCGAAGGCGTGAGCGGCTATGACGAGGGAGATCGCGTTGCCTACATGGGGCCGGGGCTTGGTGCTTATGCCACGCACCGCGTGATGCCCGCCGATGCGATGTTCAAACTTCCTGATGACGTATCTGACGACATCGCCGCAGCAGCCATCCTGAAAGCCGCGACCACAGAGGGGCTTGTCGAGCGATGTGCCGATGTAAAGCCGGGTGACACAATGCTTGTGCATGCAGCGGCGGGCGGTGTGGGCCTGATCATGGTGCAATGGCTCAAGGCCAAGGGGGTGCGCGTAATCGGCACAGTGTCTTCGGACACCAAAGAGAAGCTTGCCCGCAATGCCGGCTGTTACCTTGTGATCCGCTATGACCAGGAGGAAATCGCTCCGCTGGTGCGCGAATTCACCCATGGTGCAGGCGTGCCTGTGGTATTTGACGGAGTGGGCAAAGATACCTTTGAAGCCTCGCTCGATAGCATGAGCCCGCGCGGCTTGCTTGTCAGCTTTGGCAACGCTTCTGGCCCGGTAGACGGAGTGAACCTTGGCATATTGGCGCAGAAGGGGTCATTGTTCGTCACGCGCCCGACTTTGATGCATTACTACATGACGCCGGAAGATCGAAGCGCGGGAATCGCGCGCGTTTGGGACATGTTGGGCAGCGGGAAGGTCAAAGTCACAATAGGCCAGACTTACGCGCTGAGGGATGCGGCCCAAGCGCATATCGATCTGGAAGCGCGCCGAACCACAGGCTCGACCATTCTCAAGCCTTAATCGCTCAGATGTTTTGACCAGTCACCGAAGCGTGGTTGGAACTCGTCGGCGCGGATCGATTGCCAAACGCCAATCTCGAAATAGGGGATCGCTTCCAGTTTCTCTCGCGCCGCGGCTTCGTCCTCGGCTTTGATGACGAGCAGCGAACCAACGATTTTCTCGCCTGACACCATCGGTCCCGCAACCGCAAAATCATCGCCATGCTTGTCGAAATGGTCGAGCAAAGCCTGATAGCCATGCTCGCGGAACATCGCACTGTGTTCACCATCCCGGCAGTAAAATGCAAAAAGCTTCATTCAGCCATCGTAGCGGGTTTGCAGCGCAGTGGGAGAGTTTCTTTGATCTTCCGACCTTGGATCAGATCACGAAATCGATTGGCGCGGGCAGCTTGCTGCGATTGACCACCATTTTGCCATGCAGCGTTACGCGCTGTGGCTTCGTAACCAATTCGGCCTGATAGACTTCGCCGAACAGATCGCCTGCGAAAAGTCCTGTATCGGGTGCCTTTCAACACATGGTTTGCGACTAGCGGTTGTGCGCCCAGAACTGCAAGCTTGTAGCGCACCCGGGCGTGTTCACAAAACTTGATTACATATGAAACCGGGTCCAAGGGCGATCTCCCTAACGCCAATTTCGCAGGAGTCGCGCTGCCGTGTCCTCGCACGATCTGATTGACCGTTCCGCTATTCGTCGCGCCTATCGCGAAACGGAAGAAGTCTGTGTCAACGAACGGCTCAAACAAGCTCAACCTGCCTCTGCGTTGCATGCTGAGGCAGGAGAGCTGGCCGCCAAGCTGATTACGGATGCGCGCAAGACCAAGGCGAGCGGCATCGATGCGTTCCTGCATCAATATGGGCTGGACACTGAAGAAGGCATCGCTCTGATGTGCCTTGCAGAGGCATTGCTACGCGTGCCCGATGCAGAGACTGCAGACCTCCTGATCCGCGACAAGCTGAGCGAGATAGACTGGGGTGAACATCTAGGCGAAAGCTCATCCACCTTCGTCAACGCCGCGACATTCTCGCTTATGCTAACCGGCGAAGTGCTCGATCCCCCTGAAGCGAAGCAACGCGGCATGGGCGCGACGTTGAAGCGCACGATGAACCGTCTGGGCGAGCCAGTTGTGCGCAAGGCAACGCTTCAGGCGATGAAGATCCTGGGCGGGCAATTCGTGTTTGGTCGCACCATCGACGAAGCGCTCGACCGTGCGAAGCCTGAACGCAAGATGGGGCTTACGCACAGCTTCGATATGCTGGGCGAAGCCGCCATGACCTATGCCGATGCAGGCCGCTATGCGCAGGCCTATCATCGAGCGCTTGATCGCCTTTCTAGCGAGGCTGCGGGCGGCGTTGCCAATTCGCCAGGAATTTCAGTGAAGCTCTCTGCGCTGCACCCGAAGTACAATTTCCTGCATGCAGACCAGGCGCGGACTGAACTGGTGCCGATCGTCCGCGATCTTGCGATCAAAGCGCGCGATGCCGACATTCATTTCACGATTGATGCCGAAGAAGCCGAACGGCTTGAGCTGTCGATGGATATCATCGAAGAGCTGGCATCGGACGACGCCCTTTTCCTCCGGCCCGATGGATCGCAATGGCAAGGGTTCGGCCTGGCCATCCAAGCCTATCAGAAACGCGGCGTGCCATTGTGCGATTGGGCCGCAAAGCTTGCCCGGCGCAACAACCGCCGCTTCTTTGTGCGGTTGGTCAAAGGCGCATATTGGGACACGGAAATCAAGCTGAGCCAGGTTGGCGGATATGATGATTTCCCGGTGTTCACCCGCAAGGTGGCCACCGATGTGTCCTATCTCGCCTGTGCCGCCCGCCTGTTTGAATACAGCGATGTCATCTTGCCCGCCTTTGCCACGCATAACGCGCTGACCATCGGGTCGATCAAAGCGCTGGCGGCTGGGCGTGCTTTCGAATTTCAGCGCCTGCATGGCATGGGTGAGGAAGTCTATGACGCGCTCGCAAAGGCGGAAGGCAATCATCGCACCAATGTTCGGATTTACGCGCCCGTAGGCGGGCACAAGGAACTGCTCGCATATCTGGTCCGCCGGCTTCTGGAGAACGGCGCGAACACCAGCTTCGTCAACCGCATGGCCGATGCGGACATTCCGGTCGAAGAGATGACCGGCGATCCTGTGGCCGAACTTGTGGCGCTGGATCCCAAGCGCAATCCGGCGATCCCGCTGCCGGCTGACATTTTCAGCAACCGCATTAATAGCGCGGGCGTGGATCTTGCCGATCCGCTTGTACTTGCACCTTTGCAGGATCAGCTTGCCGCGATTGGGACAAAGCACTGGTATGCCGCGCCAACATTTGCGGGCGAAGAAGCGGGCAAAGAGGCTCCGATCAATGCACCGCAAGATTTAACGCATGAGGTCGGCACACGCCGCGATTCCACCGAGCAAGAGGTTGCCGATGCGATCACCCGTGCGCTCGATATTCAACCCGGTTGGGATGCATTGGGCGGACAGAAACGCGGGGTAATACTGGAAGCCGCGGCTGAGCTGTTCGAAGACCATACAGTAGAGTTTCTGTCGCTGTGCCAGCGTGAAGCTGGCAAGACGCTGGTCGATGCTGTGCTGGAATTGCGCGAGGCCGTTGATTTCCTGCGCTATTACGCGGTTGAAGCGCGACGCCAGTTTTCCGGCCCGATCACGTTGCCGGGGCCGACCGGAGAGGAAAACCTATTGCGGATGCATGGACGCGGCGTCTTTGCCACGATCAGCCCGTGGAACTTCCCGCTCGCCATCTTCATCGGTCCGGCAGCCGCCGCGCTTGCGGCAGGAAATACGGTTGTTGCCAAACCGGCTGAACAAACCCCGCTGATCGCTGCAATTGCGGTCAGGCTCTGCCACGAGGCGGGCATGCCCAAAGAAGCATTCCAATTGCTGCCCGGCGCAGGCGATGTCGGGCAAATGATCACCAGTGACCCGCGCATAGCCGGCGTTGCCTTCACCGGCTCAACCGAGACCGCCCAGGCCATCAACCGCTCGCTGGCCGCGCGGAAAGGCCCGATCGCGAGCTTTATCGCAGAGACCGGTGGCCAGAATGCGATGATTGTCGACAGCTCGGCCTTGCCCGAACAAGTGGTGCGTGACGTTCTGGCCAGCGCTTTCCAGAGTGCGGGCCAACGCTGTTCGGCGCAGCGCATGCTGTACATTCAGGATGACGTGTACGACGAAATGCTGGAAATGATCCGCGGAGCATTTGATACGTTGAATGTCGGTGATCCGGTCTTGATGCACACCGATGTCGGCCCAGTGATCGATCCCGATGCCAAAGCCGCGCTGGAACGCCACGTTGCGCGCCGCAAGAAAAGCTGTGCGAATGTGTGGCGGCACAAACTGCCGCGCGGCACCAGCAAGGGATGTTTCGTCGCGCCAGCGATCATCGAGGTCAATTCAATCCTCGATCTCAAGCACGAGAACTTCGGCCCAATCCTGCATGTTGCAAGGTTTGCGTCCGAAGATCTTGGCAAGGTTATCGGCGATATCAATGCGACCGGGTTTGGCCTGACACTTGGCCTGCACAGCCGCATTGCGGCAACCAAGCGTTTTATTGAACAGCGCGCGCGGGTGGGGAATTTCTACGTCAATCGCAACCAGATTGGCGCGGTGGTGGAGAGCCAGCCATTCGGCGGTGAAGGCCTGTCGGGCACGGGCCCCAAGGCAGGCGGGCCGCATTATGTGGCGCGCTTTGCTACAGAGCGGGTCACTTGCGTCGACACGACCGCGGCAGGCGGCAATGCGAGCCTGCTGGCAGGCTAAACCGCCTTGCTCCTCCGCAAAGCCACGCTAAAACAGCGCGCTATGGGGCGCTACCTCTCGATCTTGCTCGCATTGCTCACGTTCGGTTGGGCATCGCCAGCGCTGGCTGATGTCCAGCTCAGCTTTCACAGCTTCAACGGCTCGGTGCTGTTCGGGCGGTACCCGCATGCATTCATTGTGCTAGAGGGCGAGCTTGAGAGTTCAGGCGAAGTCATCAACGAGAATTACGGGTTTACCGCCAAAACGGTCAGCACCCGCATTCTGAACGGGCCGGTGGAGCACGATATCTCTATCGAAGAGCCGAAGTACATCAGGAAGACCAACCGGCACTTCACAATCACCATCACGGACGCGCAATATCGCGAAGTCATCGCTCTCATGCGCGCGTGGCGCGATGCGCCCGGCAAATATTACGATCTCGACACGCGCAATTGCATCCATTTCGTTGGTGAGATCGCCAAGATAATCGGCCTGAGGGTTGTGTATCCTGAA
>Ga0181564_10002472_pt1 | contig 16070 bp, 20 predicted proteins | sample 011ome_24_FD_134512 | JGI IMG/M metagenome (GOLD analysis project Ga0181564, IMG submission 134512) | Coastal salt marsh microbial communities from the Groves Creek Marsh, Skidaway Island, Georgia - 011513CT metaG (megahit assembly) | ecosystem: Environmental > Aquatic > Marine > Intertidal...
GATGAAGAGTTAAAACTAGAGAACCCCAATCAAACCAACGGAAAAGAAAGACGAGAAATATTAGGGGTGGGCAAAGTTGAAGAAAAATTAAAGAATATATACGGAAGTCGGATACGCTCTGTTGTTCTCGAAGAAATGCCTTTTCGTATGCAAGTTTTTTTATTTAATCAGGCTAAATTTATTATCTGCGCCCACGGAGCATGCATGAGTAATTTATTTTTTTGCGAGCCAGGTACTAAAATATTAGAAGTACAAGCTCAAACCGCTCAAGATAGGGCTATTGGTGCAGGCCATTATCCGTTTTTTGATTACATTTCAAAAACACTAGATCTAGATCAGCACAAAACAAAAAATAACCCCTTCATGGTCATAAAGACTGCTCAAAAAATACATTGATATGAATTTTCGATCTTACATGATAACATTCACTCAAGACCCAAAACGTCTCGCTAACTTCAACGAGGCTAAATCTAAACTCGAAGGACTCGAATTATTTGAAGCCGTAAATGCAATCAAGCATTATGAGCACTATGAATCGATAGACAAGAGTAATGGCTTCCATACACAAGATTACCTAGATAAATGGAAGTGGCTTCCAGGAAAACTTGGGTGCAATCTATCCTACATCAAGCTACTTAAAGACTACTATCGAGACTATAACTTTTATCCCAATTTCCCAGAATGGCTTATCGTCTTAGAAGATGATGTGGAAGTTATATCCAAAGATTCAAAAAATACTTTTGACTCTATATTATCTAAGGCATCTGAACTAGATTTAGATTTTGTTAAATTTTTCATAACTACAGGGAAAGAAAATATCGACGGAAATATAGTTGAGTTCTCACCTGACTTGCAGTTCAGAGATTCAAATCTTATATCTGATAGTTTTTTTAAATTAATACCTTCGTGGGGTACAGTTGCACAGGCTTTTCATATCAACTCTATTACAAAGCTGTTAAGTGAGCTACCCTGGAATGATCACATTGACCAAGTGTTAATGCGGCCTCCAATATTTAATTCAATAAATGCCGCCGCATACAAACAAGATTTTTTAACATACTGTGGAGCTAAAAGTTTAGAAGAAGCCGACGAGGGTTACGGAAGTCTTATATTTAACAACTCAACTGATGGCAAAGTTGACTGGAGAAAACTCACAAGAATATGATTTCTCATGAATTAAAATGTATTTTCATACATATACCTAAATGTGCGGGCAGCTCGATAAACCAACAGTTAGAATTAAAATCTATAGGGTTTTCGGGGCATGCCCCAATGTCATATCACTCCAAACATTCTGATTATTTTTCATTTACTTTTCTTCGGAATCCATATAATCGGGTAGTTTCGGCGTATAAATATTTTCGCAAACTGAAACCAGGGCATCGTTGGTATAAAAGAAACAGCATAATATCTGATGTCGCTAACGAAATGGAGTTTGGTGAATTTGTCCATCACATACCTGATTTTATGAAGTTAATGAAGAGAGAGGAAGGTTCTTTTGAATCCGGTATTCACTTTCAACCGTTTTATTATTTTATTGATCAGCCGATTGATTTTGTTGGTCGCTTTGAAAATATTCAACAAGATTATTTTAAGATTTTATCTCATTTAAAACTTTCTACCAAGCCCCTTCGCAAAACCAACTCAACAAATAATTCAGATTATAGACGATTATATACGGAAGACAGTGAAAGAGAAGTGTACAATATATATGAAGAAGACATTAACAAATATAAATATAAATTTTAACTTATGACTGATCAATTTCCACTTCCTTATTATTTTGAATTATCTAGCGGCCGAAAGTCCTTATTAGAACTAATTAATCCCAACTCTAAATGTGCAGAAATAGGAGTATTCAAAGGTGATTTTTCATCTTGTATCTTAGATCAATCTCCTTTAGAATTACATCTAATTGATCCTTGGGATAGTATTATGGATATTCCTGCTAGATGGCATGCTATTCCACAAGATGATATGGATGAAATTTTCAAAGAAGTTTCCTCTAGATTTTCTACAGATCCAAAGGTAAATATCATTAGAAAATATTCTGTTGATGCGCTTGATCAATTTGAAGATGAGTCACTAGACTGGATATACCTGGATGCTAACCACTCCTATTCTTTTGTAAGCCAAGATCTTGACCTCTGGTGGACTAAATTAAAGCCCCAAGGATTTTTATGCGGCAATGCATATGTCGACGGTGATGCTCAAGTAAGATTATTGGATTTTGGTGTAATCCCTGCGGTTGATGACTTTCTCGAAAATCGTTTTGACGAAATAGAGGATTTTGACAACCAGCAAGACCAATTTTGCATTCAAAAAAAGTGACTCTTCCAATGGAAGACATACTGCTCTTATTTAACCAAACCTTTTTTAAAAAAAACGGTATCATTACCGTTAACTCTGCCAAAGATATACCAAACAAAGATTCTATTCTTTTTATTGGCAGTCATCGGCATACTTTTAACCCAAAAAAAATACTTGAATATTTTGAACCTATATCTAAAAAACCATTTGTTTACTCAATTATTTGCGGCAAAACAGATTGCTGCTTAGGGAAAGATGTAGACATACCTAATAACATTAAAAAAATTTATTGCAATAATGTCGACTACACCCACGATATTATTAAGTTTCTTCCAATGGGCAGAGATTTTAGGGCAAGAGATTGTTTTCACAAAAGTACTCAAAAGAGGAATCGCGATATTTTAGTTTACGGCAACTTTTCATTAAATACTCATTGGACTAGGAAAGCTATTCATTTATTCATAAAAGATAACCCCATTTATACTTTAGAAAATATTGGCCTAAGGGGTCATAATGGCTTAAAGCGCTCTTGGTCTATGTCTAATGAAGATTTTTTTATTAAATTAAGAAGGAGTAAGTTTGTGATATGTCCCAGGGGTACAGCGCCTGATTCGTTTAGATTCTATGATGCTCTTTATTGCGGCGCCATACCTATCGTCATAAAAGACCCTATGTATGATCAATTTGATCATTCAGAACTACCGATTTTATTCTTAGATCACCAAAAAGATTATCAAAAAATTACTGAAAATTTCTTAAATGAACAGTATAATATATTATCTGAGAAAATAAAACCTTATTATAAAACGTTAGATTTTAATTATTGGATGGAAAAAGTTAGATAAAGATTATGAAAATACTAGTTGGAGGAGCAGGCGGCTTTATTGCCGGTTATTTAGTTAAAGATTTATTAGAACAAGGGCATGAAGTAATTGCTGCTGATATTAAGCCGGCAGATATGTGGTACCAAACATTTAAAGGCGCCGAAAATCATACGGACTGTGACTTAGGAGAAAAGCAACATTGCTATAACTTATCGAAAGGTGTTGATAGAATTTATAACCTTGCATGTAATATGGGTGGCATGGGCTTCATACAAAACAACCATGCCCTCTGTATGGAGTCTGTACTTATCCAGACCCACATGCTTATGGCTGCTCGAGATAATAACGTAAAAGAGGTTTTATATAGTTCTTCTGCATGCATTTATCCCCTTGAGATTCAGTCTGATATTAGAGATGCTGAGTCTCAAGGTTTGAAAGAGCATACAGCATATCCCGCAAATCCCGAAGATGGTTATGGATGGGAGAAATTATTCAGTGAAATATTGACCTATTATTACGGAAAAGATTTTGATATTGATTCCCGTACTTGTCGCTATCATAATGTATATGGTCCATTTGGTACATGGCGTGGTGGTCGCGAGAAAGCGCCTGCGGCAATCTGTCGTAAAGTTATTGAGGCCAAGATGAGTGGCAAGCATGAAATTGAGATTTGGGGTGATGGTGAGCAAACTCGCTCGTTCATGTTTATTGATGACTGCATTACTGGCATGGAATTAATGTGGGAAAGAGGTGACTCTCGTCCATTGAACCTCGGAAGTGACCGCATGGTATCCATCAACCAACTTGTCGATATCGTTGAAAATATCGGCGGCATTAAATTAAAAAGAAATTATAATCTAGATGCGCCTCAAGGTGTTCGTGGTCGAAATAGCGACAATACAATGATCAAAGAAGTTTTAGGTTGGGCACCTTCTATTACATTAGAAGACGGTCTCGAAAAAACCTATGCTTGGATTTATGATCAAATGCAAAATTGCAGTGAATCTGAAGGTTATTAAGTGTATATATATTAGTCATGATTGAATTCTATAACGTAAGAAAAAAACAAAAAGTTCAGATAGAAGAATCTGAAGTCACAAAAAAGTCGATGGAAAAAACCACAAAGACTGGCAAGCTCTCCATCAGGTATTCGCTTAAAGCCGTTGACGACGATGGCACTAAGTTAACTAAATTCTGCAGCAAAGCCGACTTTGATAAAATCCCAGATTAATGGGGCCAATATTTAATACGATTTTAGGCGCAGGTATAAAACTTGCCTGCAACTTAATCAACGCTTGGCTTGAGCAAAAAAGGCAAGATCAAATGATGCTAGCCGCAAGAGATGCCACTATGATGCAGGCTATGCTTGACAATCAAGCGCAACAAGCTAGCGACCCCTTTGTTAAAGTTACTCGCCGTATTTTATTTATGAGTATTACCTTTACTATGTGCTACCTCATGATTTACTATGCTCATAACCCAAACATTTCATATGAAGTTATTGTGCCCCGAGGAGACGGATCAAGGTGGGGACTTTTTAGTTGGATTATTGGTGGCAAAGACTGGGAAGTTGTCAAGATGACTGGTGGGTTAATGCTATCATCTTTTCTTGATTTATGTTTTATGGTTGTTGGGTTTTATGCTATCCCAAGCAAGAGACGATAAGTGTAATAATATTGTTATGTCCGACAGTCTTCCAAAAATTTTACAAGAAATTCATTCGGTTCGAACTTCAACTGAATTAGAGAATAGTCTTGGTGATTTTGAATCCAGAATAAGCTCTATTCTTGAGGCTCAGCCTGAGCAAAAAAATTATTATATAAATCATACTGGAAGAGAATTGTATAGAAAGCTTCAGTATTATGGGCTGCAGGGTAAAATTTCGTATTCTTTTGATTCTGGCTTTCGTCCAACTTTTCCAGATTGGACGCCTGCAGAAATTTCTACGCAATCTTGGTATGACGTGTCTGACGCTTCGACATTAACTATAACAAACTCAATCGTCGAGGGTATTTCTGATAAAAGCGGAAACTCAATAAACTTAGCAGCCGCTTCCGCTTCCACTAAAACACACACTCTGATTGAGTCAGACCTTAACGGTTTGAATACCGTTAGTCTTGACGGTGATGATAGATATAGCTCTAGTGGTTCTTTTTCTATTCCCGATGGAAACCTTCAAGCGTTTATTGTAGGGAAAGTTTCTGAAGTAGATAACGCTAGTGATGCCATTTTATCTGCAGCAGGAACAGCCCCAAACTGGCAACTCGATAGTGGTAGTGGCACTGACTTCAGGGCTAAAATATCCTCTACATCTGGTAGTACGACTGCGACTTCTACTGATTTTAAAGACGGTTATCATATATTCAACGCATTTTTTGACTGGAGCAATACATCAATCAAAAGTTATGTAGACGGAAATGAGGAAGGGAATACGGTATATTCTCAAAAATTAAATAGCTCTTTAAATCTCCGCGTTTTCACGAATCGTGGTAATAGTCAAATGCCCGCAGGTAAATTTGCTGAAATTATTTTATGCAATGATGTAACAGATGCTACCAGACAAAAAATCGAAGGTTACTTGGCTCACAAATGGGGCCTGGAATCTAACTTGGCATCCACGCATCTTTATAAAAAAGTATCTCCTTTTATTTTTGATATTTAAAATTGACAAACTTTGTTTTTTATGTAATAATTATTAGGTGACCCACACTGAAAAGAAAAAAATTATTGAAAAACTAGTTGTTGTACCTAAAGTGCAAAAACGAAACTTTTGGTCAAGGGAGATTAAATCATTAAATATATTAATCGAATCTTTTCCTGAAGATATTTTCTGGAAAGGCTTGACTTTTCCTAAATTATTTGATAGTATTATAGTTCTTCGCTCCGGATATTACGCAAAAGAGCTCCAAAAGAAATACAATTTATATAAATATAACATACCACAGAAACAATCAATTGAACTTGGTGAAAAAAGCGGAGAAGACTACATAAGTAAAAAGAAACCAAAAACCATATTAGATTTTTTATCATGAGTAAAACAAAACAAGAAGAACCGAATTTAGCTTTATCAAGTTTCTTAAAACAAAATGAAGAACATCACTACAACTTTGAAGAAGAGATTGACTATAAAGTTTCTTGCGGTAGCCTAAAGGTCGACTTTGAGCTTGATGGTGGATTAGGTCCAGGATTGCATAGGTTTACAGGAATCAATGAGGGCGGCAAAAGCTCTGAGGCTCTTGAAGTTATGAAGAATTTTTTAAAAATGCCTAACGCTAAAGGTGTTTATATCAAGGCTGAAGGCAGACTCTCTAAAGAGATGAAGAAGAGGTGCGGTATTGACTTCACAGATAAAGAAGAGGATTGGAAACAAGGTAAATGCTTCATATTTGACTGTAATATTTACGAAACAGTTTTGGATTTGATGAGGGTTCTTGTAGCTAAAAACACAGAGCAGACCAAGTATTGCTTTGTATTAGACTCTCTTGATGGATTAATCATGAAAGACGATTTAAATAAAGGCTTTGAAGATTCTCACAAGGTAGCAGGCGGAGCATTACTCGGCGCAAAGTTTATGCAGAAAATGAGCATAGCTTTAGCTAAAAGAGGTCATATGGCTATATTTATATCTCAAGTTCGTGCTGATATAAAATTAGATCCTTACAGTAAGGCTCCTATCAGGCAAACAACAGCAACAGGAGGTAATGCACTGCTTCACTTTGCTAATTATATACTAGAGTTTGAGCCCAGATTCAAAAAAGATATGATACTTGAAAACCCAACTCAACCAGTTGACCAACAGAAAAATAAAATACTTGGTCATGTAGCCAAGATAACTGTTAAAAAATCTCCAAATGAAAAGACGAATTATACATTAGAGTATCCGATTAAGTACGGAAGAACTAATGGTACTTCTATATGGATTGAAAAAGAAGTTATTGATATGCTTTATTTATGGGGATATCTTAATAAAAAAGGTGCATGGATATCTTCTGAACCTGACTTCCTTGACATTATGAAGTCAAATAATTTTGATTTCCCAGAAAAGATACAAGGAGAGCCTAAGCTTAACGTTTTTTTAGAAGAAAACCCCGAACTAACCTCTTTCCTGATCGATCACTTTAAAGATTTAATTCAAAAAAATAGTAACTAAATGGTATTTAAAACATTAGTCGGTAGCTCTAAAAGAGTTAAAACTCCAAAAAAATATTTAATTAAATGGAGCGCGCAAAGTAGAAGCAAGTTGCAATTTTCAGTAAAACAATTCATGAAAGACTATTGGGATACAGATATAGTATTTGAAGAGTTTCCGATTGCTGGAACTAAAATGAGTTTCGATTTTTACAATTCAAACAAAAATATAGCGATTGAAGTTCAAGGCGGGCAACATCTAAAATATACTCCCTTTTTTCATGGGAAATCAAAATCAACCTTTCTTCATCAAATTAGAAGGGACAACGATAAACAAAAATTCTGCGAACTAAACAAGATTAAGTTAGTAGAAATTTATCCAGACGACAATTTATCCGTAGATTTATTTAAATCTTTCGGAGTTATTCTATAACATAAGTGTAATATAAAATAGTGAGCAATAATATTGATCCAGAAAACTTGAATATCTTCTCTATTCCCGAGAGCATGCTTGAAAAACTCTTTGAGTTTACAGGTGACGCTGATCACAGCAAAGGTTTTATACTAGCTTATGTTGATCAAGACGGTAAACCTATGGTTTATACTAGAAGTCAAAACCAAATCATTGAAATGGGGCTGAGAAAAGCTCTAGAGAAATACTTAATCAGCTTGGAAGAAGCTGAAAATATGTATGGCGCGGACAATGATCCGGAAAACGGTATTGACTAAGTTTTGTTTTTCTGATATTATAAGTCGATGATATATTCTGCTGAAGTAGAGAAGCAGCTTCTTGCTGGACTCTTAAATTACCCAGATAAATACGTAGAAATCTCTGGTTTTATTAAATCTAAAGACTTTTTCTTTGGGCCGAATCAGATTATATATAGTTTTTTGAAGTCTGATTATGAAGATGGCAATGAAATTGATGAAGTCATACTTTCTGAAAGGATAAAACTTTCAGGCATCTCTTTTGAAGACAACATAGATGTTCCTGACTACATTAAAGCTTTAAAACTTAAAAAGTCATCCAAAAATTCAGTCAAAGAGTCAGCTAAAGAGCTTAAAAAACTTTCGGTGCGAAGGGATATATCTCAAAGCGCTACAGGTATCTCAAAGTTAATGAAAAACATTGATGCCTCTAAAAGCTTAGGTGACATCATTAATGAAGCGGATAAAATATATTCAGCAAACATTAATCTTTATGAAAACGGAGACCATGTGCCTTCTGACATTTTTGAAGAAATGGAGGAGGCTATCGAACTGAGAGGCAATAACCCTCAAACTAATTTCGGACCAGTAGGACCCCACCCTAGGTTGCATAATCTTTTTGGTTCTCTCTTAAGGCCGGGAAATATTACAACGATTGTGGCTCGAACAGGTGTGGGCAAAACACAGTTCGTTATGGACTTTTGCACTAAAGTTTCAAGGGAAGATGGGATACCTGTACTACATTTAGATAATGGAGAAATGAGCAAAGAAGAGTTGATGATGAGGCAGTGTGCCTCTTTATCTAAAGTTCCCATGAATTTACTTGAAACAGGTCAGTGGCGCAATGCGGGACCCGAAGTAGTTGAAAAAGTTAGGTCGGTTTGGCCTATAGTTAAAAACTATAAATTTTATTATCAAAACGTAGGCGGCATGCCAATTGATTCAATAGTTCAATTAGTTAAACAGTTCTACTATGGCAAGATTAAAAGGGGCAATCCAATGATATTGAGTTATGATTACATTAAAACCACATCCGAAAGCCTTGGTAATAAAACAGAATGGCAAGTGGTTGGAGAGATGGTTGACAAGCTTAAAAAACTCATACAAAGAGACATTCTTCACGACAACAAACCCGTGATATCACTTATGACCAGTGTTCAAAGTAACAGATCAGGCATAACAAACAACAGAAACTCTGACGCTATAGTGGAAGATGAAAGCATAGTTTCTCTATCAGATAGGATTACTCAGTTTAGCTCTCATTTATTTTCTTTGCGCCGAAAGACTATGGATGAATTAGCAGAAGAAAACAACTTATTCGGAACACATAGATTAACTTGCTTTAAGTACAGGCATCTAGGTGAAGATGTCCACCGGGCAATTAATCCAGTTAGAATGCCTAATGGCACAGACTTGAGAAGGAATTTCATTAACCTTAGTTTTGAAAACTTTGACATCTCAGAGGTTGGAGACTTACAAGATATGGTTGATGCTCAGGTTGATGTTAGCCTTGAAGCTGATAATAATTTTGGCAATGATTTAGGGATATGACGTCAGAAAAAATAAAGACTATTCTATCGGAATTAGGATATAAGTTGTCTGACTTTGGTAATCATTGGAGGACAAATGCTTTATATAGGGGTGGTAAAAACCCTACAGCTTTGCAAATATATAAAGATTCAGGTGTTTGGGTAGACTTTGTAAAAAATTCAGCCCACTTACCATTTGAGTCCTTAATAGAAGCCACACTGCAGACGAATGATTCAGAAGTAATTAAAAAATTAACAGGTGGACATGATTTCAGCATAGAGAGATCCTCCGAAATAGAAAAACCAAAATTAGAAATGGAAAAAACTTACCCAGAATCAGTTTTATCTAGGCTTTTGCCTCATTATAAATTTTACAATGACAAAGGTATAGACAGCGCTGTTTTGCATTTTTTTAAGTCAGGTTTAGCTACAGAAGGCGCTATGTATCAAAGGTTTGTATTTCCCATATATAATTCTTCAGGCCAAATACATGGGTTTAGTGGCAGAAATATGTCTAAACAATCAGTAGATAGACCTAAATGGAAACATATAGGCAAAAAATCTACATGGATATATCCTTATTATGTAGGAGGAGAAAACAATATAGTTCAAGATGCTATTGAATCAAAGGGTTATGTTGTGTTAGTGGAAAGTATAGGCGACCTACTCAACCTTCACCAGAATGGTATTAAAAATGTCTTAGTTACATTTGGAACCTCTTTATCCTCTAGCTTGATATGTTTTTTGATTTCCTTGAGCTGCGATAAAATTGTGATATCTCTTAATAATGATAGCGACAAGGAATCTAATCGAGGAAAGATTGGATCATTTAAATCTTATTTAAAATTATTGAATTACTTCCCTAAAGAGGATATAATAATACATCCACCAATTAAAAACGATTTCGGGGACATGACTCCAGAGTTATTTCCTGAATGGCTTAATTATATCGATACAGAAACCTTCACTTTTGATCAAGAAAACTATCACAAAGATGTTTTATCCTTAATAGACACAGGTGACATACCAAAAAGTCTGTACAAAAAGAAATATTTTTCATGAGTGAACTAACACCATTATCTGCCAGTAGAATTAAAAAAGCCCAAAGTTGCTCTTGGAGCTATTGGGCTACCTATAAATTAAAAGTTCCCGACTCAAGTAATGACGGGGCTAGCAGGGGCTGGATTTGTCACTTAATTTTTGAGCTTTTGGGTAACCCAAGACATAAACATATTTATGATGAAATTATACTCAAAGATTCTCTATTTGAATGCGAGCCAATAAAAAGATTAGTGGGCTACCACGCTAGAAAACTTAATGTAAATGATCAAGAGAATTTGACTTTGATTAATAACATGACCCTTGCTGGATTACATTATGATTTTTTTGGTGAAGCAGGAGGTAAATTAACCGAATCGATATCCGAGCAAGAGTTTAATATTACCGTAGATCAAGAGGATAAACTCTACAGGATTAGAGGCTTTATTGACAAACTTTTTTTATACAAAGACTCAGATACTGCAGTAATTAGAGACTTCAAGAGTAGTAAATCTGTATTCAAAGGAAAAGAATTAACCGATAACCTTCAAGATTTACTTTATACTTTGGCGGTTAAAAAACTTTACCCTAAATTTTCTAACCGAAAGGTTGAGTTTTTATTCCTAAAGTTTGATCTTCACGCTTCGGGGAATGTCAAAATGGACCCAATAACTGATGAAGAACTTGAAGGACTTGAGCTTTATTTGACTGAAATACAGACCTTTTTAGACAATTTTGACGAAGAAGATGCGGTGTCCAATTTTGCTGGCGCACAAGGTTACCCATCTGATGGTACCTTTGGTGGCCCTTTGATGTGCGGCAAAGATGGTTACAAAATATCTAAAGGTAGTCCCTTGCTAGACAAGAACGGGGAGCCTATAGTTGCATACATCTGTTCTTATAGGAAGCCTATGGATTATTTTGTGGTAAAAAATAAGGATGGAAAAATAATTAAGTCTGTCTTTTCTTCACAAAAAGACACCTTATCTTGTCGCGAAGATGAAGGTGAATATATAGAGGAAATGCACTACAGTGGATGCCCTTACTGGAATAGAGAAACCCCAAATATTGATGATTTTCTGTGATTATTGGTGTACATTCATTATGAATGACAGATACTATAGAAAGCATTTGCTACGAATACGCTGAAGATTGCTTGTTTTCTCAAAAGCTAGCCTTCTCAGGGGCTCCTGTGATGTTAATATGCTATGTTGAGCGTAAATATATTACAGAATTATCTAGGTTTTTATTAAACCACAAGTATGAAGTAGCATCTGAAAAGAAAATGGGTAAGCATTTTTCCTTGATTCGTTTTGAGCTGACCAGTATCAATTCAATTGATTTATAAAGGAGGACGTATGTTTTTAGCGGGTTTAATATTTATTTCGGGAGTATCGATATCTTTGGTTGCTGCTTATTTTAGCATAGTTGGCTTGGCCACTATGTTTCCAGGGTCAAAAGAAGCTATTATTATTATGGGCGCCGTTTTAGAAGTCGGCAAGCTAATTGCAGCAGTATGGCTGCATAAAAATTGGCACAATGCTTTCGGGTTCCTTAAGTACTATCTTCTTAGCGCAGTTATTATACTCAGCATCATAACCAGTATGGGAATCTTCGGGTTCCTATCAAAGTCTCATGTTGAGCATGGCGCATCAATAGAGAAAGAGCAAGCTATTATCTCACAAATTGAGCATAAGATAGACAGGAAACAGGAATTTATAACGCAAAGAAACGATCTCATATCTAGCTTACAATCTTCTAGTACCGACTTAAAAGAAGATTCTAATACAATTATAGACAGATTAGATAAAAGAATTAAATCATTAAAAGAAGAAGAAAAAAGTTTAATATCTATTCAAGATAATATTATATTAAAAATTGAATCAAAAGAAGAGGTATTAAATGAAGCGCTTAAAAATTCTAAAAAATCAACTGGTTTATTTTCTAATAATACATATAATTCCACTTTATCATCACAGCAAGAAGATAGAAACAAAATAGAACAAGACAAACAAGCTGCGCTAAATAAAATAGAAGAAATTAAATTAGAATTTAATAAAAAAATTGAAGAAGTCAGGGTTAAAATTGATGAAGTCCAGCAGGCTTCAAAGCCTACAGTATCTTCGGATCCTAAAATAGAGTCTTACAGGTTGGATGTTGAAAAAGCTTACGAAGAAATCAATAAGCTTGAATCCGAAAAGTTTGAATATGGATCTGCGCTTCGCGCCCTTGAGGTAGAAATTGGTCCAATTAAATATATAGTTGGCGCCCTACATGAGTGGGTTGGTTTTGACGTAGGTACAGAGCAGGCTATTAGAATTATAATAGTTGTACTGATATTTGTATTTGATCCCTTAGCTATTCTTTTATTAATTGCGGCGACAATTACTTACAGCGCTTCAAAAGAAGAAGAGCTTCCACCTGAGGTTAAAGAGATTAGGAATAAATTACTGGAAGAGCTTGAAGAGTATTTAAATGAAGGCGGACTCGCTGATCATTTTATTGAAAGAGCTAAAAAATAGCTTGACTTTTATAGTTCATTATGTTACCTTGTATGGGTGACTATTCCTATATTTAAAAGCCATTTCTCAGTGGGTAAATCAATACTCACTCTAGATCCACCTAAAAGCAAAGAAGACACAGATTCTCCTGATTCAGTCTTCGACATTGTAGAAGAAAATAACTTAGAAAAAGTCGTTCTCATTGAGGATTCCTTTATGGGTTTTCTACAAGCAAGAAAAGTGTGCGATAATTTATCTAAACAATTAATCTTTGGGGTAAAACTAGACTGCGTCGAGGATGCCACTTATGTACCAGAAGGTAAAGAAAAAAAGTGCAACCATAAAATTATTATATTGCCAAAAAACTCCAAGGGTTGCGAAAATTTAAATGTTATATATACGATTGCAAAGACTGAATATAATGGATGCATTGACTTAAGCATTCTCAAAGAGCATTGGGTTGAGAAGAATCTTTGTTTGGCTATTCCATTCTATGATTCCTTTTTGTTTAACAACCTAACTTCTTTTCAATCGTGTTTTGTAGACTTTAATTTCACGAAGCCAACTTTTTTTATAGAAGATAATGGCTTACCTTTTGACGGCATAACCAATGATGCAGTTACTAAATACTGTTCGGCCCATGGATTTAATACAGAAAAGGTTCAATCAATTTACTATAAAAACAAGAAGGATTTCTCGGCTTATTTGACCTATAAATTAATATGCGGCAGGAATTCTTTTGCGGGAAGAGAGCTGTCTTTGGAAAAACCTAATTTTGATCACCTTGGTAGCGATCAATTTTGCTGGGAGAGTTATATGGAAAAAGTATGAAAGCATTGAAATATTCAGATATTTGTTTAGTTCCTAATTATTCAGAGTGTCACAGTCGTGTTGACTGCGATCCTTCAATAGATTTATTTGGGAAAAAGTTCTTGCTCCCAATTATTCCTGCTAATATGAAATCTGTAATAGATATGCATATATGTGAGTGGATGAGTTCACACGGTTTCTTCTATATTATGCATCGTTTTGACCGTGATTTAGCTGAAGATGTTGCTAATACTCAAGATTGGGATAACATTTCATTTAGCGTTGGTGTTAAAACTAAAGACAAGATGGCTATTCAAAAAATCAAGAAAATGGGGCATCGAGTTGATTACTTAACTATCGATATAGCTCATGGTTATTCTGCACGAATGAAGACAATGATCAAGTGGATCAAAAAGCACTTACCTAACACCAAGATTATTGCTGGGAATGTCGCCACTTCATCTGCAGTAAGAGAATTGGCGAATTGGGGTGCGGATATAGTTAAGGTTGGAATTGGTCAAGGTTCTCCATGTACTACAAAAGACAAGACTGGATTTACTATGCCTATGTTCACCTGCGTTAAGTTATGTTCGAGCGTAACGCTTGACAACGGAGAAGTTGTACCTATCATTGCTGATGGAGGCATTCGCTGCAACGGTGATATTGCCAAATCTTTAGTGGCTGGAGCTAAGATGGCGATGGCTGGCAGTATGTTCGCATCTTGCACCGACAGTCCAGCTTCAATAATTAACATTAATGGAGTGAATCATAAGGCTTACTTTGGTTCGGCTAGCGCAGAAAACAAAGGCCATAACAATAACATAGAAGGCAAGCTTAACAAAATACCAAACAACGGAATGACTTACGGTGAAAAATTAAATGAAATAACTCAAGACATACAAAGCTCTATTAGCTATGCTGGTGGACACAAATTATCTTCATTAAAAGAGGTTGAATATTACGAATTATGATGGAAGACTTATTAAGATTTAAAAAAGATCAGAAATATATGGTTTTTGATTTTGAAACTTGTAATTTAAATTTAGTTTCTGAGCATAACAAGCCTTGGCAGCTAGCTTTCTTAATTTATCATGGAGATAAATTGATTGAGTCAAACGATTATCATATTCATTGGGATGATCTAAGGATGTCGGAAGGCGCGCGTAAAGTTACAGGATTTAAAGATGCTAAATATAAAAAATTAGCTCAGCCCGCCGAAAAGATACTTGACCATTTTGAAAAATACCTATATAATGATGAGTATATTAAATTAGGTCATAACATTTTTGGCTTTGATATTTACATCCACAATATATACAGGAAGCTTTTGAAAAAGAAAACGGACTACTCATATCTAAGTAGATCAATCGATACCCTTTGCTTGGCTAAGGCTATATATAAAGAAATACAGCTTAAGAAAGATGATGAACTGTTTCCCTGGCAGCTTAAATTAAATTCTTTTCACGAGAGAGGAATGAGATTAAACCTAGGCGCTTGCTGTAAAACATACGAGGTAGATTTCGACCCAACTAAATTACATGACGCCCTTTATGATATACAAAAGAATTATGAAGTTTTTAAAAAAATGATATGGAAGATAAAAATATAAATAATATGAAAAATCAAGTAAATTGCTATCTAGAATTATACATTGAACAATTAAATTGCTTAAAAGAAAAAGCTTTTAATTTATATTGTGAATTATTTTCAAAACCAAAAGACTATTGGCGTAAAAACAAACATGAGTTTACTGACTTGTATAATAATATTCAAAAATTAAATTACGAAAAAAAAGCCTTACAAGAATGTAAGAATGATTGCATATCCAGCCTATGAGTTTCACCGATCAATTTACAGGGTACACAGATTGTGTGCCTCCCGGCGTTCGTTTGCCTAAAATTAAAATCAGCGCTAAGCAATATCAAAACCTAGGCACAGAAAAAGATATATCAAATTATGATTTCCTAAGAAAGCTCTGCCTTAAAGGCGTCAAAGACAAAGGTATAGACAAGCTCCCTAACGCTCAAGAGTATTATGATCGAGCCAAAGAAGAACTTAAAATACTACAAGACTTAGGTTTCATAGATTACATATTATTAAACTGGGATATATTGAATTTTTGCCACGAAAATAATATACCGACTGGGCCAGGGCGTGGAAGTGCCGCAGGCTCATTAGTTTTATTTTTAGCCGACGTAACAAAGATTGATCCCATAAAGTAC
>Ga0181564_10002482_pt1 | contig 16034 bp, 7 predicted proteins | sample 011ome_24_FD_134512 | JGI IMG/M metagenome (GOLD analysis project Ga0181564, IMG submission 134512) | Coastal salt marsh microbial communities from the Groves Creek Marsh, Skidaway Island, Georgia - 011513CT metaG (megahit assembly) | ecosystem: Environmental > Aquatic > Marine > Intertidal zone...
AAAAGCCTACACCACTGTTCTGGAGTTGAATCTCGACGAGGTCGTTCCCGCCCTTGCAGGTCCGAAGCGACCGCAAGACCGCGTTGACCTTCACAACATGAAATCCCATTTTGTTGAGAGCCTCACGCACGAACTCGGCCACCATGGCCACGGGCTCGCAAAGGAGGACCTTTCCAAAAGCGCCATCGTCGAAATGAACGGGGAAATGTTTGATCTCAATCACGGCGATGTCGTCATCGCTGCCATCACCTCCTGCACAAACACCTCCAATCCCGGCGTGATGCTTACCGCAGGTTTGCTGGCTCGAAAGGCCCGCCAGCGTGGTCTGAAGGTCAAACCCTGGGTGCGCACCTCCCTCGCTCCGGGCAGCCGTGTGGTGACGGAATACTACGAAGCCACGGGTCTGCAAGATGACTTGAACGCCATGGGCTTCCATACGGTTGGTTACGGCTGCACAACGTGCATCGGGAACTCTGGCCCTCTTGATGCACCGATTGAAGCCGCCATCGACGAAGCTGGGCTTATCGTCGGCTCCGTTCTCTCAGGCAATCGGAACTTTGAGGGTCGCGTCCACGGGAAAGTCAAGGCATCGTACTTGGCGAGCCCTCCTCTGGTGGTCGCTTACGCCATCGCCGGCAATCTCGACATGAATTTGACCTCAGAGCCTTTGGGCCATGACAGCGAAGGCCAGCCCGTCATGCTCGCCGATGTGTGGCCAACGGATGAGGAGCTTCATGAGGCCATGCAAGTGATCACGCCTGACATGTTTCGGCAACGTTACGCAGACGCCATGAATGAACCTCGATGGAACAGCATCCCTGCAGAAGCCTCTCCGCTATATCCTTGGGACGAAGCCTCCACCTACATCCGCTTGCCTACTTTCTTTTCGGGATTGTCTGCCCAACCCGCTCCCATCCAAGCCATTGAGGGCGCTAAAGTCTTGTTGAAACTCGACGATTCCATCACCACCGACCACATCTCGCCTGCTGGGTCTTTCCCTGCCGACGGGCCTGCGGGTGGATGGCTTACCGAGCGGGGCGTCCAGCCCGGTGACTTCAACTCCTTTGGGAGTCGTCGTGGGAATCACGAAATCATGATGCGAGGAACGTTCGCCAACGTCCGTATTCGAAATCAAATGGCGCCGGGAACGGAGGGTGGTTTTGCCCTGAACCACGAGTCCGGCGAGGTGATGTCCGTATATGATGCAGCCCAAATCAAAGCACCGAAGATCGTTCTCGCAGGAAGCCAATACGGCACGGGATCGTCGCGGGACTGGGCCGCGAAAGGCACCTATCTCTTGGGTGTGAAAGCCGTCATCGCGACCTCGTTTGAACGCATTCACCGCTCCAACCTCGTCGGCATGGGCGTGCTGCCCTTAACGTTCAAGGAGGGCACAACTCATGAAACGCTTGGCCTGTCCGGAAGCGAATCCTTCAGCATCCCGCTCTCCGACGGGGTCAAGCCGCTTGAGTGGTTAACCGTGACCGCAACCGCACCCGACGGAACGGAGACCACCTTTGAGGCTCAAGTCAGGTTGGACACGCCGGTCGAGGTTGAATACTATCGAAACGGAGGCATTCTCCACACCGTTCTCCGTGAACTTGCCAAGCCCGTCGCATGATGCCAGCAGATTCAAGTCCATGTGTTCTGCCGAGAGACTGATGGCGGAGTTCCGTGGAAAGGTACGTTACCGATTCCGCTCGGACGACCATGACCTCAACGTTGTCATCGAAGGCGAGGCATCTTGGGTTGAAGAGCACATCTCCGAACTCGGTCTCTCCGGCGTTGGATGGACCATGCCTGTGGGAACTGAAGTCAAGGCAACCAACCTCTCGAGCGTGACCCGGAAGCGCCAGAAAGAGGTGCCGGGGCCCCAAGAGGACGATGCCCCAGAATCTTCCAAACCGCTTGATATGGGTCCAGAGCCGGACCCCGGACGAATTCCTGTCGTCCGCCGCCCCATCGGGGAACTGGATTTGAAAGTCAAACTGGCGGAGGTCGGGCTTGAACCAGCTGAACGACCTGATGCGGTTGAACTCATGGCCATGCTCGAAGATATCGAACCCCCACAACCCGTCTCAAGCGCAACCAGCGTTGATCCGCTTGCTGAGGCCTGGTTGAGGGAACTTCTCCAACTTGTGGTTCGCGACCACGGAATGAGCGGGCTCAGCACCGAAGATATCGAAGAAATCGCCAGCAGTAAACTGGGTGGCCGGGAGGGCACATCGCTTGAGGTCTGGCTTCAGTCCCTTTTTGCTGCTGGGAAGCTTGTGAAAATCCATGGCGGCGATGCCGTTGGATGGGGACCTGCTCCAAAATGGCTCGTTGGACGATTCTGAACCTGGGGTTCAATTTGGGCGAAAAACGCCTCCCTTTTTTACAAAAAACGGGACGCTGGATGCCAAATCATGAACTGCTTTGCAAAGGCATTATATTGCAACAAGTCCTCGCCAAGACAAGTGATGTCTATGCTTGCCCAAAACGACCTCTCTAAAGCCCGAATGCGCAGTCTTTTCCTCACCGTCTTGATGGTGCTCAGCACCACGGCTGCGCTCGCAACCACCGCAAGCGCCTCCGTCGCACGAACATACACCACCAACCGCGACCCCATGGACGTCGCTATCGGCGATTTTGATTGCGATGGGCACAACGACATGGCTGTTGCTACCGACGGAACCCACAGCATGACCATCCTGTACAACGACGGCCTGGGCAATTTCAACGACCGTCAAGACATTTGGGTGGCAGGCAACCAAAGCCGCAACGCAGACTGGGATGAGTTTGCCAACGTTGAATTCGTGGAAGTCGGTGAATTCACCGGCGACAATGCGGTCGACATCGTCATCTACCAGAAAAATAACCCCTTCAAAACCAACGACCAGGGGCAACCCGCTGGCGAACCCGGCAACGTCACGATTCTCGAGAACGGTGGATGTTCAAACCGTGACTGGTCCATCGGAGCACGATTCACTCATTTTTGGGTCTGGGACCTCGCTGTCGGCGATGCAGACCAAGACGGAGACGACGACGTGTATGTCCTTGATTTGCTCGCTGACCTTACCACCCAGCGAGTGGTGACCTACAAGGGCCCCATCTCCTCCTCCACGCAAGGTTTCATCACGAACCTTGGCTCGGCACAACAAAACACCTACCGAAGCATCGAAGTCGGTGATTGGGGAGAAACCAACCCTGCCTTTGGGTGCAACGGGGCTGCATCAACAACCGACGACGATATCTTCCTTCTGCGAAGCGAAGGTCTGGATTATGCCACCGGCCAAGTCACCAACCCCGGTAACGACGACAACATCACGATCATTGAATTCGACTGCCTCACCCAAAACTACCCAGCAACGTACGCCTACGGAACCAACCAAGCCAACACGCACGTGGTCAACATGGGCGTCCCCTCCACCGAGGATTTCGCCATTGCCGATGTTGGCTCAAGCGGCTACATCGACACCATCGCTGTGATGGACAGCAACCTCGAAAACGTGTCGTACAAGCAAACTACGGCTCAGGGGGCCTTTGGAAATGCCAAGAGGGCCTATTTCGGCCCCTACATTTCGTGGGCCATTGAGGTTGAAGATCTCAACGGCGACGGCGAGCCCGACTTCGTGAACCCCACCATTGCTTACCAACTCAACACCACCGACTCCGCCGGTGGAAGCACCTCGAGCTTCTTCCTCTCTTTCCCAACCACCGTTCAGGTGACCCTTTCCGACGGCAACGGAAACCACGTGAGTCCGCTTTCTTATCCAGCTGGCCGACGTCCGTCAGCCGTGGCGATTGGACAGCTCCAAGGCGGTCCGTCCTCAGCTCCAGATTTGGTCGTGGGCCACACGAACTACGCCTTTGGCGGATGGCGAGACAACTTCGGCTGGGCGGGTCAATACGACACCCTCACCGTGGTCGAAATGGACAACAAAGATTTGGCCGTGACGGATTTGGAGCTCAGCCCCACCGACCGATTCTTTGGTGTCGTCGGTGAAGGAACCCGTACCGTCAACGTGACGGTCACCAACACCGGAATGGACACGCTCAACGGACAAACGGCCGACCTTGACGTCGTTTTGAAAATCGTAGACGAAGCCAATTCCACGAACACCACGGTGTACGCCAACGACTGGGATTCTCCCGAAGTGAAGACCGGTTGCGGAACCGGCTGTTCATGGGCCTACGAAGAATACGTTGACGGACTCACCAAGTGGCACCTCCAAACCAACCAATCCGTGGGGGCTTCGACCGGAAACAACGACCCAAACGTTTCAGCCAATTACATCAACCCAACCGACTTCATGTGGGCCGGTGAAACCAAGACCAACGGCAGCGGTGGTACTTGGACGGGTTACGGCAAAAACTGGGACGATGCCATGGTGCTCACCGATGTTGACCTCACGGGTGCCGACCGCGCCTTCATGAGCGTCGAACTCTTCCGTCATCTGGGACTTGGTGCCCTCGGAAGCTCCGACGGAACCGGCTTTATTGTCGGCGATGTCTGGGACGATCTTGCCATCATCGAGGTCGGAAGCGACGAAACAGGCTGGAGCCTCATCGGCTGTCCGCAACTCGCTGCCGTGCAGGGCGCATGTGCCTCGGGCGCATCGATGTGGGGCGGGTTTGACAACGACCGCATGTTCAAGATCAACTCTTGGGGGGCTGCTCCAGAGAACATCGTCTACTACGGTCTCTTCTCCTCCGGCACCTACTACGGCTGGGACAACTTCACCGAGGAGGATCTTGGTGCGTTTGACCTCTCGCCATGGGCCGACCAGACCGTTGACATCCGCTTCCGCTTCCGAACCGGCTTTGAGGGTTCAACCGCCAACGACAACGAGAGTCGTTGGAGCGGACGTGACGGATTTGCTGTGGACAACTTGACCATCTGGAAGCAAAACACGGCCTTCTTGCCCAACCCTCAAACCCAAACCACCACAATCGGCCCGCTGAGTAACCTTCAGCCCGGCCAGGAATACACCACCTCAATCACGGCAAACCTGCTGAACGACACCACCTACCGAATTTCCGCCACCATCTCCAACAATGCTTGGGACCAACAGGTCATCAACGACGACGCCGTTGGTTATGTGACACCGTTCAATCTCTATGACCCGACGGTTGAATCGATTGAGTTCTTCAAGCCCGGCGGCCTTTACGCCGAGGGCATCTTTGATATCGGCGTGACCACCAACAATTTCGGCAACACCCCCGTTGACTTTGAAATTGAAGCGACGGTGTACTCCGCTACGCCCTCCGACGTGTACTGCGGAACGCCTTCCGCCATCTGCGTGGAGAGTTTTGAGGGTGGTACGCAGGGTTACCGATACGAAGAAAACCAGCAACCAAAGGGTGCTATTTACAACGAAAACTCGTGTTCGACCAAGATCTTCAACAACAACGCCTACTGGTTCGGCCACCCCTGTGATACCGGCACCAACGGATACGACGACGCTTGGGCAAACGAGACCCTCACCATCCCCAACATCGACCTGACGAACATGGGCGGTGACTTCGTCTCCCTGAACTTCGAGTACTACGCTGACACCTTCTACACCATTGACCAGAACGGGAACATTGACCCCAGCGACTACGCTGTCATGACCGTTGATTACGACAAAGACGGCACGAACTACACCGGTCTTGTCTACGCCCAATGGAACGACTACAATGAAGACGGAACCTGCCAGAACGACGACGACGGCAACGGTATCGTGAACGCCACCGAATCCATTGACCAAACCGAATTGCAATTTATTGGCGATCCTGCCAACACCGACGGCTCGGGCAACTACAACGTCTTCTTCAACTCTGAAGAATTGGTAAAGACCACGAGCATTGACCTCACGCACCTGTACGTCCTCAACCGCTCGTCCTCCGACTCCACGCAGTGGCGTGCAGAATGCATGTCTCTGCAAGGCTCGATGGTTGATGTTCACTTTGAATTCCAATCCGACGATGACGGACGCAACGGCATCAACGATGGATTCAAGGGTGTTGGCTTCAACAACATCTCACTCCAAGAATACACCTTCGTCCAGGACGCCACCTACTCCACTTCTCGAACGAACGTTGACGCCGAGGAAGCAGCCTTGACCACCATCGCCAGCCACGAGTTCGTCTCAGGTGTCTATCGATTGGACATCAAGACGGTCTTCGATAACACCACGGTAGGAAAGCCTTGGTTTAACGACAACGAATTGTCCACAGCAAACAACATTGAGCGCGTGATCTTCAACGTCGAATCCGTTGACATCTCCATTGGGAAACCGAACACCTTGACCTGCCACTCCGACCAAACGCTGGAGTGCGTCTTGCCCATTGACGCCGCCTTGACCCACTCGTGGGACATCCAGGCGACAAACGGTGTGCTGGGAGGTGACTACATCTTCTACATGGAAGTCACCGACATGGCCGATGGCAGCCAAGCCCACTTGGTTGACTCCGGACCAGCGGTGTCCCTTCAGAGCCAAGAGCGCACCGACGTGACCTTCACTCCTTGGAACGGCTGGCTTGACGGACACACCTACAACATCAGCTTCTACGGCCGTCTTTCCGACGGCAGTGAAACGGGCAACGTTCGCTACTTCCACGCTTCCTTCGCCGATCGCGTTGACGTCGCTATCCTTTCGGACACCTCTTCGCGCACCTCGGCCATCAAAGAAGACCTGGCCATTCTCAACATGACCTACACCCAGTACGAAATCAACGACTGGAGCACCTACTTTGACGCAGGATGGTTCACCCACTACGACAAGATCGTCCTCCCTTGGCAGGAACAACTCGTCGCCAAGGACACGCAATTTGGCGGTGACGGATACTACCAGTATCTTGGCGAACCTGCCCGACGAACGGTTCTCGAGAACTTCATGTCCGCTGGAGGCACGGTTCAGGCTCACCTCGGCCCACTTGGAAGCCAAATCTACGGACTTGACCAAGGCCTCTCCGGCCGTCTGCCCTTTGGCTTGGACGTCCAAAGCCGAGACACGGCTGAGACTCAGGTGACGTACTCGACCATGGACTTGGCCGACCCGTACCACCCCGTCATGGACAACATCGATGTCAACGCCTTCCAGGGCTTTGATGCGAGTTCCGGTGTCGCACAGGCCGTCTTGAACACGAAATCCGTGAGCACCAACAACGTCCCTGAGACCTGCGACGGTTACATGGAAGACGGCGGTTACTTCCAGCGTCTCATCCGTTCTTCAGAAGACATCCAAGACACGGTTCTTGGAGTGTGCAGTTACTTCTCCGGCGGCATGATCATCTCCACCATCGACGTCGCCACGCACTCTGAGCGCGCTGACAGCACGACCTTCCCGCTGCTGGGCAACCTGCTTCAGCACCAAGTCACGCCGTACCCTGACGGTTTCGGCACCTTGGGCAACGGGCTTGACCTCACCATCAACGGTGAATTGCCCAGCATTGACCCGAGTACCGGTAACTACGCATTGCGCTACATGAAGAGCGATGCTACGCTTGAGTTCGGTTTCACCACGACGACCACCGAGCCCCTCCACACGGATTGGATCATCGACGGTCCGACCAACTGGGACGGCTCCAGTCTCGCTAACGGTGTGACCGGTCACAGCACCGATGAAGCACCAAGCATGACCTTCTGTAAGGCGGATTTGGCTTCTCAGACCGGCTGTGCTCAAGGTGAACAGTGGGATATCACGCTGATGCTCCATGACGATGCTGGCCATGCTCGTATCATCGACGTGACCGTTGAGACCAACGATGTCTACGCCGATGAGTTCCGTCCTGAGGCCGACGCCACGATAGACATCCGTACGGATTACGAAGAAAACGTTGAGTTCACCGGCACGAAGACGGTGTCGAACGCCGAATGGGACGTTTACCAAATCACCTTACAGGGTGAAGGCGAGGACGCAGAATTGGTCATCCACTTTGACGCCAGCAATTCCTCCGACGCTGATGCACTTGACGGCAACGGCATCGAGACCTATGAGTGGAAGGTTCTGTTCGACGCTCCCTACGGCGACGACACCTTCGACCTCGACGGGCACACCTTCACCCAAAGTGCTGCGAGCGGCGGCTTGTGGTCGTACAAGTTCCAGAACGTGACCGTGGATTCAACGGGCACCACCAAGAACCAAATCCGTATGGAATTGGTCGTTTACGACAGCGCCGGTAAGTTCTCGGAAAAACACCGGATGTACTTCGTGGTTGTTCCCGAGGGCTTCGGAGATGAGGAACCTGTCATCCAGTGGGACACCGCAGTGAACGAGTCCAAGTACGACCAGGACACCATCACCATCGCTGGAACGGTCCTCTCCGGTGCAGAAACGAGTGAAGTGTATGTGGAAGCAGCCTTCTTTGAGGAGGATTTCTCCGCTTCCCCGGTCATGAAGTTTAACATGAGCACCCGAGGATTGTACGGGAAGAGCGACGCCATGGGCGACAACGACCGCTTTGAGATCACACTGAACATTGAAGGCTTCTATACGAACAAGTCCACAACACAGCGTGTGTACATCAAGTACTACGAAGGATCCTCCCCCAACGAACGCTGGGTGACAATCAAGTGGATCGAGTTGAATTTGCCTGCTTGTCAAGGCCTTGAACCAAACCCAGAAGCGGAAGCTGCCGGAGGCGAGTTCATCCTCGATGAAAACGGCGACTGCCAGTGGAGCGGTGCGTGGGAATACGACCCCGTCACCGGCGAATGGAAGGACAACACCAAGACGAACGATGGTGGAGACGCAACGGAATCCGGCCTTGACCCGATGATTCTCGTCGGCGGCATCGTCCTCCTGCTCGTGATTATCGGTGGATCGGTGATGTTCATGCGAAAGGGCGGTGAAAAGGAAGACGTCTTCTCCGGCATGGAAGGTGCCTTCGGCGCTGACGCCCTTGATCCGACCGAACAATACGTCCAGCAACTGATTGCACAGGGTTACCCCGAAGAAACGGCTCGTGCGTTCGCCGCACAGTACGTCGGCCAAGCCGCAGCACAACCAGCCGCAGCACAACCAGCCGCAGCACAACCAGCCGCTGGTTACGATCAAGCGGTTTACGAGCAATACTACAACCAGTTTGTGGGGCAGGGTTACGATGCTGCAACGGCAGCGGCTTATGCGCAGCAATATGCGATTCAGTACGCGCAATCCCTGCAATAGGACCGGTCGAGAAGGGTTTGACCCTGAACGCCCCCTGGCGACCGCGTGCGTGCCCATATTGTATGGTTGCCTGAGGACGTTGCTTCGCACCAAGCCTCGGTGGATGGTCACCGGAGGAGAACCTTGGATGTTTGCGCGACGCAGCGAGCGTCGGCCTCGCAGCAAAGGGGCGGGGTCTGAAGACCCAGCGTATCCTTCCTCTGCCTCTGACCGCCTTGTACCATCAGTTTCAACAGATGGCTCCCGTTCATTGGGGAAGGCCCATCGATGTTGGAAAGGACCCAAGAACAACGGTTCACTCTTCTTCTAACCAGAAGGTTTCGTGGTTTGCTGTTTCACCGTCGTCCCCGTCAAGATGCGAGGTGAAATCGGGCATGCGAAGTCGCCAATTGTTGGGCAGCGGCTTCCCTTTGTCAATGATTTTGAGCATGCGTTCCTGCCATGAACGAGGTTTTCTTTGCATGATGTACATGTAAAGCACCGATGTTCGGATGTCTTCGTCCATCACCACAAAGCCCGTGGCGGCCTCGAAATTCATGGCCCTTAACAGATTAAATGCGGGTCGGTTGAACACTTGGAACCAACGCTTGGCGTTTCGCATGAGCACCATGATGACGATCAGAATGACGAGCGTGTTCAAACAGACGGCCGACCAAGTCGGTGCGCTGTAACGGCCCAAGAGGAGAACGAGCAAAAGAAGCACGGGAACGGCCGTAACGAGGAAAATGAAGGACTCCGAAAGCGGTGGTTTCCGCATTTTGAGCCGAATAGCGGCCCATCCGTCGTGATGCTTCTCGTAGGGGCGGAAGATTTCGGTTCGGTCCTGAGTTGCAGCCGTTTTGACCAGCTGGAGCAGGCCGTTAATTTTTCGAAATTGAGTGATGCCGACATCCATGTTGTCGTTGAGGATGGCTTGCAGGCGCTCTTGAGCCAGAGCGTATTCTCCCATATCGGCGAGAATGGAAGCCATTTCAACCACCGGCGTCACCTCATCGGGGAGATGGTCTCGGCATCGCTGCCACCAATGAAGTGCGTCGTGAAGCATTCCTAAATCATCAGCGAGCAGACGCCCCCCACGCATCCACATGTCAAGACGACTGGGGTCTGCAGCGACGATGCGTTTGGTTCCGGAGAGGGCGCTTGCTGCCTCGTTCATCGTCGGGGAGACGCCACCTGGTGGTAGGCAAGCCTCAACGTAGACCGACCACGCTTCAAGGTGGTCTTCATCGAGTTGTGTTGCTTTTTTTGCCTCGGCTTTTGCTTGAACACGGTCGCCGTTTTCCAAAGCCTCGAGAGCGTTGAGGTAATGCGACTCCGCAGTCATGGTACCGCCTCATTCGTCTGTTTTTCGCTCATATCTCCGTGGTGGGGGGCCGTCCCGGAAGTCACGGGGAGGTTGGTTGTGTGTGTGGCCAGATCGTTTTCCTCTTGATCGCCGGTAAGCCCCGTCGGAAGACGAGCGTCGGTCGTCTCGGCGTTGGAAGCCACCACCACCTCGGTCGTTTCTTCGCTGTGGCCGGTCTTCACCACCGTTGGAACGGTCGTCTCGGCGTTGGAAGCCACCACCTCGGTCGTTTCTTCGCTTTGGCCGGTCATCACCGCCGTTGGAACGGTCGTCTCGGCGTTGGAAGCCACCACCTCGATCGTTCCTACGGAAGTCTCGTCGGTCTCCGTCGCTGCGACCTCGGCTTCTTCCGTCGCTGCGACCGCCACCACCACCGCCTCTAGGGCGAGGTGCCTCACATCGGTTGCAGGCGTTTCTGAACGAGAAATTTGAGTTGTTGCATGCAGGACAGGTCCAATCGTTGGTGTTGAAATTGCCGTTCTGCTGACGCCCGTCTCTGGATTGATCGTTTCGTTGGTTGTTGCGATATCCCCCTTCACGACGGTCATTTCGACGTTGGTAACCGCCTCGGTCGTTGCGACCCCCTCTATCGCCACCGCCCGCAGGGCGAGCTGCTTCGCACCGGTTGCAGACGTTTCTGAACGAGAAATTTGAGTTGTTGCATGCAGGGCATGTCCAGTCGTTCGAGTTGTTGTTTCCCCCTTGGGACCGTCCGTCTCGGCGGTCATCGCGGCGTTGGAATCCGCCTCTTCGGTCGTCTCGGCGTTGGAATCCACCTTGCTGTCTCCCGTCGCCTTGAGGGCGAGTCGCCTGACAGCGATTGCACTCCGTCCGCCGCGCGAAGTTCGAGTTGTTGCATTTGGGGCAATCCCAATCATCGTTGAATGGTTGTTGGTCTGAACGCCCGCTGCGGTGGTTTCGGTCGGCGGACCTTCCGTTGTGCCGCTGGTGGTCGGAACCTCCATCGTTTCGCTCCCAACGACCGCCCGAACTTCGGTCGTTTCGGTTTCGGTCGCTAAAACGTCCTTCGTTTCGTGAACGGTCTTCCCGCTGTTTTTTTGCCCGGACCGTCACCTGGACGCCAATGAGTTCCTCCATGTCAAGCGAACGGTCAATGTGAGCGATATGAGCCAAAGCGTGTTCCGTGCTTCCGAGCACCCCGTCCACCTTGCCGATGTAGGTGCCATCGTCGCTGCGAACCATGATGGCGTTCAACGAAGGAGAAGAGCCCTCAAAGTGAACCAGCAAGCCCCCTTCGTGGCTTTTTGATTCAACGGTACCTAAAAACATGATGAGGCCTGCTGATTCCTGCTACCATTGCCTTTTGGTTGTGTCGGTTTAAGCATCGGGTTTGCGGCGGACCAGCACGGCGGCACCGAGGACCCCGAGCACCGAGAGCAGGCTTGCAGCAGGCAGAGCGGTTTCTGGTTCACTCGGAGCGGGAGCGACCGGCGTATCGTCGACCACGGGCGAGTTGATCTCGACCATCACTTGGGTCGTGCCCCCAGATTCGTCCGTTGCGGTGATCACCACATCGTAATCTGTGAGGCCATACGCCATGCAAACGGCGGTGGAAACATCAACGTTCCAGTTGATCCCGTCGATGGTGAAACCTTGGTAATCGCTTCCGCAAATCGTCAATTGCATCGTGACCGCTTCGAGGTCGGGGTCCGAAACCAAACCGTTCATGGAGAATTGCAGTTGGCCTTCGTCCCAAGTTGCGTTTTCCCCGTTGAAATTTGTGGCTATTTGCACCACTGGCGGCGTGTTGGGCTTCACCAAGCCGAGGTCATATTCAGAGGAAAAGGCGAGCATGCTCGTGGCCTGCGCCTCGGTTTTGAATCCAAAGGCGCCAGGTCGGATGGTGTCAAGAGAAACGCTGACTTCGGTCGCCATCGTGCCGCTGACGGTGACGGTCTCGCCGGGGGCGCCCATCGCCTCGCCTTGCAGCGCACGAGCTGAGTAGATGAATTCATCAACGAGTCCAGCGGAGGTAACGCTCATCACCACGCTACTGCCGTCTTCGCTCAGAGTTGCCGTTGAGGTGAACAGCGTTCCAAAGACCCATGTACGAGAATCGTTTTCATCGGTTGCGCCCAAGGGGTCAACGGCGTGGCAGGTGGCTGTTACCATCGTTGAGCTTGCGGGCTGGGTGACGAAAAAGTCGCCCAACACGTTGTTCGTGACGCTCCAACCTGCTTCGTCAAAGGTGCACTGCAGAGCCCAACCGTTCTCATCGGTCGCCCAGGCGTTGCCGACCGCAGCGGTGGCAAACGGCCAAGTTCCTTCACCGGAAGTTGGTATCTTCGTTCCGTTGGAAGGTACCGTGGCTGTCCAAGCGGGGACGTCGTTGGTCGCCGGTTCCTCGGTTGTGAAATCCATGAACATGTTGCACCGAAGGCCCCACTGTGCTCGGTCAAAGGCGACGAGCTGGGTCACCTGAAGCGAACCGTCGCCCAGGTAGGTGGACGAAGGTGGGTTGATGTGGTCGCAGGTTTGACCGCTGTCGGGTGCATTGTCCGTTACACGGAAATCATACATGCGCAGCCCTTGAAGCACAGGGAAGGTCACCCGGAGGGCAGCATTGCTCATGTTGGTGATGTTCATGGCGAGGGTGAAGTTTGAAACGCCGCTGTTGGGCAATTGGTCCCACCGAACATTGTTGGATTGGCCATCCGCCACTTCGAGGGCGATTTCCATGTCGTCGGTGGTTGAAGTTGGAACTTCTTTGCAATCGGATGCCGCACCGAAGTTGGTGCATGAACGAGCGTCGGGATGGTTTTCAGGAACCAAGTTGACCTCGTCCAAACCGATACCGTCCTCAACGAATTCGAAATCGTTCCAATCAACACCGCCCGAATGGGGGATGCCCTCTCGCATACCGAGGCGCGTCTCCATGTCCGCAATGCACTTTGGCCCGATGCTGCGGACGGCGTCTCGCTCGTCCGTGCTGATCCAATCGTTATCGCCACCCGGCAAGCCCTCGAACAAACCGTCCAGGTTGTCGCGGACGATGGGTGAGTTCGAGCCGTTTACCCACGCATTCGCGTACAAGTCACCGGTGGCCCAGTCGTCCAAGATGTCAAGTTCAAAGAGTGCAAAGTCGTATTCGAAGAGATCCTCAAAGGAGTAGCCGCTGCAATCCACGTCAAGGCCGCCCTGTCGTCCCTCGGTTGGAGCGACGGTTGAGGTTGAATCAAGCAATGAGGTCAGCGGGCTGAAAACCACCGAGAGCATCACCAGGACGAGGCAGAGCGAGGCGAGGACGGTCAGTTGCTGCGGGCGAGCCATGTATGCTGGCTGACCTTTCGCCTTCATGAACAATTGCCTGTTGCCGTCAAGGGACAAGCCGTTCCATCCTGCGGTGGAGGGCCCACCAGGGCAGCACAGTCCATAGCAAGGCAGCAAGCCATGACTGCCAAGCCGCTACGCCCCTATCCACCGTTGGGAGTTGGGTTTCCAAGAGGTGGTGATAGACGCCGTTGGGTGAAAGCAAATCCAACATCCCTTCCAAAGCGACCCACGCCGGGTCGTTCGCTTCCCCAACCGATACACCCGAAGCGTAGGCGACCATTGAGGTGATCAGTGCCCAAAGGAAAGTAAAGAAGAACCAAACGCCGACGCCAAAGGCGACGGCCGTTCCTTGTTCCCTTGCTGTCGTCGAAGCGAGGAGGGCAAAGAGGGTGTACCACAGGACGATGAGGCCGGTTGATACAGCGTAGACGAGCATCTCGGTCAAGGACGGCCATGCGTCCATTCGGAGATTGACGACCACGACCGTGATCAAAAGCAGCGCATAAACCGGCAAGAGAATGGCTTGGGCATGGCCGATGATGAGGGCCGCTGCTTGATGGGCCCGAGGCATGGGTTGAGCCAACTGGACCTCAAGCATCCCGCTGGCTCGGTCTTTACTCACACCGTCAAACGCCATCAAGACGGCGCACATGGTTCCTCCGAAAACCACCCCGAGGGAGGCGTAGAAGAGCACTTCCATGGCGGTGTCCGGTTGGTGACCGCCCGGCAAGACGATGTTCGGGTCTGAAAAACCCCATGCCAATCCCGGCAGGAAAAGGAGTAAAATCGGCAGCATCACTTTCAATCGAATGTTCGCCAGCCGGTCGATCCGGATACGTCGGGCGACCCTCAACACCCTGCGAAGGTCACTCATCTTCGTTCACCTCCGTTGTTTGAAGGGGAAGCATCGCTGAAGACGAAACTTCGAGGCTGATGTCGTCAAAACTCATCCCGGTTGCAGCACAGAGCCATTCAACGAGGTTGGGTCTTAAAGGAGCCCAAGACATGACTTCAAGGCCCGAGTCAAGGCCAATTTTTAGGGCGTTGTGATGGTCACCTCGCAAAATCACCGTCCATGTTTCATCGTCTTGTTCCCATGACAGCACGTCGTTTCCAAGTTCCTCAAGCACCTTGGTGGAACGCAAATCGCCTTTGCCTTGGAGTTGATACCTTCCTTCCAAATCAAGCCGTCTTTCAACTTCCTCAAGCGGACCTTCATCCAACAATTGACCGCGGTGCATCAGTGCAATTCGGTCGATGAGCCCCTCGAGCTGGGTGACCATGTGGGACGAAATCACCACGCTCACGCCTTTTTCAGCAAGACGTCGAACCAAGCCTGCAAACGCCTCCGCAGCAACGGGATCCAAGCCGTTGAACGGTTCATCCAACAACAACACACGCGGCGACCCGAGAAGGGCTGCTGCGATGGAAAGGCGTTGACGCATGCCTTGGCTCAAGTTGTCGAGGGGTTCGTCTGCGCGGTCGTGCAGGCCAACGAGCGTCAGCAATTGGTCGAGGCGTTGGGAACTTTGACCTCGCATTTCGCTGAGTTGGTGCAAGGTTTCGTTGACCGTTGAGCGACCCTGCCAACGGACCTGCTCGGGCATGTGACCCGCCCACGTTCGTAAATCCACCACCTCCCCTGATGTGCTCGTCTTGATGTGCCCCGTCACGGTTCCACCCTGAAGGGGAAGCACGCCGGCCATCATGCGAAGCAGGGTGGTTTTCCCCGCTCCGTTTGGCCCGATCAGCCCCAACACGCATCCCGAGTAGAGCGATAAATTGACGCAGTGGACCCCTGCTCCGGGTCGTGTTGCCCAAGGTTTCCACGGTTTCGGAGCGGGGAGGCGGTGACGGTGCTCGACATCTGTGAACACGAGCAACGGGTCCGCCATGGGCATTCGTAGGCGAACCCCTCGCATCAACCTTGGTGAGAGGCGAACCTCTATGACGAACAGGTGTTCGTTTGTCGGCGAACACGATGCTCTGGCAGGGTGCGACGCAAGCCTTGGCTCCGGTCTTGGGTGCCGGTGCGGTTCTTCTCGCTCTTCACCGTCGGAAAGGCGAAGCCACCGAGCAGATGTGGTACGCCCCAATCGGCGTCGATGGGCTTCGTTTCTTTCTTCTCTTGCCGTTTTTGCTCTGGGTGGTTCCGGGCGGTTTGCTCCTCGTTCTTCCCGGCATGTTGGCGCTTTCGGTCGCAAGTCCAGCGGCGCGTGCGGCTTGGTCGGAGCACCGCAACGAGCGGGCGCTGGTCA
>Ga0181564_10002483_pt1 | contig 16026 bp, 16 predicted proteins | sample 011ome_24_FD_134512 | JGI IMG/M metagenome (GOLD analysis project Ga0181564, IMG submission 134512) | Coastal salt marsh microbial communities from the Groves Creek Marsh, Skidaway Island, Georgia - 011513CT metaG (megahit assembly) | ecosystem: Environmental > Aquatic > Marine > Intertidal...
TTCAGCAAAAAAAATACCTTGTGAGGCTATATATTCAAGAACTGTATCTAAATCAAAAAATTTAAAAAAAAAATTTAAAATTAAAAGAATATATACATCGCTTGATGACATAAAAAACGATAATCAAATTAATGCTTTGATTATAGCTGTAAATCTAGAGTCAACTAAAAATTTAATAAATAGTTTAGATATAAATAAATATAGAGTTTTATGTGAAAAGCCAGTTGGTATAAATTTTGAAGAGACAAAAAAAATTATTTCTAAAATTAAAAATAAATATTTTTATGTAGCATTAAATAGAAGATTTTATAGCAGCAATTTAAGAGCGTATAATTTAATTAATAAAAATAAAAGCAAAAGGTTAATATCAATTAGAGATCAAGAATTACAAAATAATATATCAAATCTTTATAATAAAAATTTGATGTATGGGAATTCTGTTCATTTGATTGATTATATAAACTTATATGCTAGAGGTAAATTGCTTAAAATAAATAGATTAAAAAAATTTAAAAATAACAAGTTTTCTGAAAATTTAACAAGGTTAATTTTTTCTAGTAAAGATGAAGTGCTTTATCATTGTAATTGGAATTCCCCTGGTCCTTGGTCAGTAAATATTATTCAAAAAGATCATAGTGTTGAAATGAAACCGTTAGAAAATTTAGTTCAAGAAAAATTAATAAATGGGAAAAGAATTGGAGTATTTCACAATAAATCAAAAAATGATACCAAATTTAAACCTGGTTTATTTAATCAAGTAAGTGCATTTTTAAAAATGCTAAATAATAAAAAACATAAATTAATTAGCTTAAACGATTATTTTAATACAGTTAAGTTAATTAAAAAAATATATGTTTAAAATTGCTATAGTTGGTTTTGGATCAATTGGGAGCAGATATTTTGAAGCTATCAATAAAATTAAAATTCTTAAAATCAAATTTTTTATAGTGGATAAAAAAATCAAAACTATAATTAAAAACCAAAAATTGAGTGGGAAATTTATCAATGTATCAGATAACCTAAATATTATACCAAAAAAAGTAGATTTATGCATAATTTCAACAACTTGCCAAAATAGACACGCTTTATTAAAAAAAATAATTGATAAATCAAAATTTAAAAACCTGATTTTAGAAAAACCTTTGACACAAAGTCCTAATGAATTACTAGCATTAGATAATATTTTAAAAGAGGTTGAAAATGTATGGGTAAATACAGATAAACGGTGTGAAGATATCTATAAATTCATTAAATCAAAAATAAAATTAAAATATAAATTATCAATGAGTGTCGAAGGTAATAGTTGGGGGATATGCTGTAACAGTCTTCATTATGTAGATTTATTTAATTTTTTAAGTAAACAACGTTTGCATACAATCAAAGAAGAATCTTCATTAAGTTGGTTTCCTTCAAAAAGAAATGGTTTTCAAGAAATAGATAATACAAAACTTAAACTTAAATTTGGTAAGCATGAACTTTATTTGTTATCAAAAAAAAATTCTTTACCAAAAAATACAAAAATTATTATTAAAAATGGAAAAAAAACTTTTGATATAAGAGTAAAAGCAAGTATTTTTGAATTAAAACATAATAAGAAAAGCTTATTTTTTAAAAATGAACCACTTAGTATTAAAATGACAAAAGTAATAAAAAAAATACTTTTAAAAAATAAGTCAAATCTCCCAAATTATCAAAATTCTACAAAACTTTACTTTCCATTAATTGATTTTTTTTTAAAGAAATGGCAAATCAAATTTCCAAAATCAACAAAAGTCCCAATCACATAATAATTTTATGGATGCTTTAATTATTGGTTATGGATCTGCAGGCAAAAGGCATGCAAAAATACTTAGCTTATCAAAAAAAATAAAAAAAATTTATATAAAGACAAATCAAAAAATTGCGTCTCATAATCAATTCAATTTTATTAAAAAAATAAACAATTTGAATCCAGATCTAATTGTGGTAGCTAATGAAACGTATAAGCATTACAATATTTGCAAATCTCTTGAAAAAAAATTTAGTAATAAGATAATTCTTTGCGAAAAACCTCTTTTTAATAAATTTTACAATTTTAAACCAAAAAAAAATAAATTTTATATCACTTATAATCTTAGATTTCATAAATGCTTACAGTTTATAAAAAAAAAAATTAGTTTAGAGAAAGTTTTTTACGTAGAAGCAGAAACTTCAAGTTATTTGCCATTATGGCGAAAAAACATAGATTATTCTCAAAGTTATAGTGCTTTTCCTAATAAAGGTGGTGGAGTACTCCTAGATATGAGTCATGAATTAGATTATTTAAAATGGTTATTTACAGATTTAAATATTTCAACAATTTATAAAAATAAAATTTCAAATTTAAATATTTTATCTGATGATATTGCTTTAATATTTGGACGTATAAAAAAAAATACATTAGTTAAGATAAAGTTAACCTACTTTAACAAACTACCTAAAAGATATTTAATAATTTGTTTGAATGATGCAAGCCAAATATATCTAGATTTATTAAATTCTGAAATTAAATTATTTAATAAAAATAAAAAAAAAACTTATCAATTTGAAAAGTATTCTCAATTTGAAACTACAAAATATATGTACTCTCAAATATTAAGAAATAATTTCAAAGATGTTTGTTCTTTGAAAGAAGGATTAGATTTATTAAGACAAATTGAAAAAAGCAAAAAAACAAATTTTTAATTTATTCTTTGTTCAGATTTAATATCTTACTAGAAGTTTTCTTATGTTATGAAAATTATCCATAATATTTTTCTATTAGCAACTGTTAAAATTTATTATAATTAATTTATATGAAATTTAAAAGAATTTGTTTTGATATTGATAATGTTTTATGTGTTACAGACAATAAACACAATTATTTAAAATCAAAACCAATTAAAAAAAATATTCGAATTATTAATAGTGCTTATAATAAAGGGTTCGTTATTATCTTATATACAGCAAGGTATATGGGAAGATGCAAAGGAAAATTATCAGAAGTAAATAAAAAGATTAGACCTCTAACTATAAAACAATTAAAAAAATGGGGTGTAAAATATCATGAAATCTATTTTGGAAAACCAAGTTTTGATTTATTCATTGATGATAAATCATTATTTTTTACAAAAAAATGGCCTAAATTATTAAAGAAAAAATTAAATATTTAATTAATAATAAAGTTTTTAAATAATTAACCCAAGTTAAACTTATGATCAAACAAGCAGTAATATTGGCTGGTGGAATGGGAAAAAGGTTATTACCGCTAACCAAAAATTTACCTAAACCAATGGTTTTAGTAAACAATTTTCCATTTCTTAGTTATTTAATTTTTTCTTTAAAAAAAAGAGGAATAAAAAAAATTTTAATATTAGTGGGATATAAATATAAAAAGATAATTGATTACTACAGTAATACTGCCGATATTCCAATCAGTTTTTGTTATAGCAGTGTTAAGTCAGACACAGGAAAAAGAGTTGTAGATGCTTATGAGTTTTTAGATGATGAGTTTTTGTTGTTATATGGAGATAATTTTTGGGAGCCCAATATAAAAAAAATGTATAAAAAGTTTAAAATGAAAAACGCTTTTATCAGCACAACAGTATTTAATAATAAATTTGGTACTGCAGAGTATGGAAAACAAAATAATGTATTCGTAAAAAAAAATTCTTTTGTGAAAAAATATGACAAATCTAGAAAAGATAAGAGTTTAAATGGTGTAGATATTGGATTTTTTTTAATAAAAAAAAATTTTTTAAAAAATTTTAAAAAAAAGAAAAAAAACTACTCTTTTGAAAAAGATATATTAGTTAAATCTATCGAATTGAACAAATTAATTGCATATAAAACAAATCAGCAGTATTACAGCATTACTAACTCTAAGATGTTAAAAAGATTTGAAAAACATATAATAAAAAATAAAGTAGTAAAATTATGAAAAATTTTTATAGTAAAATTTTTGAAGAGATAAGTCATATATTAAAACAAACAGATATAGTTGCATTAGAAAAAATTGCTAAATCTTTAATATCAACAAATAAAAAAAATAAAAAAGTTATAATTTTTGGAAATGGTGGTAGTGCAGCAATTTCAAGTCATGTTTCTATAGATTTAACAAAGAATGCAAGAATTAGATCTATAAATTTTAATGAGGCTGACTTGCTCACATGTTTTTCGAATGATTATGGTTATGAAAAAGTTTATTCAAAGTCTTTAGAGTTTTATGCTGATAGAGGTGATGTCGTTATCATAATTAGTTCTAGTGGAAAATCTAAAAATGTATTAGAGGCTGCAAAAATATGTAAAAAAAAAAAGATTTTACTTTATACATTGACAGGATTTTCTAAATCTAATCCCTTAAAAAAGATGGGAAATATAAATTTATGGGTTAATTCAAAAGCTTATAATATTATAGAAAATATTCATCAAATATGGTTATTGTCTATTGTTGATAGAATAATTGGTAAAACAGAATATTCAGCTTAAATTTTTTAATCATGAGAGTATTATTAACTGGAAATAATGGATATATAGGTACAGTTTTAACTAAAGAACTTTTAAAGAAAAATTATGAAGTAATTGGTTATGATGTTGACTATTTTTATGACTGCATTTTAGATAATGTAGAGTCTGATAAAATTAAACATATTACAAAAGACATTAGAAGTTTTGACTATAATGATCTTGATGAAATTGATTTTGTTATACATTTGGCTGGTCTTGCTAATGATCCTTTAGGTGATTTTGACCCAAAATTAACTGAAGAAATTAATTATCAGTCAACTATAAAACTTGCAGAAATTTGTAAAAAAAAAAAAGTGAAAAGATTTATTTATGCATCATCACAAAGTATGTATGGAATTTCTAATAATCATAAAGAGCTTGAAGAGGATAGTAGTCAAAAAAATCCAGTCACTGCTTATGCAAAAACAAAGTGGGAAGCCGAAAAAAAGATTAAAAATTTGAATAATGAAGAATTTACAGTTGTCATGTTCAGACCATCAACAGTGTTTGGTGTAAGCCCAAGATTGAGATGTGATATTGTGTATAATAATCTTGTTGCGTGCGCTTATACAACAGGAAAAATTGAAATTTTAAGTGACGGATCGCCGTGGAGACCAGTTATCCATGTTAAAGACTTGTGTAGTGCGTTTATTTCAGGAATAGAAGCCCCAAAAGAGTTGGTAAGTGGTCAATCTTTTAATGTTGGTATTAAAAATGGCAATTATACAGTTAAACAGTTAGCAGAAGCTGCACAACGCGTAGTCCCAGGATCTGACCTAGTTTTTTTAAATCAACATACTGACCCAAGAACCTACAAAGTATCATTTGATAAAATACTTACAACACTAAAGGATTATTTTAAACCAGAGTGGAATTTAGACAAAGGTGGAAATGAACTTGTGAATTATTTTAGAGATATAAATTTTTCAGAAAATGATTTTAGAAACATAAAAGTAAATAGATTAAAAAAGCTTGAAAGTCTAATTCATGAAAAAAAAATTAATAATAGATTAGAGTGGATTTAGTGAATAATAATTATGAAACTATAAATAATTGTAGAATATCAGATTCTAAAAAATTAGTGAAAGTTCTAGATTTAGGACTTCAGCCGTTAGCAAACTCATTAAAAAAAAAACAATTTGATTATGAAAACAAATATCCTCTAACATTATCTTTTTGTAAAAAGTCTTCACTATTACAGCTTAACGAAACTATAAAAAAAGAAATTTTGTTTGATAAATATGTTTGGGTAACATCAACATCATCTACAGCAAAAAATTATGCACAAACTTTCTTTAAAAATATAACTAATGATATTAAGCTAGATAAAAGTAATGATTTAATTATAGAAATTGCTTCAAATGATGGAACTTTTTTAAAGCCCTTTGTAAGTAATAGCTTTAAAAAAGTACTTGGTATAGATCCTGCAAAAAATATTAGTGATTTAGCAAATAAAGATAACATCAAAACAATTAATGATTATTGGAGCAAGGAACTTTCTGATCAGTTACTAGATAAATATGGAAAAGCAAAATTAATTTTTGCAAGAAATGTAATTCCTCATGTTAGTGAATTGAATAGTGTTATTGAGGGAGTAGAAAATATGCTTTCTGATGATGGGATTGGAATATTTGAAATACATGATGCAAATATAATCTTTAATGAATTACATTATGATTCTGTGTATCATGAACATTTATGCTTCTTCACTTTAAAATCAATAACTTTTTTATTAAACAAATTTAACTTAAGTCCTTTTGATATTAAAAGAAGCCCTATAAGTGGTGGTTCGTTTGTGATTTATTTTTCTAAAAAGAAAAAAAAACTATCTGATGATTTAGAATTAGCTATATTAAATGAAGAAAAATCTAAGGTAAATGAGATAGGATCTTGGAAAAATTTTTCTTCAAAAGTAAAAGATCATAGAAAAGAAATGAGAAAGATCATTGAAAATTTCTCTGGGAAAAAAATTATAGGATTTGGTTCATCAGCTAGAAGTCAAACATTTTTGAATTATTGTGGTTTCAACGAAAAAAATATTGATTTGATTATTGATAATAATTCAATGAAACAAAACCTTTATTCTCCAGGTACAAATATTAAAATTGTAGATTTTGATACTGGAATTAATTCAAAACCTGATGCTGTTTTTGTACTTGCATGGAATTTTAAGGATGAAATAATCAAACAATGTAGGTCGGCAGGATTTAAAGGAGAATTTATTATTCCATTTCCAATTAATCCCAAGATTATATAATTAAATGTTATTTCAAAAACAAAAAATTAAAGGGTTGATGCTTATTAAGCCAGAACCTTTTATAGATAAGCGTGGTTTATTCAGAAGGATTTATTGTCAAAAAGAATTAAAGCGAAATAAGATTAATTTTAACATTAAACAAATTAATGTTTCTGAAAATAAAAATATTCATACTTTAAGAGGTTTTCATTATCAAAAAAGTCCATATGGTGAAGAAAAAATCATAACCTGTATGAAGGGTGAAATTCATAATATTGTAATTGATATGAGAAAAAAATCTAAAACTTTTATGGATTGGCAATCTTTTAATTTAAGTGAAGTTAACAGGTTAGCATTACTAGTGCCAAAGGGTTGTGCTAATGCATATTTAACTTTAAAAAAAAAAACATGGGTTTTATATTTTCACTCTCAGTTTTTTAAACCTGGTTTTGAGAGAAGTATTAGGTACAATGATCCAAAATTTAGTTTTGATTGGCCTAATAAAGCAAAAGTCATCTCTAAAAAAGATAATATTATTCAATTTATATAATGAAAATTCTTATTTCTGGTAGCTCAGGTTTTATTGGAAAGAATTTAGTAAATTATCTTATAAATAATAATGATTATAATATTATGTTAATTGGAAGGAATTTGAATTTTGTTAACAAAATTAATGTAAAAAAAAATATTTTAGACCTTAATAATTCAAATTATAATTATCAAGAAATAATAAACTTTAATCCAGATACATTTATACATTTAGCTTGGGAGGGTATTCCTGATTATTCTGAAAAATTTTCAAAGAAAAATTACCTAAATACAATGAGAATAATTAAAATGTTAGTTACTAAAACCACTTGCTCAAAAATAATAAGCACTGGAAGTTGTTGGGAGTATAATGATGGAAAGATTGAAGGAGCATGTAATGAGAGTCTAGCAACAAATCCAAAGAAACCTTTTTCGATTTATAAGAATAAAATTTTCAAGGAAGTTTTAGTAATTACAAAAAAAAAGAAGATCATATTTAATTGGTTAAGATTATTCTATGTCTATGGATATGGACAAAAAAAAGAGTCTATAATACCAATGCTTATTAATGCATTAAAAAATAAAAAAAAAATAAATATTAATTACCCTGGGAATATAAATGATTATATATTTATTGATGATGTGGTCAAAATTATTGATTGCTTTATATCAAAAAATATAATTTCTGGAATTTACAATGTGGGATCAGGTAAAGGGTTAGAGTTGAAAAAATTACTTAAAATTATTGACACTAAAATTAATGGAAAAATTACTTTAACCAAAGAATATTTGGATCAACTAGACAAAAATAAAAGAAATCAAAACTTTTATGCATGTACCAAAAAATTAAAAAAATATCTTAAGAATTTTGAATTAATGGATATAGATAATGGTATAAAAAATTTGATCAAAAGTATATAAACATTGAATATGATAGTATCCAGAACTCCATTAAGAATTAGTTTTGCAGGTGGGGGAACAGATATTCCGTCCTTTTATGAGAAAAATTCTTATGGCTGTGTTTTAAGTTCAGCAATAAATAAATATATATATGTATCTGTAAAATCACATTCAAAACTTTATACAGAAAAAATTAGGCTAAATTATTCAGAAACAGAGGCGGTAAATGATGTGGAAAAAATTAAAAATCCAATAATTAAAGCTTGTCTTAAATTTTTGAAAATTGATGAAAACATTTATATTTCAACAGTAGCAGATGCTCCTGGCTCTTCAGGATTGGGATCTTCCAGTACATTTTGTGTGGGTTTGTTAAATGCTCTTTACGCGTATAAAGGTCAAATTGTAAATAGATATAGGTTAGCAGAGGAAGCGGCTAAAATTGAGATTGATATTTTAAAAAGACCGATTGGCAAACAAGATCATTACGCAGCTGCTTTTGGGAGTATTAATTTTTTTAAATTTAATTCTGATGGCAGTGTTGTTATTAAACCTGTTGATCAAACTTCTCAATATACTAAATTAATATTTAATTCTTTACTAACTTTTTATACCCAACAAAGTAGAGACGCCTCAAAAATTTTATCATATCAAAAAAAAAGAACTAATTTAAATATAAATAATTTACTGTTAATAAGAGAGCAAGCTGAAAATTTATACAATCAAATTTATTTTAAAAAGTTATCTATTAAAAAATTTGGAGAAATTTTAGACAGTGGATGGAAAATTAAAAAGAAACTATCAAATAAAGTTTCTAATAAACTAATTAATGATGTTTACAATTCAGCAAAGAAGATGGGAGCTTATGGTGGTAAGATATCTGGAGCTGGTGGAGGAGGCTTTTTGAATTTTGTTGTTAAAAAAGATCTAAAAAAAGATTTAATTCAATCTTTATCAAAAAAAAAAATCCAATATTTTCCAGTTAAACTTGATTCAATAGGAAGTATAATTCTTTAAAATTAAACAAAAATGAGAAATATAAGATCAGCCTATCCCTCAATAACAAGACTAGAAATTTCATATGCAAATGATGCTGTAAAAAATGGTTGGGGAAATAACAGGAATAATTATAGTGATAAGTTTACTAAATATTTTTCTAAATATATCGGTAAGAAATTTGTTTTAAACACTTCTCACTGCACTGCTGCGATTCATTTAGCCTTGGTAGCTTTGAACATCAAAAAAGGTGATGAGGTTATTGTTCCAGACTTCACCTGGGTAGCTTCGGTGTCACCGATTTTATATGTAGGTGCAAAACCTGTGTTTGCTGATATTGATCCCAAAACTTTATGTCTTAGTGCAGAAACAATTAAAAAATGTATCACTAAAAAAACTAAAGCAGTTATTGTAGTGGATTTATATGGGAATATGCCGGAATGGGATGAAATTATAAAATTATGCAAAAAATATAAAATAAAAATTATTGAAGATGCGGCTGAAAGTTTGGGGGCCAAGTATAAAAATAAAAAAGCAGGGAAGTTTGGTGTTATTAGCGTATTCAGTTTCAACGCAACAAAACTTGTAATGTCAGGTCAGGGTGGATGTTTATGCACTGACAATAAAAGATTATATGATAGAGCAAAGTTATATTTACATCATGGATTAAATAAAAAGGACTCATCAAAATATTATTGGTCTGATGTCTTAGGCTTTCAATATAATTGGACTAATATTCAAGCTGCGATAGCATATGCACAAATGAAAAGAATAAATTCTTTACTAAAAAAAAAAAAAAATATTTATAAAAATTATCAAAAATTAATTGGTAAATCTAGTGATTTGATATTAAATCAACCTGAAAGTCACATTGAAACTACAAATTGGATTTCTTATTTAAATTTTTCAAAAAAATATAAATTTAAAAAAGAAAAATTAATCAAAGAAGTAATGAAATATGGAATTGATTTAAGACCAATTTTTTATCCACTAAGTTCAATGCCAACATTTAAAAATTATGTTGATAAAAAAAAAATTAGAGAAACTAATTATAACTCATATGAGCTTTCTAAGAAAGGTGTTTGTTTACCATCAGGCAATGATTTAAATTATAAAGATCAAGCATACGTGATAAAGATTATAAAAAAAGTTATATCAAATTTATAGACTGATTATAAAAATAATGTTTATAATAATGTTACTTAGTTGATATATGAGCACATATTTTTAGGTTGAGTGAATATGAAAAAAAAAATCTTAATAACTGGTTGCGGAGGGTATTTAGGCAGCTATCTAATGCCATTCCTTATTAAAAAAGGATATCAAGTTTATGGTCAAGATATAGATTATTTTAAAGATTGTAACCTCTTTCAAAATGAATATGTACAAAAATCGATACAATATAAAGATTCAAAAAATTTAGTTTTATCAGATATAGAAAATATTGATGTTGTAATTCATCTTGCTGGTATTTCAAATGATCCGTTAAACAAGTTAACCCCAGAAAGCGTTTATGATCCAACCAGAGCCTATACTCTAAAAATAGCACAATTTTGCAAGGAGCTTAATAAGAAATTTATTTTTGCATCTAGTTGTTCTATTTATGGTGCATCAACAATAAATAATTATTTAAATGAAAATTCTGAAACCAATCCACAAACAGGTTATTCTCTAAATAAACTTCAAATAGAGCAAGATTTAGGGTCAATAGCTTGTGAAAAATTTTTTCCTATTTGTTTACGATTTGCAACAATTTTTGGTGTTTCATCAAGAATACGTTTTGATGTAGTGATAAATATGTTGGTTGGAATGGTTTTAACCGAAAAAGAAATCAAACTAAATTCTGATGGAAAGGCTTGGAGGCCTCATCTATATATAGAGGATGCATGCAAAGTTATTGAGCATGCAATAAATTATGAAAAAAATAAAAAAGACAATAAAATTTTAATTTTAAATGTAGGAAGAAATGACAATAATTTAAAAATAATTGATGTTGCACGAATTATTCAAAAATTAGTTCCTAATTCTAAATTAGAATATTTAAAAGAATCAATGCAAGATTCAAATGACACTCTATTTTTTGATAGAAAAATCAAAAAAGGCAAAGATAGCAGAACTTATAAAGTATCATTTGATAATCTTAATAAAAAGTTTGGGGCTATTTGTAATTATACCGTTGAAGAAGGTATTAAAAAAATGATAGACGATTTAAATAAAATAAATTTTAACAAAGAAATATTTAGATATAATGGCTTTTATAGATTGCAATACCTAGAGAGCTTGCTTGAAAAAAATTTAATTGATAACAATTTAAAATGGAAAATTTAAAATTATTATAATTATAATTTTAAAAGTTTTTCATTATATGTAATATTATATTAACTTTACCAATTCTAACCACAGGGTTGATATTTTCTCTGCAGTTGAGCCTAATCATGAAATCTTGCCTCTAGCTAGAATTATTGTAATCATAGTAAATTGATCTATATAATATTTAATGATTAAAAAAATAAATATTAACTCAAAAAAATTAGTAAAATTTCTTAATAATATTGATAAAGATTTTTCAGAAAATAAATCAAAAAAAAATACCCCTTGGAAATATTTTAAATTAAAAAATTTTTTTTATTTTTATTTTATATTAAAAGGAGAAATTATTGGTTCAATCGTAATTAGTAATCATAAAAAAAATACACATATAAATTTTTTATATGTTTTAAAAAAATTTCGTTCTAAAAAAATAGGTCATCAGTTAATTGAGTATGTTGAAAAAATAAGTACAAAAAAAATAATCTCTGTTCACGTATTTAAGAATGCGAAAAAGGTTAAAGTTTTTTATAAAAAAAATGGTTTTCAAATGGTTAAAAGCTATAAAAAGTTAGATGAATTTATATTCAAAGCTAGAAAGTTTAACCAAAATGTTTATAAAGAAAAAATATTACTTTATAAACAGAGATAAAATGAAACTTTACCATCACATCGATAAAAAATTTAATAAAGAAAAATTAAATAGGTTAGAAAATTATAGAAAAAATAAGAAAATAAATAAATTTTCTTATAATATTACACAAAAGACAGCAGAGTTAAATTATACTTATAATTTTGAATGGCTGGGTGTTCCAATAATACAATATCCTGATGATATGATTTTGACACAAGAAATAATCTACAAAATTAATCCAGATTTAATAATTGAGACCGGAATAGCAAGAGCTGGCTCGATGATTTATTATGCATCATTATTGCAACTACTTGGAAAGAAAAATTCAAAAGTTATTGGTATAGATATTGATATAAGGAAACATGCGCTTGATGTTTACAAAAACCATTTTTTAAATAAAAGATTAAAATTTTTTGAAGGGTCTTCCATTGAAAAAGAAACTTTCAAAAAAGTTTCAAACTACTCAAAAAAATTTAAAAAAATATTAATTATTCTTGACTCTTGTCATACCCACAACCATGTATTAGAAGAATTAAAATTATATAGTGGACTTGTTTCTCATAATTCATACCTTTTAGTTTTTGATACGACTATTCACAAATTCAATCCAGCAAATTTAAAAAAAATAAAAAGAAACATGCCAAACTCAGATACAAAAAACAATCCTTACACTGCAATAAAGAGTTTTTTAAAAATAAATAAAAAATTTAAGTTACTTAAAAAATATAATTCAAGAGTATTTGCAACTAATTTATGGAGTGGTGTTTTATTTAAAGATACAAAATAGAACTAAACTAGAAAATGAGTCTTTCACTCTTAGATAAACTAACAATAGTAATATATACTTACAATAGACACAAATATTTAAAACGTACGATAAATTATTGGTCCAATTATAACGTAAAATTGTTGATACTTGATGGTAGTACAACAAAGTTTGACGACCAGTGTCTAAAGACAAAAAATATTAAATATGTTTATGATGCCACGGGTCTTTATAAGAGATTGTTAAGCTCTATTAATTATATTGATACTGAGTTTGTAATATTAGGTTCAGATGATGAATTTTACTTACCCTCTGCTTTATCATCTTGTATTGAATTTTTATGTAATGAAACAAGCTATTCGAGTTGTGGTGGTCACAATTTAGGATTTTATACTAAAGAAAAACTTATTTTAGGAACAAAACAGTATCCATTCGAAGATTTTTGTTTAGACCATGATGCTGCAAGTGATAGAATTTTAAATCATTTTTCCAACTATATGCCAGCACATTTTTATTCAGTCATGAGTTTTAATAAATGGAAAATTATTTGCTCATATGTATTTGGAAAAAAATATTATTTTAGTGGAGCTCATGAATTACAAGTAGAGTTTTTATGCGCAATATCTGGTAAGTCTAAAATTATCCCAGAACTATTGTGGATGAGAAATAAAGAAGTTCCAAGCGAAAGCTATGAAATTTTAAAATTACCGCTTGGAAAATGGTGGCTAGATAAGAAATATCAATATGAAAAATTAAGCTTTCTAAAAAGAATGAAAGAAGCATGTGATAAGCTTACATTTGATCAAAATTTTATATTAAAAGAAGATGCAATTATCCGGTCATTTGAAATGCTTATAAATAAGTATAAAGTTAAAAGTAAGATTTTAATTAGAATTAAAACTATATTGCCAGATCAAATTCAAGAGGTATTAAAATTTATTTTATCAAGCTGGAATAATTTACAATATCGTATTTTAGAATGGTATAAAATAAAAACTAATAAATATAATACTTTATTATATGAGGCAAACAAACTTGAAGAACAAGGCGTTTCAGTTAATCATAAAGAGCTTAATAAAATAATCTCATCTCTCAATAATTTTAAAAATATAGATTAAGTTAAATTTTTAATATTTTTAAAGCTTACAAAAATTAATAATTGTTAGTAAGGTTTTTTTAATCTTTTGATTGAATTATATTTTCTTGAAGAATTTTATATCTAAAATCATATAAGCTAATCATAGAAGTGTTTACTTTATTAATTAAATAAACTATTTTTAAGCAATACAAATTAAATATCAAAAAAAATTAATTTTAACTTTTAAATTGATAAATGAAAAAAGCTTTAATAACTGGTATAACTGGGCAAGATGGATCTTATCTTGCAGAATTTTTACTTAATAAAGGTTATGAAGTCCATGGTATTAAAAGACGAACTTCTTTAATTAATACCTACCGAATTGACCATATATATCAAGAGCCTCATGAAACAAATCAAAAGTTTTTTTTACATCATGGTGATTTAACAGACTCGACCTCTTTAATTAGAATTATTCAAGCAGTGCAACCTGATGAAATTTATAATTTAGCTGCACAAAGCCATGTTGCCGTTTCTTTTGAGGAACCAGAATATACGGCTAATTCCGATGCAATAGGTGCGCTTAGAATTCTAGAGGCAATACGTATTTTGAAACTTGATAAAAAAACTAAATATTATCAAGCTTCAACCTCTGAACTATATGGGGCTGTGAGAGAGACACCACAAACTGAAAAAACACCCTTTTACCCAAGAAGTCCATATGGGGTTGCTAAACTTTACGCTTACTGGATTACAATTAATTATAGAGAAGCGTATGGGATTTATGCTTGTAATGGTATTTTATTTAATCATGAAAGTCCTGTTAGAGGAGAAACTTTTGTTACAAGAAAAATAACAAGAGCATTAACTCGAATAAAATTAGGACTTCAAAAAAATTTATATCTTGGAAACTTAAATGCTAAACGTGATTGGGGACATGCAAAAGATTTTGTTAAAGCGCAGTGGCTGATGTTACAAAAAGAAGAACCTGAAGATTATGTAATAGCGACAGGTAAACAATACTCGGTTCGAGATTTTATTAATTTAGTGTCAAAAAATTTAGATATGAAGATTGTCTGGAAAGGTAAAGATGTAAATGAAATTGGTTCATTTAATGGAGATGATATTATCAAAATTGATCCAAGATATTTTAGACCAACAGAAGTTGAATCTCTAGTAGGAGATGCCAGTAAAGCAAAAAAAGAATTAAATTGGACTCCAGAAATATCTTTTGAACAATTAGTTAAAGAAATGGTTGATGAGGATTTAAAATTAGCCAAAAATGATCAACTTATTAATAAGTAAAGTTTACTAAAATTATTAACTAACAATGACTAAACCAAGAATTTTTATAGCAGGACATAAGGGCATGGTTGGATCTGCTTTAGTTCGTTTTTTAAAAAAACAAGAAGTTAAAATTATAACTAAAGATAGAAAAGAGCTTGATTTATTAAACCAACGTGAAGTTCAAAATTTTTTTAAAAATGAAAAAATTGATCAAATATATTTAGCTGCTGCAAAAGTTGGTGGCATTCATGCTAATAACACCTATCCAGCAAATTTTATTTATGAAAATTTAATGATCCAGAATAATGTTATTAATACTGCTTTTTTAAGTGGAGTTAAAAAGTTATTATTTTTAGGATCGAGCTGTATTTATCCAAAAAATGCCAAACAACCTATGAAAGAAGAAGAATTATTAACTGGAAAATTAGAGCCCACTAATGAACCTTATGCAATTGCTAAAATTGCAGGTATTAAAATGTGCGAAAGCTACAACCGTCAATATGGAAAAAGTCATAATATTGATTATAGGAGTGTAATGCCAACAAACCTATATGGACCAGGAGACAGTTATCATCCAAAAAATAGCCATGTAATACCATCGTTAATATATCGTTTTCATCATGCAAAAATTAATAATCAAATGGAAGTAAATATCTGGGGAACAGGCACACCTAGGCGTGAGTTTTTATATGTTGATGATATGGCTGATGCTGCAGTTTATGTTATGAATTTGGATAAAAAAATTTATGAAGGAAAAATTAAGCCATCAAGCCATATCAATATTGGAAGTGGAA
>Ga0181564_10002484_pt1 | contig 16022 bp, 6 predicted proteins | sample 011ome_24_FD_134512 | JGI IMG/M metagenome (GOLD analysis project Ga0181564, IMG submission 134512) | Coastal salt marsh microbial communities from the Groves Creek Marsh, Skidaway Island, Georgia - 011513CT metaG (megahit assembly) | ecosystem: Environmental > Aquatic > Marine > Intertidal zone...
CCAGGCTCATCATGCCTCCCGCTTTGCACGGGTGGGCACCTACCGCAATACACATCATGTAACGGTTTCCGGCAAACACGGTTTCTCAATCGATCAACTGAACACGGAGATGCCAGGTAGAGGACAGACAAACGCAGCAAATGCCTGGCAAACGCTTGTCAGCGACATCAACGATCCCAAAAACCTGGGCATCGGCGACATCAACTACTGGGTCGTCGAGGGCGGTGTCGGAGCGGTGGACAAGTTCACCAAGAATGGCGGAGAACACATTAGGGCCCGGCGGATAGGTTCTCCTCCTGTTGCAAAACCAACCCATGAACAATGATGAATCCCGCCCAACAAGAAACGTGCACAAGAAACAAAGAACAGAAGTATAGAACAATGAAGAAACTATCAAACACTTTGACGTTCGGCATGAGAAAGAAGACTATCACGGTACTGACGTGGCTGCTTCTGCTGACTAGTCCGGGACGTGGTCTGACAGATGAGAAGAACATGAACAAGAGATCGCCTTTGACGTCTCACGGACAGCAGGCATGGTGCAAGGTCGTGAATGATGGCGACTATGCAGGCATTGCTCGGGCATACAGCGATTACATGATCACGTATGGCCGTGACCGCTATGGCAAGGTGCACTCGCCGCTCTTCATGACCGTGTTGAATCGTAAGACGGGTAAGCCTTTGAGAGCGCCCTATCCGCATGTTATTACCAAACCTTACGCGCCGGGATTGCGGCGCGACCACAAGATGCGTCCTTATGATCGCACCTATGCAGGCAGTAATCCTTTGCAAGACCTGCCGTTGTACGGATTGCTGTACCGCCTGAGCGAAGTGACCGGCAACAAGCACTACGGCGAAGAGGCCGACAAGAGCATCGCTTGGTTCCTGGCCAATACGCAGGCCGATTCGGGGCTCTTTCCCTGGGGCAGTCACATGTTCTACCACGTCGAGAAGGACCAAGGTGTCTTCTCGGACGGCCGATACGGGGAGCACGAGTACAACTTCGTCTGGCCATACTGGGAGCAGAACCCCGAGGCGTTGAAACGCTTTGCCCACGGGGTGTGGGACAAGCACATCCGGAACAAGAAAACCGGCCACTTCAACCGACACTCCAATGCCGGAGGCTCGGGCATGGAATTCTCGGGAACCGGCTCCTGTTTCATAGAAGTTTGGGCACGCGAGTATGGTCGCAGCGCCGACCCGGAGATGAAACAGCATATTCAGACGCTTCTGAAGCTCTATCGCTCCATGCGCAATCCGAAAACCGGCGCCATGGCGTGGTGCACCGCCAGTGGTGCCGATCGGCGGGAGGTGGCAAACGTTCAAATGAACCTATCCATGGCCTCTAGGCTGCAGAATGCCGCGGACCATGTAGAGAAACGTGATCCGGCCCTTGCCAAGGAGATGCGCGCCTTTGCCAGACACATTGATGACGAATACCTTTCGAACGAATACGACAAGATCCTGGACGTAGCTGGTAAGGGCATTCTGGGCTGGTACACTCTGGAGGAACGCATCTGCATGCCCAAGGGGTTTACGCCGCCTGCCGCCGGCATTGATACAGCGGTCGGATTTCCGCTTACGTCGCCTGACGGCAAACCTGCCGCATCGCTCTACTACATGACGCCCTGGTTCCCGGGACGCTCCTACGCCAAGTTCGGAATCAAGTTGAAAGACCGTCACGAACGCTGCGACGATAAGCACAAGGCGACCTATCGCCGAGCTCTGCTGGACATCGCCGATATCTACATGACTATCGGACCGGAAGTGCAGTTCGCGCAGTACCCGGACAACATCTCCGACGTGGTCGAGTTGCTGCGCTATGTCTACAAGTTGACCGACGAGGTGGCCTACCTGCATCGGGCAGACCAGATGATGCAGATGGGAGTGCGCCTCTTCTTCGACGAGACGTCGCCGCTGCCGAAGATCACCAACTTTGACGACTGGTATGAATCGAGTTCCAAGAACGAATCGTCCGTAGAGATTCTGAGGCAGATGCTTGAGTTGTCGATTGACCTCAAGAGACTTCCCGAAGAGCAACGCACCGCGCCGACGGTAATTGCTGAAAGACGTGATGGTGCATGGCATGCCAAGGTGGAGGAATTCACCTCAGACATGGTTCTTCGATACGGCCCCGAGAATGAGCACGGCCTCTACTTGACGCAGAGCAAGAACGCAAAAGCGATGAGGATCACCCTTTCCGACACCATTACCCGCATTCCGACCGCCGCCGAAGCGGACAAGCTGAACGGCAGAATGCGGGACTTCACAGGCAAGGGGTTCACCAGAGACAGCATTGCCTATGGCGGCTTCAAGGATGTTCCACGTCAAGTGACGCTGGTGATCCGCAATTCCGGCGAGGAAGCGGCCCGGGTGCAGGTCACAGCCACTCTACATGACACCTATCACGATAACGGGCAGATACAATGCGAGAAGAGCCTCAAGCCGGGTGAAGAAGGCATTCGTGCTCGACGCACCGGCGAAGAAGTGGATCCGGCATCTCGCGCTAACGGGCGGCACGAAGGGTGCGGGACTACGTCTGGAGCAGGTTGGGGTTGCACTGATCCCGCGCAATGCACTGGAGAGCAGGTGACTGGTTGGCGCCGAACTGGAACACTCCGAGTATTTGCCGTGCGTCGTGGCAGAGCAGACCTATGGTTTACAGCCTGGGTTGTTACAGGGAGACAGGCTAAGGAGCTGGATGCCGAACAAGCTCCTGCAGGCGACGCCCTAACGGCCGCACCTGAGGAGTAACGTTGGGCAAAGGAGAATTTATGAGACATCGAAAACTTTTGCTATTAGCAGGATTAATGATCTGCAGCATGTGCACCGTGACGCATGCTGGCGATCTCCATTATTATCGACAGGTCGAGCCCGGGAAACCGAAGCAAATCGAGTGCGATATCGTCGCTTACGGCGGCACGCCGGCCAGCTTTGCTGCGACGCTTCAGGCAGCACGCATGGGAAAACGGGCTATCTTGGTCTCGAACAACGGGTTTGTAGGTGGCCTGACCAGCGGCGGCCTGACGGCAGTCGATTGGGGTGCCAAACGTACGATCGGGGGGATCGCCCGAGAGTTCTTTGACCGGGCCCGGCCCTTGAATCCCTCAGTGGCAGAGAGGACATTTCTGAAGATGCTGGCGGAAGCCGGCGTTGAGGTCCTCCTGGATCGCTTCCTGACGGCGGTCGAGATGAAAGAGGGGAAGCTGGTCTCGATCACCCTCGAGACGGGTGAGACGATCACGGCAAAGGTGTTCGTGGACGGAACCTATGAGGGCGATCTCCTGGCTGCCGCCAATGTCTCTTATACCGTCGGCCGCGAACCGCGGAGTGCCTACAATGAATCGCTGGGTGGGCAGTGGCAGCAGGTGTCGTGGAAGGGTGTCTACCAGTTCTGTGGCTTACCCATCAGTCCTTACGTCAAGCCCGGTGATCCGAAGTCCGGACTGCTTCCGGAGATCTCCTCAGAACCCTACGGCAAACCGGGCGAAGGTGATCATCGCGTCCAGGCCTATAACTTCCGAATGCATTTGACGAAAGCACGCGACAAGATCGCTTTTCCAAAGCCTGATGGCTATGATGCGGATCGCTATGCTCTCCTGGCACGGTTCCTAAACATTGACCCGAGGCCCAGGTGGACCCTGAATTACACAACAAAACCAATGACTGACGGCCCTGTGCAAATGCGCAACGGGGACAGCAACAACGCCGGGAGTTTCTCCAGTGATTATGTGGGTGGTTGTCATCGTTGGCCCGATGGCACCTATTCTCCGGAAAACTTTTCCACGCTTCGTCCGCCACGCCGCGGTCTGCCAGTTCCATTGCACGAGTTGTATGAACTGCGGGAGAGGATTTATCAGGACCATGTCGCCTACCAGCAGGGGCTGATGTACTTCCTGGCCAACGACAAGCAGGTTCCGAAGGAATTGCAGGCTCGGGTGAATGCATGGGGGCTTCCCCCGCGTGAATTCAAGGGTAGCGGTCATTGGCCGCATCACCTCTATGTGCGGGAGGGACGGCGCATGGTCTCAGATTACGTGATGGTTCAAGCCAATTGCGAGAACAAGCGCATGGTCAAGGACTCGGTGGGTATTGCCTCCTATGCGATGGACTCTCATTTCTGTCAACGAGTCGTTGTTCAGAAAAATGGTGTCACCACGGTTCGCAACGAGGGCGGTTTTGGACACCATGTGAAGCCTTATGCCGTTTCTTATCGCTCGATCGTCCCAAGGGAAGAAGAATGCAGAAATCTGCTTGTACCCCTTTGTCTGTCGTCTTCACATGTCGCCTACGGTTCAATACGCATGGAACCGGTCTTCATGATCCTTGGTCAAAGTGCCGGCACCGCCGCAGTCATGGCCATTGATGAAGGCATCGTTGTTCAGGACGTGGATTACACCAAGCTGAAGGCAAGACTGCTTGCTGATAAACAGAAACTGTAGAAATAATGACATCCAACCCCCCTATCTTCCCCCTCTCCGATCTCCACAACAACGTCCTCAAGGACACAACAGAACAGACAAATGACACAACAAAAAAGCAATTACCTAGCAGTAACATGCTAGTCAGAATATACCTTCTTGCCCTGGTTTCAACGGCATTGCTGAGCGCGACGGCCCAGGCCGAACCGGCAATGGTCAATCCGGCTGTACGTACACCATTGCAGGAAGTGATTTCCCTGCGCGGCGAGTGGACATTCGCCAAGGACCCAAATGGAATCGGGCGAAATGAGGGCTGGATGCACCCCGGAGCGGTCTGGCCGGAAACACGGACAATCCAGGTCCCCGGCTGTTGGGAGGCGCAAGGTGTAGGAGAGCCAGGAATCAGCCAACCGTGGGATATGAAGGATCGCGCACCTTATCCGCTGCGTCATGTCTACATGGGAACGGCCTGGTACCACCGCAATGCAACTATTCCCCCGACATGGAAAGACAAACGCGTCTGGCTGAAAATCGGCGGAGTGAGGTCGCAGGGCTGGTTCTGGGTAAACGGGAAACCGGTAGCGCATGACTACGCCTACTGCGGCGTCTACAAATACGACATCACCGACTGTATCGTTCCGGGACAGGATGTTTCTATCGTTGCATGCGTTCGAAACGACGTGCCGAGCCGTAAAGGGATGGCAAGCTGGAGACATCGTGCGGGCGGCCTGATTCGCGACGTGGAACTCGAAGCAACACCCGACATGCATATCTCTAACGCGTGGGTGCAGGGTGACTTTGATAAACGTGAAGCCATCGTTCATACCACGGTTGCATACATCTCAAAAGCCGAACGGTTGAAGAATCCAGTTCTACGTGTTGCTATTTCGCCATGGCATGACAAGCGATCTGCATCTGGAAAGCAGGCGGGCTCTAACGAATCATCCGTTGTATTTACTGAAGGCAGCCGGAAAACCGAAGTGAATATACGTGTACGACTTGACCCATTCCGTCCCTGGTCACCACAGCATCCGAACCTTTATGTGGCAGAAATTTCGCTGTGCGATGGTGACACACCGGTGCACAGATGGACGGAACGGTTCGGTGTACGGAAACTAGAAGTCCGGGGCAATCGGTTCTTCTTAAACAACAAACCTTTTTTTGCTCGGGGATACGGGGACGATCACATCTACCCCATAAAACTGACCTCCCCTGCATCGAAAGATGAGCACCTGCATCGTCTTAGAATCGCGCGTGCCGCAGGATTCAACTATGTGCGTCTACATACCCACTGCGAACTGCCTGAATTCTTCGAAGCCGCCGACGAGGCGGGAATGCTAGTCCAGGCGGAGCTGCCTTACAACCATGCCAAGCCAGGTGAAGCATTCCCGTCCGACCCGAAACGCGATCTGACGGAACTGATTACTCACTATCAGCGGTACGTATCGCTAGCTACATGCTGTATGGGAAATGAGGGAGGCTTCACATCACCATTGGACACTGAATTATATAAACTGTCCAAACACCTCAATCCCTCGTTGCTGGTATTGCATCACGACGGTGGTGGAAAAAACACGCGCGCAAACTCGGATTTCAGGTCAGGTCCGATTCGTCCCTGGACGCCTGCAAAGTCACCGGCACCCAACGATGTCCCGTATATTGCACATGAATATCTCAATCTTTCAGTCAAGGCTGACCCGCGGCTGGCTTACCGGTTTACGGGAGCATATCTGGCATCCCTAACCTCGCTGGATCTGGATAAAGAAGGCTTCAGAAAAGTACAGGCGCAGTTCCCGCCACATGTGTCAGATGCAGACAGCGCTCCCCGCGACATGAAAAGCATCGAGGCGGAACTGAAAATACTGCAACTGGGGCCGGAGTGGGGAAGCGCATGTCAGGATTCCGCACATGCGATTCAGCGCTACTATCAAAAACAAGGCATCGAAGCGGCTCGACGCGATCCGACCTGTGACGGTTACAGTTTCTGGACAATTGTCGATGTTCTCTATCAGGCGCAGGGGCTCTTCAACGTATTCTGGAAAGCGAAATCCGGCGGAGCCACAGCAGAGGACTTCCGAATAATGAATGGTCCGACAGTGATCCTCAAAGAAGATTCAGGTCACTCCCCCATAGCAGTGTCGGGAGAGACCTTGACGCATTCCCTGTGGATTTCGCATTTCGGGGAAGCTCATTTGAAGGATACGCGAGTGAAGTGGACTTTGCAGACAGGCAAAAAGACCTTGGTATCAGGCAATTTCAAAGCCGGTGATATAGCGGTCGGCGAGGTTCGTGAACTTGGTCCGTGTACGTTCACAATCCCCCCACTAAAACAACCGGTCCATGCAATCCTGAAAGCAACATTAACAGGAGGAGAAAGCCCTGTCACAAACCAGTGGAATCTCTGGCTCTTCCCTGAACGTATGCCAGAAGAGGCATCAGGAATAGCGGCGACACGTCAAATCTTTCCGGTTCTGGTATCCCGTTTCCCCGGCCTTACCCTTGCAGGCACACCTGAGGGCGATGCCGCAAAAGTCCTCATAGCAGCGGAAGGAGATCCCGACGCACTGACGGCAATCGAATCCGGTCGACGCGTCGTATTGCTGGACCGCTGCAAGGCGCCCGGCAATTCGAAACTCGGTTGGTGGTTATTCAGCAACCAGACGGGTACGGCAATGGCTCACCATCCGGTGTATGGAAATTTTCCTCACGACGGTTTGATGTCACCCCTCTGGTTCCGAATCGTTAAACGCCCAGAGCTTCTGCAACCAGACAACGGTTTCTGCGGTGCCGAACCTCTGATGGTCGGCGAGGGCATTTATGGATATTCGCTTTATCTATGTCAGGCGCGGGTGGGAGAGAGCCGCCTGATACGTTCCTGCGGCCTGGACATGCTGACAGATACCCCCGAGGGAAATTATCTTCTCGATTCGATACTGGCGTATGCTCAGTCAGAGGACTTTGCACCGCAAGCCTCACTCGATCCTGCCACGCTGTCGGCCTGGTGGCAACGGACACAGAAGGGTTTTGACGCTCTCAACGGTTGGGGAGAAAGCCTTAACAACACAGGCCATCGCGTCGATCATTATTTCTTCGGCACCGCGCGAAGTAACATGACGAGAGGAGGAAAAAAACACCTGGAGTGGAAAACCCTGCCTCCAGTAACAAGCGACTCCGGCTCATCTGTTACGTACCGCTGGCTTCAAGAGACGCGTTTAGATGTGTGGGGTCCAAAAGCAACGGCTCCGGTCTCGCTGAGTCTGAATGGAAAAAGATGTCTCACCTATACGGCTGACATCCTTCGGAGGAAATGGACTGAGCGAAAGAACAACACGTCGCTCAGCTACTATGGTTTGGACTTTACACAGAATTCTATGACCGGCCTGATGGAGTTAACTGTACCACGATCATGGGTAGACGCAGACACTTCCTCTGTTATCAAACTGGAATGCGGGAACACCCGTCTGTCAACCGGAGTTGTGGAGATCAACTCCACCACCTTTTCCTCAGAATATAATGGTTGGCTGCGGACAATTGAGGCTGGAGACCGTGTGAACCTAAAGTTTCCTCCGAAATACAGACAACTAAATGTGGCGAGAGCATTAAAAGGCAAAAATACGCTGGCCTGGGAAACGTATCCTGCCCCGGCAGATATCCGCACAAAGAAGGAGTATGAGATTGTCTGGCTCGGAGGCATGGGATATTTCTCCGAACCACAGGGAAGCTTCACACTTTTCGTAAACGACGAAAAAGTTATCGACATTCAGGAAATCAGCCAGAGGGACACGGAATGGCAGAACAATGACGGCACTGTGCAACTGAGTTATATGCGGGATCTGTCAACTGCCGAGTATGGAATCCTGACCTTGACCTTACCATCTTCGAAAGTGATACCAGGCAAACCGCTCCGCTTGAAAATTGTCGGCAGCGAATCGAACAGTCGCCGATGGATGGGTGTTTTCGAGACATGGTAAACATGCTAGTCAGAATATGCCTTCTTTCCCTGGTTTCAACGGCATTGCTGAGTGCGACGGCAGGCCGACGAACTTAAAGACGGCCGACGAATGACCTTTATGCAGCATTACGATCCCCAGTTCCTCAAGGGGCTCGAAAAGCACGGCTTTCCCACCGACCACGGTTACCGTTTGGGCAACACGGGTTTCATGGTTTCGCCGTTCGGACCTCGTTGGATCAATTCGCCCAAGCTTGCCAAGGCCAAGGCCGAACAAGGCACTGCAGCGGACACGGACGAGCCGCGCCGCTGAGCTTAAACGTTCGCAAAAGGTATATCGAATTATGAAGAATCACGACACCATTATTATCGCTCTGTTGAGCATCTTATCAATTATGCCGTGCTGGGCGGATGACCCCGCTCCATACTCAATATGGAAGCCGGGCGCAATGTTGGCGAAGGCTGAAGACCTACCTGAGATCAGCAACGTCGATTTCCATGTAATAAAGAAGTGGGATAAGAAGTCTGACGGCTACACATTCCTCCACGGCGTCGGACTCGCACAACACAAGGGAAAGCTCTACGCATCCTTCGGGCACAACAAGGGCGCTGAGAACACGGTAAGTGAAGAGGCTCAATATCGGGTCAGCGAGGACGGGGGCCGGACATGGGGGCCGCTCAAAGTGATAGATGCTGGAGACGAACCGGATCTCGCCGTTAGCCACGGCGTATTTCATGTCCATGAAGGAGCTCTTTGGGCGTTCCACGGCGCCTATTTCGGTCATGGTTCACCTAAAGAAGTTCATGAAAAGATGAAGCGCATCCACACACGGGCGTATCGCCTCGATGAAAAGACAGGCAAGTGGGAGAAACACGGAGTCGTCGTCGAGAACGGATTCTGGCCGATGAACCAACCCGTGAAGATGGCTGACGGGAACTGGATCATGCCTGGCTTTGTCGCGGGCTCGACCAGGGCTATCTTCCCCGCTGCCGTGGCGATCAGCCATGGCAACGACCTCACGAAGTGGGATCTTGTGAAGATCCCTGTGGCGAAGAATGTCAAGGCAATGTGGGGGGAGTCGGCGATATTTGTGGATGGCAAGACGATTTTCAATATCGCCCGCATCAAAGGCGGTACGGTGGCACTCGTCGCGAAGAGTGAGAATTTTGGTCGTAATTGGTCGCCGTCATCAGCAAGCAACCTGCCGATGACAACCTCGAAGCCCGCCGCCGGAATCCTCAGCACGGGCCAGCGTTACCTCGTCTGTACCACCGCGAAGGCAAACGGCTACAAACGCACACCGCTGACAATTGCGCTCTCGGAACCGAATGAAAACCAATTTAGCAAAGTCTTCGTAATTCGTCGGTCTCGGCACGATGGAAAGCTCGGCGAATCGGCCGATAGACTGAGACTCTCATACCCATACGCGATGGAGTACGATGGTAACCTTTATGTAGGCTATTCGAACGATGGTGGTCGGCACGCCAATCTCAACAGTGCTGAACTTGCGGTAATTCCAATCAAGTCATTGACGGTAGCAGAATAGACTCAAAGCGAAACCAATGAGGAGAAGGCAGATGAAGATGATGAAAGCAGTCGGGAGCCTGGGAACGACAGCCCAACGTGTTGAATGGGGACGAGTTCTCGATTCTGACCAACCACAACGGGACGGACATAATACGTTACGAAGCGAAGATCGTCAGCCAGTAAGGAGTTTTCCCATGAACCATAAATGTTGCCACATATTTTTCCTGTTCGCCTTCCTCCTCCCCAGGGCCGCATCTGCCCAGGTCGCCGAACAGCAACTGCGCGCCGGAGCCTACGTGCAGGATGTGACCGGTTCCTTCGATTCGTACCTAGTCAGCGGAGGATTCACCGAGCGCAGGCGCGGGAAGATGAACCCCGGGGATCTCAAGGCCCGCTGCTTCGTCTTGCAACGGGGCAAGGCGAGCATCGCCATTGCCATCGTCGACAGTTGCATGATCCCCCGGACCGTCTGTGACGAAGCGAAGAGATTGGCTTCGAAGGAAACGGGTATCCCTACCAACCGGATTCTCATTGCCGCGACTCATACTCACGGCGCCCCGTGCGTCATGGATTACTCCCTTGGGACCATGGCCGACCCTGCCTACACCAAATTCCTTCCACCCAAGATTGCCGAGGGCATCCGGCAGGCCCACGCCAAGTTGGAACCCGCCCGCATCGGCTGGGCCCAGGTCCGGGCACCCGGGTTCACCCATTGCCGCCGCTGGATTACCAGACCGGACCGTATACAATTTGATCCCTTCGGCAACCGGACCGTCCGGGCCATGATGCACCCGGGTTACCAGAACCAGAATTACGTTGGCCCTTCCGCTTCGGTGGATGATGAACTCTCTGTGATTTCGATTCAAACCGCCGGAGGCAAGCCGCTCGGGGTGCTGACCAATTTCTCGATGCATTACCATGGTGGTGGTGGACCGGCGGATTACTTTGGTCTCTTTGCCGACCGTTTGGCCAAGCGTCTGGAATCCGAAGGACGGATTCCGGTTTGTGCAATGTCTCAGGGAACGAGTGGCGACCTGCACTGGATGAACTACGGCAAGCCCAATAAAGGTTCCAATGTCTCTCGCTATGCCGACGGACTTGTCGAGCTTACGGTTCAGGCGCTGAAGAATATTCGCTACCAGGATGCACCTCCCTTGGCGATGGACCAGAAAGTCATCACCTTGTCGCGGCGCTTGCCCAATGCCGAACGCCTCACCTGGGCTGACAAATTGCTCGCCAAGATGAATGGTCGTCGACCGAAAAACCGGCCCGAGGTCTACGCCGAACAGGCCCGGTTCATTGACGAGAACCCGACCGAAAAGCTGGTGCTTCAAACCCTGCGGATTGGCGACCTGGGGGTCACCACGCTTCCCAATGAGGTCTACTCGATCACCGGTTTGAAGCTGAAGGCACGCAGTCCGTTTTCCGCTACCTTCAATATCGAATTGGCCAACGGAGCGGCAGGCTACATTCCGCCACCTGCCCAGCATTCCCTCGGAGGTTACACCACTTGGCCTGCCCGTACGGCTGGGCTCGAAGTCAGTGCCGAACCCAAGATCGTGGAGACCTTGCTAAGTTCGCTGGAGTCCTTGGCCGGTAAGCCGCGCCGTGACCCTGTTCCTTCACATGGTGCTTATGCCAAGGCCGTGTTGACCGAAAAGCCCTTGGCCTATTGGCGCTGCGAGGAGTTCGAGGGCGGTCGACTGGCGGATGCTTCCGGCAATGAGGTTCACGGCGAAATCGAAGGCGTGGTGGCTTACCACTTGCCCGGTCCGGAGAACGAATCGTTTTCCGGGGACACGAGAAATGCCTCCCTACAACTGGCCGGGGGTACGGTCTCCGCTTCCATTCCCAATGCTCGCAGCCTCTCTTTCTGGTTCTGGAACGGTATGGCTGGTGCGGTGCGTGACAATACGGGAGACCTCGTTTCACAGGGCAACTCCTTCACCTTGCGCATCGGAGGCAAGGCGGACGGCGAGGCCCGCGAACACTTGGTTCTTCAGGTGGGCGAAAAGGATTTCAATGGAACCACCGAGCTTAGTCTGCGGACATGGCACCAAGTCTTGCTTTCTTGGGACGGTTCCAGCCTCAACGTTTTTCTTGATGGCAATCCCGATCCGGAAATTCGGGCCGAACTGTCGGGCAGGCCATCGGGCCTCTGGCGCTTGGGTGGCGAACTTCCCTTCGAGGGGCGGATTGACGAGGTCGCCTGGTTCAAATCTTCGCTGTCCGGAAAGAATGCCAAGCGCCTCCATGCCCTATCCGGCATAACTCCTCCACTCCAACCTCCGCCTCCACGACCTGCGATGAAGCGCGGGCCCACCGATGCCTATGCCAAGGCAGTCATGCAGTCCAAGCCCATCGCCTATTGGCGCCTGCGTGATTCTGCTAAGGATAGCGCACCCAATGGGCGCCATGGTAAGTTTGAGAAAGAAGCCGGTCCCAATGCCTCCGACAATGATTCTTTTGAAGGAGGGCGCATGCGTGCCGAGGTGGAAGGGATTGGGGATACTTACAGCATCGAGTTTTGGTTTCGCAACAGCCTCCCCAACAGGAGTCGCTCCGTGACCGCCTATCTCTTTTCGCGGGGCATCGACGGCATGAAAGAAGCCGAGGGCGATAACCTCGGAATTGGAGGAACCTACGCCTCGGCAGGCCGGCTCCTCGTTTATCAAGGAAACCAAAGCAAAGGTCTATTGACCGGGTTGGCCCAACTGGAACCAAAGAGTTGGCATCACGTCGTCATGGTACGTGAGGGCGAGCGCATCCGGGTCTACCTCAACGGAAACCCCAAGCCCGACATTGATGGCAAGCTCTCCCGTTCCTACCCGAAAAGCCATCCGCAGTTCTTCCTCGGGGGCCGCAATGACAACTTTGCCAACCTCAAAGGTAGCCTCGACGAAGTTGCTCTTTACGACCGTGCCCTGACACCCGAAGAAGTAAGCGCTCATTTCAAGGCCGTGAAACTCACTCCTGCACCGAAAAAACAAGCGAGCAGGGCATCGGCTCCCATGACTCCGGAAAACGGCCTGAAAGCCATCCACTTACCCAAGGGGTACAAGGTGCAACTGGTGGCCGCCGAGCCTTTGGTCAAGGATCCCGTGGCCATCGATTGGGGGCCGGATGGAAAGCTTTGGGTCGCTGAAATGGCGGATTACCCGAGTGGTGTAAATGGCAAGGCAGGTGGGCGTGTCCGCTTTCTCGAAGACAGCGATGCGGACGGGGTCTACGACAAGTCCACCGTGTTTCTTGAAGGGGTAAACTTCCCGGCCGGCATAATGAGTTGGCAAAAAGGGGCGCTGGTTGCCGCGGCCCCTGATATTTTTTATGCCGAGGATACCACGGGCGACGGCAAGGCGGACAAGCGAACCGTTCTCTACACCGGATTCAAGCAGGGTAACCAGCAACTCCGGGTCAATGGCTTGCGTTGGGGGCTCGATAACTGGGTGCACGGGGCCAACGGGAGCCACCATTCCCGGTACACCGCGGGGATAAAAATAAAGTCGTCGTCGGGTCAAACCTTTGAGCTCGGAGGTTTCGATTTCCGAATCCGGCCTGACGAAGGATTGCTGGAACCGCTGTCGGGACCTTCCCAGTTCGGTCGCTCGCGTGATGACTGGGGAAATTGGTTCGGTGTCCAAAATAGCTTTCCGCTCTGGCACTACGTATTGGAACATCGCTACCTTTCCCGGAATCCGGATTTCGCTCCGCCTGATCCGCGACGCATCCTGACCAAAAGTAACCCGCTCGTCTTTCCCGCGAGGCCGCCTCAGAAACGTTTCCACAGCTTCAATCAGTCCGGACGCTTCACCAGCGCCTGTTCTCCCGCGATCTACCGGGACGATCACCTCTTCTCTGACGAAAACGTTTATGCTTTTACCTGCGAGCCCTTTCACAACCTGGTGCAGCGTGTGATCCTCAAGCGCGATGGAGAAAGTTTCACCGCCGAACGGGCGGAACCCAAGGATGACCTCGATTTCTTTGCCTCGGAAGATCGCTGGTGCCGGCCGGTCATGGCACGCACCGGGCCGGACGGAGCCCTCTGGGTCGTCGACATGTACCGCTACATGATCGAGCATCCCCAATGGCTCCCGGCCGGTGGCAAAGCCGAAATGAAACCGTTCGAGCGCTCGGGTATGGAATACGGTCGAATTTATCGGGTGTACAAGGACGGGAAACCTCCTCGCCGCATTCCCCGATTGGACAAGTCGTCCGCCAAGGAACTCGTGTCTCGTCTTGCGGAAAGCAATGGAATCATCCGGGACATGGCCCACCGGTTGCTGGTGCAGCGAAAAGAGGTTTCCGCAACCAAGGCATTGGTTGAGATGGCGGAAACCCATGCTTCCGCCAAAGCTCGTCTTCATGCCCTTTGCGCTCTCGACGGACTGGACCAGTTGAGCGCGACTCTTTTGAAAACAGCCTTTCGTGACCCTCATCCGGAAATCCGGCGGCATGCCTTGCGTCTTGCCGAATCACGATGGAACGGCAAACCGGAACTCCTCAAGGCATCCGTCCTGCTCGCCGATGATCCGCATGCTGCAGTCCGCCTCCAAGCCGCCTGCTCGTGGGGAGAATCGAAGAGCACCGAAGCCGGTCATGCGCTTGCCAAGGTGGCGATTCGAGACGCGGGGAACCCCTATGTTCGGGCAGCTATGTTCAGTTCGGCCGAGCCTCACTTTGACCTTCTCGCCCAAGCTGCCCTTGAGCACGGTGTCCTTATCGATGAAGTCCTGAAACTGGGAGCCCGTCGCAAGACCTCGCTGGACGCCCTTCTTGCAGGCCTGATGAAACCGGGCAAGGACGGATATGAACCCGAGCAGTTCCGTTCTCTCGGGGGCTGGCTGAATCACAACCCCAAGGTCTCTCCCGAGATGGTCAAAGTCATGGCCAAGGCCCGGGAAGTTGTTGCTGATGGTTCTGCTTCTTCCCCGTTGCGGGCCGCGGCGGTCGGACTGCTTGCCCGACAGCCCGAAAGCCTGGCAGCGGACAAGCGCCACCTGTCTGATCTTTTGACCCCACGGGTGGCGAGCGAGATCAAGTTGGCCGCCGTGCAGACGCTGGTCAGGGTGGGGGACGACGGGCTACCCGATACCTTGCTCAAGGGCTGGCCCGGTTATCTCCCGCAGGAACGCTCCCGGGTCCTCGATACCCTGTTGCAGCGTAAGGAGTGGACCCGCGCTTGCCTGAAGGCCATCGAAGCGGGTGCAGTGGGTCGGGGCGATCTCGATGCCGCCCGCCGTCAACTGCTACTCAAGCATGGGGATCCATCCATTCGGAAAACTGCGGCTCACATACTGAATTCCGGTCCCCGGAAAGGGCGGCGGGAACAGATCGAGGCCTATCGCTCCGCCTTGAAACTACCCGCGGACGAAAAGCGGGGGAGGGCCGTGTTCGATAAACTGTGCGCAGTCTGCCACCTCCCACCGAAAGGACAACCCATGAACGGCCCCGATCTGCGCTCCATCACCGACCGGACCAAGACGGGTCTTTTCAGCTCGATTCTTGATCCCAATCAGACGGTCGATGCCTCCTATGCCGGCTATTCCGTCACTCTTGCAGATGGCTCCGCCCTCTACGGGCGTGTGTTGTCCGAAAGCTCGAATCACCTCACTCTCCGCCTGCTCGATGGTACAGACCGGCAGCTTAGCCGCCGCGAAATTAAAATCCTTCGGAACAGTGGCCTTTCCCTCATGCCGGAGGGCCTCGAGGCAGGGATGAATCATCAGGAACTCGCGGACCTCATTCGTTTCGTACAGACATTCGAACGGGCCGACAAATAACTTAAATGAACATCGGGCAGGATACACAGCGCATCAAGGAGGTAAAGGTGCATGAAAGGGGTATGCGAAACGCACATTTCGTTATGGTCAAAACATGCTATGCAATCTAGGTTGAGAGCTCATTTTGTTTTACCTTCCGCTCTGTGAACTATCATGAAATTCCATTTTGCCTTTCGCTTCGTCGTTTTGGGACTCTGGGCTGCTCCGTTTATCATGGCCGATAAGATTGAGGGTCGGCTTGATCACACCGCAGATGTGCTGGATTAGTACCTCCGTAAATTTGATATGAAAGTAGTACTTTGGTTGTCCGTTCTTTTTTCTACTTTCATTGGATATATCCAAGC
>Ga0181564_10002485_pt1 | contig 16016 bp, 14 predicted proteins | sample 011ome_24_FD_134512 | JGI IMG/M metagenome (GOLD analysis project Ga0181564, IMG submission 134512) | Coastal salt marsh microbial communities from the Groves Creek Marsh, Skidaway Island, Georgia - 011513CT metaG (megahit assembly) | ecosystem: Environmental > Aquatic > Marine > Intertidal...
GTAGCTGCCGGCACCGAGCAATGCGTCGTCGCCGACGGACAGGCCGTGCTTCACCGCAGCGCCAATCCCAATCGCCGAACGACGGCCGATGTGAACCGTTCCGCCAAGGGTTGCGCCCGGCCCGAGCGACGCATAGTCGCCAAGCACGCCGTCATGATCGACGGATGCGCCGGTGTTGACGATGCAAAACGCACCGACCGCGGCAGCAGCGCCGACCACTCCGGCCTGAAGGATCACAGTCCCGGCTCCGATCGAGGCGAACCGTGAAACGCTCGCCGACGGGTGAACCAACGCCGGAAACACGTCCGCTGTCACCTCCACCCCGAGTTGAGACACCACAGCCTCGCGTGCTGCATTGTCGCCCTCGGCGACCGCAAGCACCCCACCGCGAGCCATGTGCTCTGCGGGAACCTCGGCCACGATCGGCACCCCAAGCCGGGTCGAGTCACGATCGGGTCGACCGACGAAGGCCACGATCTCGTAACCCGCCGCAGCGGCGGTCTCGGCCACGCTGGTGGCATGACCCCCGGCCCCCACGATCACAATCCGCCCGAGAGCGCCAGCACTCATGCGGCGAGCGTACCTTCCGAGCCCCACACGGCCGAGAAGGCGAGCTTCTGGCAGCGCCCCCGGCTGTAGCAGCGTCGGGCGGTCACCGGCTGCCTCACTCGCTGTCACCAGCCAAGAGTCCTGCCTCCAATCCAGCCACAACCGCAGCGAGCGAGTGATCGATCTCATTCACACAGGCGGTGTAGCGGTCGCTCGTTCGGCGGTACGGGTCGGCGATGTCGTCATCGTCGGACTGACCGAGAAGGTCCGCTGTCGTTCGGCCCTCGTGCACATCAGCGAGCGTTCCGCCCGGTCGCTCGTCGATACGGCGAGCCAGCTCCTTGAGAGTGAACGTTCGTGCCAACGCCATGCCGTGATCGGCAACCAGGATCCGGACGTGTTCTCGGGTCATCGCAATCACCAGGTCGGTGTCGACAAGATCGTCAGATGTGACCCGATGGGGGAGATGACCCGAGAGGTCCAGACCGCGCTCGGCCATCAGGTTCATCGCAACCGGATCAACGTCGAGCGTGACGTCGGTCAGGCCTGCGCTCACCACCTGCAGCTCGAGGTTTCTCTGCTGACACGCCTCGGCCAACAGCGCAGCTGTCATTGGGGAACGGCAGACGTTGGCGGTGCACACGATGAGTATTCGATGTGACATCGATCATCTCCCGATCGGTGAGGGCGAGGAAGCGCTCGTGCGTGACGCTAGGCGGTGCATCGACTCGAGCAGAGGAACCGTCGACAGTTCGCCCAGCCGGTCAACACAAAGCGCATGGCGAGGTGCCGCCGGGGAGCGTCCAGGTACACCTGGTTCACGTTGACTTCCAACCGCCCGCAATTTCTGCAAATATCACGATCTGACGGTGCGTCAGGTTCGCACTGTCCGGCGTCTGGGGCGCCGAAACCGGGGGGAGAACCCAATGAAGACCATTGTTCGAGTAGCGCTCGTGTTCGCAGCGCTGATCGCCCTTGCGGCGCCCGCCGCCGCGCAGACGATCAGCGTGAATCCGCCAGCAGTTCCCGAAGCCGGTAGCTACGACTTCACCGTCAGCGGCTCAGGATTCACCGATTCCGGCTTCCTGCTGCCATGCCCGGGCGCCAACGGCGACCCCGCCGCCATCGCCGAGGACTCCTGCGACCTCACCGCCCTGACGCCCTACGACGCCGGTGATTGGTCGCTCAACGTGACCTACGACGTTCCAGCCGAAGGTCTCGTGCTCGTTGCCGGCAACGCGGCCCAGACCGAGAGCGGGGCAGCCGTGATCGCCATCGGTGATCTGCCCAACACGGGTATCAACACCAACGCCTACCTGATCACGGGCCTCGTGCTCGCCGTCGCCGCAGCAGCCTTCGTGGCTGGCGGGCGTCGACTGCAGCAGGCGTGACGTCCGAAGGCCCGGCCCGGCGCACACGCGCGGGTCGGGCCTTCGTCGCGCTTGGGGTCGGATGCGGGCTCGCTGCGCTCATGGTGGCCGGCTACGCAGCGTGGCAACTGTGGGGCACCGACAGCTACGAAGCCAACGCCCAGGCGGCGTTGCTCGAGGTCTACGAGGCTGCCGACCCAGCGCCGCCCCCATCCGGCGAATCCGACACCGAACCCGCAGCGCCCGCCGCTGCGTCCGAGCCACCCGACGACGCGGTCAGCGACGACGACGTCACCGACGACGACGGCCTGCTCCCCGGAGGGGTCGACGCCGTGTTGATGGCAGCCCGCTTTCCCGACAGCGGCGATGCGCTGGCGTTTCTCGAGATACCGGGCATCGACCTCACCCGGTTCGTGATGCGCGACGTCACCGTCGGTGATCTCCGCCGCGGTCCCGGCCACTACCGGGGAACCGTTCGCCCCGGTTTCGACGGCAACACCGCCATTGCGGGCCATCGAACCACCTACGGCGCCCCATTCGGACGCGTCGATGAACTCGAACCAGGTGATCAGATCGTCGTATCGACCAAAGAAGGCCGCTTCACCTACAAGGTGATGGATCCCAACGTCGCCTACCCAGGCTACGAGGAACAGATCAACGAGATCGGCCTGGGGTTTGTCGTCGTCGACCCCGACGACACGTGGATCATCGGCGACTTCGGCGACAGCCGGATCACCCTCACCTCATGCCACCCCGAACTCACCTCTCGAAACCGCATCGTCGTAACCGCACAACTCGTCAGTGACGGACTCGCTCTGCCGAACTTCTTCACCATGATCGACCCGACCCTGCTCGACGAACTCGTGTCGGAAGACCTCTCCGTGCTCGACACTGCGGGGACCGGCAGCGACACCTAGCGGCGCAACGGCTCGCTAACGGCGCAACGGTCGTGGCCGCGAACCGATGCCAGCCTGCCCGGTGATCACCCCGGTCAGTGCCCCCAACACCACTGCGATCGCGACGATCTGGGTTGCGGTGATCGGCTCGTCGAAGGCAAACCACGCCACCGTGCTCGAGATGACCGGTACGAGCAGCGTGAACGTCGATCCCAGCCACAGCGGGATCTGCTGCAGCGACCAGTTCATGGCGGCATGACCGAGAATGCCGGCACCGAACGCCATCACGAGGATCCAGAACCAGTTGCCCAGCGACGGCCACGCCATCGACTGACCGAACAGCACGGCGAGCGGGGCGTTGATGATCGCCACCCAGATCGCAGCGCCCACCGTGTACTCGTTGGAGGTGATGACCCCTTTTGCCTGCCGAGCAAAGATGAAATAGGCCGACCATGAAAAAAGCGCACCGACCGCCAGCGCGTCGCCTCGCCAGTCACTCGGGGCGTCGCTTGCCGCGCCCAACACCACGACCACCACACCGACGATCGCAACGAGACCGAGCACGATGTCGCGACGGCGAATGGTTTCACCAAAGAAACGATTGGCGGTGATCGCAACGACGACCGGTTGCAGGGCGCCGATGACCGTGGCATTCGCAACCGTGGTCAATTTGATCGCCGAGAAGAAAAACGCAACGTCGGCGCCCAGCGCAATGCCGCCGGCCATCGATGCTCGCATCACCCGAAGGGTCACCGGTGTGCGTCGCACCGTCATGACGAGCGCCACCACCAAGCCGTACGAGCCGAAGCGGTAGGTCGCCACCGCAAGGCCTCCCATGTCGACATGTTTGGCGATCACACTCGACGCACCCCACGCCGACACGGCGAGCAGCGCACCGGCAATCCCGAGGCTGCGTATCTGCTCGTTCGCAGCGGTCGTACCGGTGGTCACCGGCGCACGCTACCGGTCCCGCACCGCGACCTGGGAATCCCCGGCACGCAGTGCCGGTCACTCGCCGGCGATTCAGCGAAAGAGATCGTCGGCCGGGTCGCGGACGATCTCGTCGACAACCGACCCGCGCCCGAACCACGACGGTTCCAGCCCCCGCACGATCGCAACCGCAACCCCTTTGGCTTTCCCCATCACCAGGTCGGCGGCCGACGCGATCTCGTCGACCACGGCCACCTCGGTCACCATCAGTTCACGCCCGAGCGCATCGGTGGTACCCCGCAGGTCGGCCACAGCCCCGATCCCGGCACAGCCGATGGCGACGTCGGTGACACCACGGCGCCAGGGTCGACCGAACGTGTCGCTGATGATGATGGCGACATCGACACCGTGGCGGGCCCGAAGCCGATCACGGATACCGCGCGCCGAACGATCCGAGTCGACAGGCAGCAGAGCAGCCTGGCCCCGTTCGACGTTGGACAGATCGATGCCGGCGTTCGCACACACAAAACCATGCGACGTTTGCGAAATGATCAGTTCGCCCCGCCGCCGCAAGATCCGCACCGACTCCTGTTCGACCAGCGGCTTGTGCGACAGCGGGTCGTTGGGGTCGATGTCGACAAGGCGGCCCTCGGCCTTCGACACGACCTTCTGGGTGATCACAAGACAATCCCCATCGCGCAGCTCGGCATCCTCTGCGGCTGCGATCAGTTCGGCCAGGTCGTCACCCGGGCGAACCTCGCCGATGTCGTGGATGGCGATGATCTCGAGGTCGGCCATGCTCAGCTCCCGGTGGCGGCATCGTGGCAGGCCCGGGCCAGCGCCGCAGCCACTCCCGGTTCGTTCATGATCGTCGGCATCACAACCGCTCGCATCCCTGCAGCTTCGACCGCAGGAGCGAGATCACGATCGATCTCGTCGATGACGAGGGTCGCAGCCAGATCGCGGTAGCGGCGCGCCACCCCCACCACCGAGCTCTCCTCGCCGAGTTCTCGCAGCATCCGATCGGCCGGACCTTTCAGGGCGGCGCCACCGATGATGGGGGAGACGGCGACGGTGCGGTCGCGCCGCGCCTCGACCAGCTCACGAAGTCCCGGAACGGCGAGCAACGGGCCGATCGACACGATCGGATTCGACGGCGCGATGACCAGGGCATCGGCGGTCTCGATTGCGGTCGTCACCTGCGGTGACAACGCAGCCGCCTCGGCCCCGGCGAAGCGGACGCCGGCGACCTCGACGCTGTGCTGCATACCGACGAAGTACTCCTGAAACCCAACCTCGCGCCCGTCGGTCAGCTCCACCCGAGTCTCGACACGGTCGTCGGTCACCGGCAACAGGCGGCAACCGAGCTCCCACGCAGCCGTGATCTCGGCGGTCACCTCGGTCAGGCTTGCGCCGGCGTGCAGCCGCGCCGTTCGAAACAAGTGAGTCCCAAGGTCGCGATCGCCGAGGCTGAACCAGTTCTCGCCGCCATAGCGACCGAGTTCGGCCATCGCCTGCCAGGTCTCGTCGACGAGACCCCACCCGCGTCCGGGGTCGATGGCGCCGGCAAGGGTGTAGGTACAGGTGTCGAGATCGGGACTGATGTGCAACCCGTGGAGCACCACATCGTCGGCCACGTTGACGATGCCGGTGACCGTCGTCGCATCGAACGCTTCGAGTGCGCCGGTCAAATAGCGGGCTGCGCCCACACCCCCGGCGAGAACCGCATGGGTCATGCGACGGCGCTCACGAGATGCCCTTCAGCTTCCCCTGCAGCAGATCGAGATCGGCGTCGACCATCATCGTCACCAGTTCCTCGAACGTGGTCTGCGGCTTCCAGCCGAGGTGGTCGTGGGCCTTGGTGGAGTCGCCGACCAGCAGGTCGACCTCGGCCGGTCGCATGAACTGCTCGTCCACGACCACATGGTCTTCCCAGTTCAGACCGGCATGACCGAACGCCACCCGGCAGAAGTCACGAACCGAGTGCGTCTCGCCCGTGCAGATGACGAAGTCCTCCGGCGCGTCCTGTTGCAACATCAGCCACATCGCCTCGACATAGTCACCGGCAAACCCCCAGTCCCGCTGTGCGTCGAGGTTGCCCAACCGAAGCTCGTCGATGGCGCCCAGCTTGATCTGGGCAACACCATGGCTGATCTTGCGGGTCACGAATTCGAGACCGCGCCGAGGGCTCTCATGGTTGAACAAGATGCCGCTCGTGGCATGGAGGTCGTAGCTCTCCCGGTAGTTGAGCGTGATCCAATGGCCGTACACCTTCGCCACCCCGTAGGGCGACCGAGGGTGGAACGGGGTGGTCTCGGTCTGGGGAACCTCGTGCACCTTGCCGAACATCTCCGACGAGCTCGCCTGATAGAAGCGGATGTCGGGATCGACGAGGCGGATCGCGTCGAGCAGGCGAGTCACACCGAGGGCGGTGGTCTCGCCGGTCAGGACCGGCTGGCCGAACGAGGTCTGCACGAACGACTGGGCGGCGAGGTTGTACACCTCCTGGGGCCGGTACTGCCGCAGGATCTGGATCATCGAGATCTCGTCGAGCAGATCGCCGGGAACGAAGGTGACCCTGTCCTGGATGTGGGCGATCCGTTCGAAGTTGACGGTGCTCGAACGGCGGACCATGCCGAGCACCTCGTAGTCGCGCTCGAGCAGAAACTCGGCGAGGTACGAACCGTCCTGTCCGGTGATGCCGGTGATGAGCGCTCGCTTGGTCACGTCTGGGCCCCTTGCCGCTTTGAACGTTGCGACCGCCAGAAGTCGAGGAGATCCTCGAGTGTCTGCTCGATCGGAATGGTTGGTGACCAGCCGGTGCAGTCGCTGATCTTGGTGTTGTCGCCCCGAAGCACGCTCAGATCGACCGGGCGGACCAGCGCCGGATCGGTCTCGAGTGTGATGTCGGCAGTCGAGAGACCCATGAGGATATCGGCGACGTCGCGAATCGACCGGTCGTGGCCCGAACACACGTTGTACACCTCGCCGGCCTGCCCGTCGGTCATCAGCGACCGGTAAGCCCGAACCACGTCGCGAACATCGGTGAAATCTCGTCGGGCATCGAGGGTGCCGACCTTCACGACCGACAATCCGTCCTGTTCACACGCCACGATGCGGCCAGCGATGGCCGACGCCACGAACCGATCGCTCTGCCCCGGGCCGAGATGGTTGAAGGCGCGAACACGCACGACCTCGAGCCCGTGGGCCAGGCCCGCCTGCACACAGACGATTTCGGCGGCTGCCTTCGATGCGGCGTATGGACTGACGGGCTGCAGGTCGTGGGTTTCACGAATGGGCAGATCGGTTTCGGAGATGCGGCCGTACACGTCGGCGCTCGTGACGACCACCACGCGTCGACACCCCGCAAGTCGGGCCGCATCGAGCACGTTGAGCGTGCCTTCGACATTGATCCGGACGGTTTCTGCCGGGTGCTGCCACGAGCCGCCGACATCGGCCTGCCCGGCAAGGTGATACACGACCTCGGCGTCGGACCGACCGAACTCGGCGATGAGTGCATCGCGGTCGGTGATGTCGCCGGAACTCTCGGTGACCCGATCGCCTTCGGCACGCAGATAGGGGACGAGGTGCAGGCCGACGAAGCCGTCAGCACCGGTCACCAAGGCATGCACCATCGCCCCGAAATCTACGACCGGGTGTACGCCGCACCAACCACCGACGGGGTGGCACGGTCGGTTGCCGACCGACAGGTAGCGTCTGCACATCGAGGTCGAACCCACCGACGTCTCAGCGCAACCCGACGCTGCCGCCACCGAATTGCGCGCGGCCACACCCTCTGTCACCGCTGTGGTCGTCGCCCACGAACCCGGCGACTGGTTCGACGAGACGCTCGACAGCCTGGTCACCCAGGACTACCCCAGACTCGACATCGTGATCGTCGATGCGAGCGGCGACAGCGACAGCGAGGTCCAACTCGACGAGCGGGTACGGGCCGTCGCCCCGTCGGCAACCATCATCGATGCCAGCGACACGGACGGGTTCGGGGCCGCGGCCAACACCGTGCTGGAAACCGACATCGCCTCGGCGTTCCTGCTCGTGTGTCACGACGACGTTGCCCTTGCCTCCGATGCGGTGCGGATCATGGTCACCGAGGCACTCCGGTCGAACATCGGCATTGCGGGGCCGAAACTCGTCCACTGGGAGAAGCCTGCGCTCCTGCAACACGTGGGCCTGCAGGTCGACCAGTTCGCAGCGTGGGACGACGTGGTCGACGTGAACGAACTCGACCAGGAGCAATACGACGCCGTCACCGACGTCTTTGCCGTGCCGTCGGCCTGTCTGTTGATCCGCACCAGCCTCTTCGCCACGATCGGTGGTTTCGACCCCGGCATCAACCGCCGCGGCGACGACATCGATCTGTGCTGGCGGGCCCAGCTGGCCGGTGCTCGCGTCATGGTCGTTCCCGATGCCAAGGTGCGACACCGCGAAAACATGCGGGCGCGGCTCGGTGTCGACGACATCAGGCGAACCCGAGCCCGCCACCAACTGCGCACGGTGCTGATCACCGGGAGCGCAGCGCGGCTCCCGCTGACACTGGCCCTGCTCGCCGTACTCAACGGGGCCGAGATACTGATCGCGCTGATCACCGGTCGGTTCGGCCAGGTGTCCGACGTGGTGGCATCGTGGACGTGGAACCTCAGTCGCGCGTCCGAGATCCGACGGCGGCGGGCCGGCCTCCGACCCCACATCTCGACCTCGCCGAGGGACCTGGCCAGGCTGCAGGTGGCGGGCAGTGTTCGCATCAGCGCCTTCGTACGAGGGCAGATCGGCAGCAGTACGCGCACGTTTGGCCGCGACATCGTCACCGCAGTGCGGACCGGTACCTCACGATTCTCCGCCATCACCTGGGCGTTGGTCGTCATGTTCGTGCTGTTCGGCTCTCGCAATCTGATCTCGGCCGGTATCCCCGCCGTCGGCGACTTCGCCGCGTTCCCCGAGTCGGGTGGTCGACTGGTCGACACCTGGTGGTCGTCGTGGCGTGGACGCGACGTCGGTTCGGTCGGGTCGACGCCCTCCGGGTTGGGGTTCCTCGGCGTGCTGGCGATCGTGCTCAACGGCTCCGTCGGGTTCGTCCGCACCCTGTGGGTGCTCGGGCCGATCTTCGTCGGGCTGTTCGGTGCATGGCGACTGCTCGCCGTCACCGGAAGTCGACGGGCCCAGATCGGAACGCTCGTGGCCTACCTGGCCCTGCCGTTGCCGTGGGGAGCGATCGCAACTGCGTCGTGGTCGACGCTCGGCATGTATGGCGCAGCACCGTGGATCCTCCGGGCGCTGCTCGAGGCGCAGGCGAGCGCTCCGTTCCGGACAGTGTCGGGGCCGGCACGTCCCCTGATCTCGGCGGCCGTGGGCGGTGGCATCGCGGTTGGCTTCATCGGCATCTTCGATCCGACCGTCGCCATCGTCACCGTCGTGCTGAGTGCAGGGCTTGTGGCCGGCGCGTTGGTGGCGATCAATCCGACCGGGATCCTGCGTCTCGTCACCGGTTCGGCGATCGCCGCAGTGACCGCTGGCCTGTTGGCGCTGCCGTTCACGATCGACGTGCTGCTCGGCGGCTTGCCGTGGCATCCCTTTGCCGGTGGCGGCACCGGAGCAGGCGATCAGACGCCGCTGGTCGATCTCGTCCGCTTCGACGTGACACCGGGCGACGCCGGCCTGTTCCTGTGGGCGTTCGCCGTTCCGATGACCGTGCCGCTGCTCATCGGTCGGGCCTGGCGGTTCGATCTCGCCGTTCGCCTCTGGTTCGTTGCGCTCGCGTCCTATGCGCTGGCCTACGTCGCGGTCCGAGGCTGGGTGCCGTTCGGACTTCCCGCCACCTCCGTGCTCATCGGGCCGGCCGCGATTGCTGTCGCCGGGCTCTGCGGTGTGGCGGTCAACACGCTCGAAAACGATCTGCGGGGTGCGGGCTTCGGCTGGCGCCAATCGCTGCTGCCGGTGGCCGCGATCGCCGCGATCATCGCTGTGCTGCCCTCGGCCGGCCTGCTCGAGTCGGGACGTTGGGAACTCGGACGAGGCGACTACTCGCGAGTCCTGCCCCTCGCCGATCCGGGTATCGACGGCAGCTATCGCATCATCTGGATCGGCCACCCCGACCATCTACCCGCCGACGGGGTCGCCCTGGCCGACGGGGTTGCGTGGGTGGCGACGATCGACGGCCTTCCCGACATCACCGAGACATCGCACGCAGCCGATCGAGGCGCCGCAGATGAGGTCGAGCGGGTGCTCGACGCCATCGCATCCGGAGAAACCAACCGGGCCGGCCGTCTCCTCAGTGGCCTGTCGGTTCGCTACCTCATCAGCATCGACCGTCTCGCTCCCGCACCGTTCAGCACCGACGAGTCGGCGATCCCCCTTCCTGCCGACCTGGCCGAGACACTCGACACCCAACTCGATCTTCGACGTCTCCCCGGGGTGAACAGCGCGGCTCGCGTCTACGAAAACATCGAGTGGACCCCGATGCGGGCCGCCGCCGTCGTCGGATTCGACGACGGTATCGACGACATCTTCGATCTCGCCGTGACACCGATCGGCAGCAACATCGGCGTGCTCGTCGGCACCGACGATCGCATCGACGGACCCCTGCCCGACCAGACCGAGGTGCTGGTCACGCAGACCCCCGACGAGGGCTGGACGCTCACGGTCGACGGTCAGATCGCAGCCAAACGCCGCTCGCTGGGATGGGCGACGTCGTTCGTCCCGGCCTCCGGCGGTGACGCCGTCCTGGCCTACACCACGCCCAGGTGGCGCCAATTGGCTGTACTGACCCAGTTGGTGATGATCGCAGCGGCGGTCGGGTTCGTCCTGCGCCGGATCACGGGAGCAGGCCGCTGATGCGGGCGCTTCGGTTCGTGGCGTTGGTGCTGATCGCCTCGATCATTGCGCTGGGGGTCGTGGCCGAACAGGACGAGCGTCCCGCACCCGAGAGCGTCACCGTCGGCGGACTCGGCCAGCCCGATGCCACAACCGGCACCTGGTTCTGTCCGGGCGGCTCGGGCCCAGGCGGCCGTGCGGCGGTTGCGCTCGAGGTGATCAACGCAGGAACGGAACCGGCAGTTGCCGACATCGTCACCGTGCGCTCCGACCCCGAGCCGGGTCGCCGCAGTCAGGTCAGCGTCGGGGCAGGGGAGCGGATCGGGGTGGCGATCGCCGACCTCGCCGTCGATGCCGCCTGGATCGGTGCGATCGTCGAGGTCGCCGGCGCCGATGTGATCGTCGAGCAGACCTACGACGGCCTGACCGGGATCGATCGGGCACCGTGCACGACACGGACCTCCCAGGAACTCTTCGCCACCGACGGCGCGACCCGCGTGATCGCCGAGGGTGAGGAGATGCTGTTGCTGCTCCTCAATCCGTTCCAGGAAGACGCCGTCGTCGACATTGCGTTCGATGCCGACGTGGGCATCGATCGCCTCACCGCCGTCGTCGTGCCTGCCCGCCGCCTCGCCGTCATCGATGTCACCCAAGAGGTCACCGTCGCGAGTCGGGTGTCGGCCCGGATCGAGGCCGTGGCCGGGCGGGTCGTCGGGTCGCGGATCCAGACACGCACCGGTACCGCTCGCGGCCTCACCGTCACGCCACTCGTCCAAGACGGCGCCACCGCGTCGGTGATTCCGTCGGTACGAACCGAACTCGGGTTGACCGATCGTGTGCTGGTCACGAACCCCGGCGAGGAGTCGGCCGAAGTCGACCTCGAGATCCTCACCGACGGCTCGATCGAACCCGACCCGGTCGAGCTCACCATCCGGCCCGGCCGCACCGTCGAGGTCGTCGTTGCGGCCGAGTCACGCCTCGCCACCATCTCGGAGTTCGCTGTGCTCGCCCGATCACTCACCGGCGATCCGGTCGCCGTCGGCATCGAACGGCTGGCGGCGATGGATCCCGAGATCGTTCCCGGCACCGCCGCAATGCCCGGGATCGTCGGAGCCGCCGAACGCTGGATCGCGCCACTCGACGGCACGTCCACCCAACTCGTGCTGGTCAACCCGTCGATGACGGCGATCGCCCGAACCGAGGTCTACCTGGTGGGTCCCGATGGCCGTTCGCTCGTGACCACGATCGAACTCGGTCCGGGACGGCGGACGACCGTGAGCGGCGATGTGCTCGGCGAACGACCGATCGTGGTGGTCGAGGCGAGCAGTGCCATCGTGGTCGGCCGCGAGATCGTCGGCCTCACATCTCGACAGATGATGGCGGCGGTGGCAGCGAGCGAACTGACGCCGATCGCTCAGCTGCCCTGATCGTCGAGTCCGCCGGTATGGCAATCCGGCGGCACCGAACCGGGTTCGCGGGCGTCGGCGACCGCAGCCCACAGATCGGTGGCGGTGACCGGACCCAGGAACGCTCGCTTCACCGCACCGTCGGCATCGGCCACGACAAGGGTCGGTACCCCGTCGATGCGGTACCGCTCGTGGAGTGCCTTGTGATCCTGGAAGTCGATGCGCTGACACACGACAGCCTCGCTGGCGAGCAGTTCGGCTCGCTCCCACACTCCGGCACAGGTGGAACAGGTCGATGACGTGAACACGGCGACCAGCCAGGGGGCATCGGGCCGCTCGAAGTCGCGCCGATCAAGCACCGACGGGACATGGTGGGTGTTCGATGACGGCGCTGCCGTTCGCCGGCCGAGGAGATTGGCGAACACCCCAGCGATCGCGAGTGCTCCAACGACCAGGAGAACCCGATCCATGGATCAGGCGTCGTCGCTGGTGCCGACCTCGACCGCGTCGCCGTCGGATTCGATGAGGCTCTGCATTGCAGAGGTCGTGTCGGGCTGACGGCTGATCTCGATGAGACGCTCGACCTCCGACCCGCTGATCGTCTCGTGTTCGAGCAGTGCTCGAGCGACGAGGTCGAGGCCGTGTCGGTACTCGACCAACAACTCGCGACAGGCGTCTTCGGCTTCGAAGAGGATGCGGCGGATCTCGTCGTCGACCAGTTTCTGCGTCGCGCTCGAGTAGCTCTTCGACTGCATCATGTCTTCGCCGAGGAACACAGGGCCCTGATCTGACAGCGACATCGGGCCAACCGTGTCGCTCATGCCCCATTCGGTGACCATGCGGCGAGCGATGGCGGTGGCCTGCTGCAGATCGTTGGAAGCTCCGGACGAGAACTCGTCGAACACCAAGGCCTCGGCAACGCGCCCGCCCATGGCCATGACCATCCGAGCTTCCGCCTCGTCTTTGTCCATCGAGTGGCGGTCACCGGTCGGCAAGGTCATGGTGACGCCGAGCGCCATGCCTGTGGGAATGATCGTGACCTTGTGGACCGGATCGTTCTCCGGGATGATCGCAGCGCACAGGGCGTGGCCGGCCTCGTGGTAGGCGGTGCGTTCGAGTTCCTCGGCGCTGCGCACCATCGAGCCCCGTTCGATCCCGAGCAGCGCCCGGTCGCGGGCAGCGTCGAAGTCCTCTGCGGCGATGACGTCACTGCCCCGTCGCACCGCAAAGAGTGCGGCCTCGTTGACAAGGTTGGCCAGGTCGGCACCGGCCATGCCCGGCGTACCCCGCGCAATCACGCGGATGTCGACGTCGTCGGCGGTGTGCTTGCCCTTGAGATGCACACCGAGGATCTGCACCCGGTCCTCGAGCTCGGGCAGCGGCACCACCACCTGACGATCGAAGCGGCCGGCGCGCAGCAGCGCGGGATCGAGAATGTCGGGTCGGTTCGTGGCCGCCAACATCACGATGCCCTCGGAAGCCTCGAAGCCGTCCATCTCGGCCAGCATCTGATTGAGGGTCTGTTCGCGTTCGTCGTGGCCGCCACCGAGCCCAGCTCCGCGCTTTCGGCCGATCGAATCGATCTCATCGATAAAGATGATCGCCTTTCCCATCTTGCGGGCCGATTCGAAGAGGTCACGAACCCGGCTCGCGCCGACACCGACGAACATCTCCATGAAGTCCGAGCCGGTGACCGACAGGAACGGCACACCGGCTTCCCCGGCGACCGCCTTGGCCAGCAGCGTCTTGCCGGTTCCGGGCGGGCCGACGAGGAGCACACCCTTTGGCACTCGCGCACCGATCTCGGTGAAACGATCGGGGTTCTTCAAGAAGTCGACGATCTCGGTGATCTCCTGCTTCACACCCTCGTAACCGGCAACGTCGTCGAACATCGTTCCCGGACGTTCGGTGCTGTAGGTCTTCGCCTTGCTTCGCCCGACCGACATGATGTTGCCCATCTGACCTTGTGCTCGGCGCTGCATCCACACGAAGAACAAGATGAGCAACGACACCGGGATGAGCAACGGCAGCAGCGACTGGAAGAAGTTGGGTCGTGGCGTGACGAACCGGAATTCTTCGGTCTGGGCAAGGATCAGATCATGGTCGTCGTCGGGCAACGGCAGCGGACCGACAGTCGAGTACAGCTGGTCCCCATCGGTGAACGAGATCGCCCCGTCGGTGTTGTCGTATTCGGCCTCGACCACCTCGCCGGCGGCCACCCGTTCGATGAAGTCGCGATAGCCCACCGGTTCGCGGGTTTCGCTCGGGAGCAGCATGCTGAGGCTCATCAACGCCAGCAGCGAGGCGAGGGCAATCCACACGGCGTAACGCGAAATGCCGCTCGCCGGCAGCTTGCGGGAACGGTCGGGGCGGTCGTCGTCGCGGATCGGCGGAGGGGGTGGGGGCGGGGGAGGATTCGACGCCATGATTCAAGGGTAGACGGGGGACGACCCGCTACCGATGTCGGGTCGTATCACATTGTGTCGGTGCCTGGCCCTGGCTCCGCGCATGAGACCAGCGTTGGGGTTACGGTTCCCGTATGAGCCGTCGATGCGCCCGCCCCGGATGTGGCCAGAGTGCCGACACGACCCTGTCGTTCGAGTACAGCAGTCGCCAGGTCTGGCTCGATCCGCTGCATCCGTTCGACAGCCCGGCCAACCACGATCTCTGCCATCGCCATGCCGAGCGCACCCACCCACCTCGGGGATGGGCGCTGCGTGATCGCAGGGTTGCGGCCGTGGAGGCCCCGGTCGAGACCGATGCGGTCGAACCGGTTCTCCTTCGCTACGCCAGTTAGGTGGAACAACCCCCGCCGTACCCGCCCACTCGGCTGGTCGTGCTTGCCCTCGTTGCATTCGCAGGAGGCCTGTTTCTTGCCGTGCTGATCGGCGGTTCGATCGTGACAGCACAGGGATGGCGTCTCGACGTCACCGCCGCAGTCGGGGCCGAAGCCGGCCGTGCGGTCATGCAGCTGGGCCGTGGCCTTCCGCTCGATGATCTGCGCCCGCCCGGGTTCGCTCTCGCACTGTTGAACCTGCCGTTGTGGATCGGCCTGATCGGCGTACCGCTGCTCGACCGACGCAATGGACTCGAGTGGCGACGCGACCTCGGCTGGAGGATGCGGCCCGTCGATGTGCCAGTCGGCCTCGGGGTCGGTATCGCCACCCAGTTCCTCCTCATCCCGCTGTACGAACTGGTGTGGCTCGTCGTCGATCGACGTGACGTCGGTCAGGCTGCCGAAGACCTCGTGGCCCACGTCGACGGGCTGGTCGACGTCGCTGCGTTCGTCGTCATGACGGCGGTCATGGCCCCGCTCGCCGAGGAGATCGTCTATCGCGGCCTGCTGTATCGCGGGATCCGTGACATGGAGGCATCGCACCACAACCTTGCGGTCGGTCTTGCCGTTGTCGTGTCGTCGCTCGTGTTTGCGGTCTCGCATTTCCAGCTCGTGCAGTTCCCCGGCCTGTTCCTGTTCGGTGTGGTGGCTGCGCTGCTGTTCCAACGCACCGGCCGACTCGCCACTGCGATCTGGGCGCATGTCGGGTTCAACGCCACCACCGTGGTCCTGCTCCTTGCCGCACCGTGATCGCGCCGCACTCGATCGGGCATTTTCCGCGGCTTGTCGCTCAAGTTCACCGCTCATGTTCCGATGGATTGGTGTCAGGCGACAGGAGTTGGTGATGATGTCGAGTGGGTGTTGTGCTTCATGCGGCGGACCGCTCGTGACGATCTCGATCGCTGTCGGTGCCGGGCAGCGCGTCATGTGCAGCTGCGCTCGGTGCGACGCGCGCTGGTGGCACAGCGAAGGCCGTGTCACCACCCTCGCAGGCGTCATCGGCGACCTCGGCGATCCGGTCGGCCAGCGCCCCTACCGCAGGGCATAGCCCACAGCCACACCACCTCGTCTGCGATGCAGCGCGTCGCATCGCACGTCCTGGAGCGCCCAATGCCGAGGCTCACCGTGCTTCGTCCGAAGGCGCCGCGACCAAGCGTTGCCAAGATGGCACGATGGTCGCCGTCATGACCGAACGCACCAC
>Ga0181564_10002493_pt1 | contig 15991 bp, 14 predicted proteins | sample 011ome_24_FD_134512 | JGI IMG/M metagenome (GOLD analysis project Ga0181564, IMG submission 134512) | Coastal salt marsh microbial communities from the Groves Creek Marsh, Skidaway Island, Georgia - 011513CT metaG (megahit assembly) | ecosystem: Environmental > Aquatic > Marine > Intertidal...
ACTAATCAAGTATTCATCTCCAACCATGGCCCCAAGGGGGGAGATTTTATTGGTCCGGCCATTGCTGGCTCAAATTATGGATGGAAAAAAATTGGGTGGGGTGGCACTAATTATACTGGTTCGCCTGTGGGAGATGGGAATGCTTGGGAACCCGGGTTCTTAAAACCTGATTTCATTTGGGTACCTTCAATTGGCATAGGTGGGATTAAGTTTTACCAAGGTAGCGCTTTTCCTCAGTGGAAAGACTCTCTATTAGTTGCCTCTTTGAAATTTGAATATTTATCTATTCTCCATCGCAAAGACCATTCCTTCACACACGAAGAGATAATTTTAAAAAATAAAATAGGAAGAGTTCGAGATATTGAAATAGACAAACAAGGGTATATCTATTTAATTGCTGATGAGTTCAATACTAATTTATTTAGGCTAAAAAAATAGCTTTTTTAATATTATAATTTTATACTCTTATTTATGATAAAAACCTCTATGGCCAAATAGGCTGAGGCAAGATTTAGAAATAGAATTCGAAAAACAGTAGCTAACTAATTATGAAAATTTTAATTGTAGGTGGTGCGGGCTATATTGGTTCACACATGATCAAACGTTTTTTACAGACTGATCATGAAGTTGTAATATTAGATAACTTATCGACTGGATATGAAGATAATTGCCAAGGCCTCCCTCTTCATCACATTGATCTAAAAGACAAAGATCAGGTTTTACAATTTTTAAAAACACAATCTTTTGATGCGGTCATGCACTTCGCCTCTTTTATTAACGTTGGAGAGTCTTATCATCATCCTGAAAAATATTACCAAAATAATGTAATCAACTCTTTTCATTTGCTTGATGCGATGAGTAGGTGTGGAATTAAAAATTTTATTTTTTCATCATCTGCCGCCGTTTACGGAGAGCCTTTACAAATTCCCATCAATGAAGATCACCCAATTGTCCCAGTAAACCCCTATGGGACCACTAAAGCGGAGGTGGAGAAAAAATTAGAGGAATATCGACTTAACAAAGGGTTGAAATATATTTCCCTTCGATACTTTAATGCCTGTGGAGCCCACCTCGATGGTTCAATTGGAGAGCGACACAAGCCTGAAACACATTTGATACCCTTAATCCTACAAGCCGCTTCTGGGCGAAAAAAAAATATTCAAATTCACGGCCATGACTACGATACGCCAGATGGCACTTGTATTCGTGATTACATTCATGTGATGGATTTAGTGGAGGCACACCTTCTCGCTCTAAATTCATTGATAAATAATGGTCAATCTGCAATATACAATATTGGCAATAACCAAGGGTTTAGTGTTAAAGAAATCATCCAAGCGGCAGAGACAGTAACCCAAAAACAAATACCCATAGAGATGGGAGAGCGCCGCAAAGGTGACCCAGCAAAATTAATTGCAGATAACCAAAAAATTATCCAAGAGTTAAACTGGCATCCTCGATACTCTGATCTCAATACAATTTTATCTACTGCTTGGCAGTGGGAAAAAAAACTAGCTAAATTACATGACTAGTGAGGAGCTATTTCAAAGTTATTTTAAACATTCACCTCAAATACAAGCCATAGCACATGGGCGAGTTAATTTAATCGGGGAGCATACCGACTATAATGGAGGCTATGTGCTACCAACGCTTATACCCCAGCAAATGAGCGTATCAATTAGTCTTAGAGACGATCACCAAATTCATGGCACATCTAAAGAATATGGAGAACGGCAAGTAGATTTAAACTCAACAACTGATAATAGTTGGTTAGATTTTGTGCGAGGGGCTATTCATTTTATTCAACTTGAAGGAGCAAGGGTTCAAGGTTTAAATATTGCAGTGACATCTGATGTTCCAAGTGGTGCCGGTTTATCTTCCTCTGCTGCTTTAGAGATAGCCATACTTCGTGCTCTTTCAAGTTTGTTTAATATAACTATACCCTCAACACAACTAGCGCTTATGGGACAAAAAATTGAGCATGAATTTGTTGGAACCCAATGTGGAATTATGGATCAGATGGCCTGTGCTAATACAAAATTAGGCGAAGTTCTTTTTTTAGATTGTGAGAGTTTGCAAACTCAAATTATTCCTCAATTTCCAGAACATCGTTTTTTAGTGATCCACTCAGGGTCATCTCGAAAACTTACAGAGGGAAACTATAATCAAAGAAAATCAGAAACATCACAAGCCGCACAGTTTTTAAACATCCCCTCACTACGCCATGCCACTCTGGATCTTGTTAATACAATTAATAATGATGTAATTCTTCGACGCGCAAGGCATATTGTTTCAGAAAACTCACGTGTTCTTCAGTCTGTAGAATGTTTTAAAAAAAATGACCCAGAAACTTTTGGAGAATTAATGTATCAAAGTCACCAATCCATGGCCGAAGACTATGAGATCTCAAGTGCTGAGTTAAATGTTTTGGTCGATGCCGCTAAACTTGCTGGTGCTCTTGGTGCAAGATTAACAGGAGCTGGTTTTGGTGGGTGTGTAGTCGTTCTTACCTCCGAAGATAAAAGAGAAAAGGTGGCTAGTTTTATAGCTAATCAGTCTCCTAATTCCTCCTTAGTGACTGTAATATAAAGTTTAAAGAACCAGATTTTCCTTATTTACAACGTTAGCAAGATTTAATTTTTCTCTATCCTTTAAATAGTGAACGATTGTTTCACAGGCCTCTATTGCCATTCTTCTTCGACACTCCAAAGATAGAGCAGCATTGTGGGGGGTAAGCAACGTGTTGGGCAAAGAAAATAGTGGGTGGTTGTTTTGGGGCGGCTCCTCTTCAAAAACATCTAACCCCGCAGCCGCTATAGTTTGAGATTGAAGGGCCCTGGCTAAATCACCTTCATTTATTATCCCTCCACGAGCTGTGTTAACAATAATGCAATTCTTTTTCATGTCTTGAAACTCAGCGGCGCTAATAAAATTTTTAGTTTGATCATTCAGGGGAAGGTGAATGCTGATATAGTCAGCAATTTTTATGCCCTCCTCTTTGGAAATAGGATGACAACCCTTAGACTTAATTATTTCTGGTTTTATATAAGGATCATAAACGTACACATTAGTTTCAAACCCCAAGCAGCGTTTAGCAACGGCCTGTCCGATACGACCAAATCCTAAGATCAATACATTTTTTTGATACAATTCAAAAAAGCTAGGAAGCTTTCCTTTTTCGTTAAATTTACCCTCTCTTGTTAATTGATCGGAGAGTAAAATATTTTTGGTTAGTTGAAGAAAAAAAGTCATAACATGCTCGGCTACACTGATGGCATTAGCCGTGCTCGTGATACCAAGTGCAATTTTTCTTTGGTTAAGATAGTCTAAATCTACATTGTCATAGCCGACACCATGTCGGGCGATAATTTTTAAATCGGGGCAGGCGTCTAGAACATCATTGGACATTTTGGCAGTTCGAAGCACCATGCCACTGGCTGTACTCAATTCTTTTTTTAGATTTGCAGGAGATGTATCGGTTACTTCATACACTTCTAGTCCGTGAGAATTTAATATCCCCCAACCTGCTTCATGTATTGGTCCGACGATTGCTATTTTCATATCATTTTGAAACAAATTTTAAAACACTATGATTTTAAAGGATTTTTCATTCAAATCCTATACATGTTAGTGTAGTATGAGGCCAGTTTTTTTATAGAGGAGATAAGATGAAAACGATTAGACTTTCTTGCGCGCACGCACTTTTTAAATTTTTAATTGCTCAAAAGACAATTATTGATGGCAAGAAGGTTCCTTTATTTCCAGGTGCATTTGCAATTTATGGACACGGCAATGTCGCTTGTTTAGGACAGGCAATGGAAGAATTTCAATCAGACCTCCCAGCATATCGTGGTCACCACGAACAAAGCATGGCTTTAACAGGCGTTGGTTATGCACGTGCAATGCGCCGAAAACAGATTTTTATTGCCACTTCTTCTTCAGGACCCGGTGCCATGAATATGGTCACTGCTGCGGGAGTTGCCTTAAGTAACCGTCTGCCTCTATTGCTTCTACCAGGGGATGTATTTGCCAGTCGTTTCCCTGATCCTGTATTACAACAAATAGAAAATTTTAATTCTCCGGTAATCAATCAAAATGATGCATTTATTCCTGTCTCTCGTTACTTTGATCGTATAACACGCCCAGAACAAATTTTATCTTCTCTTCCTCAAGCAATTCAAATTATGTTAGACCCTGCAGATTGCGGTCCAGCAACCATTGCTATTTCTCAAGACGTACAAGGGGAGAGTTTTGATTATCCGGAGGCCTTTTTTGAAGAAAGAGTGCATGAAATTCGCCGTGTTTATCCTGACCCTAAACAAATTCAGCAAGCAGCAGAAAAATTAAAAAATTCCAAACAGCCCATCATTATTTCAGGTGGCGGTGTTTTATACTCTGAAGCAGAGGCAGAATTATCGAAATTTGCCAAAAAACATAATATTCCGGTTACCGCAACGGCTATGGGTATCGGCTGTATGACTAAAGATGATCCTTATTATATTGGCGGTATTGGAGGGTTAGGAGAGGGCTCTGCTAATAACCTTTCCAAGGAAACTGATTTAGCGCTAGCAATTGGTACTAAATTAGCTGATTTTACAACAGGTTCCTGGGCTAACTTTGAGAGCCCTAACTTTAAATTAGTTTCACTCAATACCGCAAGGTTCGATACCACGAAACATTTAGCAACACCGGTGGTGAGCGATGCTTTAATTGGTCTTCAACAATTATCTGAGGCACTGGGAGATTGGAAAGCTCCTGACCCATGGTACAAACGATCTATCGAAGAGCGTTTTAAGTGGGAGTCTTATATTGAAAAGCAAAGTGGGCCCACCAACCAAGAGCTTCCATCCTATGCACACGCTGTCGGCGCTGTTTACCGAAATGCCGATCCGAGCGATATCGTTGTGACGGCTGCCGGCGGACTAGTCGGAGAAGTAGTCCAAGTTTGGAAACCCAAACAGCTTAATACATTTGAAACCGAGTGGGGATTTAGTTGTATGGGCTATGAAATCTCCGGAGCACTGGGGATTAAAATGGCCAAACCCAAACAAGACGTAGTGGTGTTCTTAGGCGACGGTTCCTATCTCTTAAGTAACAGTGATATTTATAGCTCTGTGCTCTATGATCAAAAATTAATTATTGTCGTTTGTGATAATGGCGGCCACATGGTGATTAACCGACTCCAACTTGCTAAAGGCGGCAAGGAGTATATTTGTAATTTGCGTGCTGCTCGCGCAACTAACTTACAGTTTGTAGATTTTGAAAACCATGCTCGAAGCATGGGCGCAAATGCTGAAACAGTCAGCTCTACCTCAGAGCTCGAGGCGGCTTACAAGCGAGCCAAGGACTCTGATAAAACTTATGTGATTGTGATTAAAACCCACGGCTATGAGTGGTTAGATGGAACAGCATTCTGGGAAAGCCCCACTTTACATGACCCAATCACTAAAGAGAATAAACAGGCTTTAGACGATTTTAAGTCAGGCAAAGATAAGCAGCGTAAAGGCGTCTAACTTTTCCACTGATTTATCCACAGACGAAACCTCGGATTTAAGGGTTTCCATTAGCTAAATTAATGCCTATATAATAAGTAATGCAACAATCAACACTTCGCAGAACTATCAATCTTTTAGCGCCTTATTTATGGCCAAAAGGGTATGGAGGCCTTAAGGCTCGAGTTGTTATTGCTGTGATTTGCTTACTTTTAGCAAAGGTCGCAAGTGTTAGCACGCCACCTATTTTAGGTTATGCAGTAGACTCTTTAACGAAAGTCACCCAAGGTCTCAATCCGTATATCCTCATACCAGTTGCCCTCATTGTGGCTTACGGCCTAGCTCGTATATCCGCCATGACGTTTGGGGAACTGCGAAATGCTATTTTCTCTAAAGTTTCAGAGCATGCGATCACGCAGCTGAGCCTCAATACCTTTAAGCATCTGCACTCACTATCCCTACAATTTCACTTAAGCCGTCAAACAGGAGCGCTCAGTAAATTTATTGACCGGGGAACCAAAGGGGTAGATTTTCTCCTCACCTATGTCTTATTTAATGTCATTCCAACCATCATCGAAATATTTTTGGTAGCTGGAATCTTAGCTTACATTTATGGTTTGAAATATGCCTTTGTGACCGTCATTATCATTGGACTTTATGTTTTTATTACCTTTGCGATTACCCAGTGGCGATTACAGTTTCGCCGAAAAATGAATGAGGCCGATAATAATGTAAGCACAAAGTTAATCGATAGTCTGTTAAATTTTGAAACAGTTAAATATTTTAATAATGAAGAGCATGAATATAAAAGGCTCTATGAATCTTTATTAGAATATCAGACAGCTGCCGTGAAAAACGAATACTCCCTTAGCTATTTAAATATTGCCCAGACTGTTGTGATCATGTTGGGGATTACCATCATGCTAGTGATGTCCGCTTTTGATATCAGAGCGGGGCTCATTAGTATCGGAGGTTTTGTAGTGATCAATGCCTACATGCTCCAACTCTATCAACCACTCAACTTTTTTGGAACTGTCTATCGAGAAATTCGCCAGTCGCTCACTGACATGGAAAATTTATTTACGCTATGGAATGAGAAATCCAATTTATCGGATAGTGATCAGGATATAGCCCCTTCAAAAGAGGCGACCATTAAATTTGAAAATGTTAGCTTCGACTACGATGCCCGACGCACCATTATCAAAAATATTTCCTTTGAAGTGCCTGATGGTAAAAAGGTAGCCCTGGTGGGTCCCACGGGAGCAGGAAAATCTACGATTAGTAGGCTTTTGTTTAGATTTTATGATCCCAAAGAGGGTGCGATCTACGTTAATAACCAGAACATTAAAGACATCTCTCAAAAATCACTTCGCAAGATGATAGGCGTGGTTCCTCAGGATACCGTCCTATTTAATGATACCATTTACTACAACATTTCTTATGGCGATCCGACAGCAAGTGAGGAAGAAATATTTGAGGCTGCTAAAAGTGCTGATATTCATACTTTTATCACTAGTCTTCCTGATGGATATCAAACAATTGTGGGTGAGCGAGGTTTAAAACTGAGTGGCGGAGAGAAGCAACGCGTAGCGATCGCTCGAGCTATTCTTAAAAATCCCTCCATTTTCTTTTTTGATGAGGCCACCTCAGCGCTCGATAGCGCCACCGAAAAAGAAATTCAAAAAAATCTTCAATCTATTTCTAAGAACCGAACAACTTTAGTGATTGCTCATCGCCTTTCGACCGCAGCTGACTCAGATCTAATACTCGTATTAGAATCAGGAAAAATTACTGAAAGAGGTACTCACGAGCAGTTATTATCCCTGAAGGGGAAATACGCTGAAATGTGGAATAAACAAAAAAATGTAAGTGAGGGTTTAATTGTTCAATAGTCAAAAATATATATTTGTTTTTTTAGTAACGTTTACATTGATATTTAGCCTTTTTGTTGCTTATTATTATTATAATTATACAACTGGTCAAATAGAGGAAGCTAAAATATTATTTGAAAGAGCCTATGGGAAAGATGCAGACTTTAATTCTATCTTTTGGGTATGTCAAAAAATATTTTCAAGCCATCATTAATCATGGTAGTAAAAACAATCAATTCTAACTTCCATTGGCATTGCAAGCACACTTGGAAAAGAAGCGCCAACAACACGAAGTGGTGTTTAATCGGATGTTCAATTGGAGATTTTGGAACGATTTTATTTTTTCAACTAACTGGCATTCCCCTTCCTGTGATGGCCATCATGATTTTAGCAATTATTAATGGACTATTAACAAGCATTGCACTTGAAACTATTATTTTATTTAGGCAAAGCATCCCTTTAGGGCAAGCCTTTAAAACTGCAATCGGAATGAGCTTCATCTCCATGGTATCTATGGAAGCTGCTATGAATATCACGGATTATTTTTTAACTGGAGGCGCCATGATAACCTGGTGGGCTATTCCCATTATGTTGGTAGTAGGTTTTTTAACTCCTTGGCCGTATAACTACTGGCGATTAAAAAAATACAACATTGCCTGCCATTAAAATCAATTTCATTACTTATTTATTAGTATTTTTAACCACTTCCATCGCCCAAGCCCAAATAGTAAAAGTTATCGACGGAGATACCATTCATTTGGATGGGGAGAAAATAAGATTTAGTGGTATCGACGCACCGGAGATGAAGCAAACCTGTTTCAAGGATGGACAAGAAACTATGTGTGGCAATGCCGCTAGAGATTTAATCCAAAATAAAATTGGCAATCTGCAGGTTGAGTGTGTTCGAGAAGGAAAGGATCAGTATCAAAGAACCTTAGCAGAGTGCTTCGTGATGGGAGAGTCGTTGAGTCAATATCTAGTAAGGCAAGGTTATGCCTTTGCATATCGCCAATACTCAAAAAAGTTTATACCCGATGAAGACTTTGCAAGAGAAAACTCTATGGGCATGTGGGATATGACTTTTGATTTTCCTTGGGACTTTAGAAAAGCGAATTAAAAAATTTTTCAGGATACTGGAAATGAAAATGTCGATTCCAAATACCCTCTAACTTTTTGTTTTTAATAATTTTTACCAAGGCCTGATCAATTTTTATTTTTAATTCAGTATTATTAGGTGCAATGGCGATTCCCCACGCGTTCATTGTTTCAACGGTAAAGGATATTTTAAAAACACTATTAGCGACAAGCCCCCCAAAGGCAGGTTCGTCATCTACCACCCCATCTATTTCTTTGTTCTCTAGTGCGTGGATCATATCCCAAAAAACATTATCTGAGTTTCCACTAAAAGCTCGATACTCAATGTCTGGCCATTGCTGAGCCAAGGCCATATTAGTACTCCCTTCGATGGCCCCCAGTACTTTACCTTTAAAGTCTTCTGGTTTTGTCATCTCATCCTCCGATCGAATGAGAACAGACTCATTAAAACAGGCATAGGGCTTAGAGTAGAGAAATACCTTTTCGCGCTCGGGTGTGATTGCAGATCCGCATAATATCCCATCGGCCTGACCGCTTAATACATAATCTTTAAAATCTGCCCATCGAAGAAAAACCCACTCCAGTTTTTCTCCCATCTCATCGGCAATAGCTTGGGCTACCTCGGGCTCATAGCCGTACCGCATTTTCCCTTCTGTCCAAAATAAGGGTCGTGCATCTAAATCTGCGCAAACAAGTTTAAGCATTACTAGTTAGAGGAAAATGACAACTACATCGATGATTTTCATTGGAAAGAATGGGTTTTTCAACTTTACATCGATCTTGAGCAAGCCAGCAGCGGTTGTGAAACGAACAGCCAGAGGGCGGATTCAGGGGCGAAGGGATTTCTCCCTTCAAGCGTATTCTCTCTTTTTTAATACGGGGATCGGCAACTGGAGTGGCGCTTAACAGGGCTTTTGTATAAGGGTGTTTGGGTGCCCCAAAGACACCATTAATGGAACCTTCCTCCACCACCTGACCCAGGTACATCACCATCACCCGATCGGCAAAATGTTTCACGATACTGAGATCATGCGAAATAAATATATAGGTAAGTTGAAATTGTTCCTGAAGTTCTACTAACAAGTTTAATATTTGAGACTGAATGGATAAATCAAGAGCAGAGACCGGTTCATCTAATACCACAATCTCCGGCTTCAGCATTAATGCTCGAGCAATTGCAATACGCTGACGCTGCCCCCCAGAAAACATATGTGGATATCGATCATAGTGTTCGGGCTGGAGCCCTACCTTTTGAATCATTTCTCTTGCTCGTTTTTCGATTTCACTTTTAGATAGCTCAGGATGATTGATAACAAGGGGCTCCTCTAAAATGTGTCCAATTTTTTGACGGGGGTTTAAAGAACCATAAGGGTCTTGAAATACTATTTGTATTGAACGTCTAGTTTTTTTATCTAGATGAGCGGTGTTGATCTTACGATTATTTAATTGAATTTCTCCTTGAGTAGGACTTTCAATCATAGTGATCATTCGAGCTAAGGTAGACTTACCGCAACCAGACTCGCCGACTATGGCAAGAGTTTCCCCTCGCTCAACTTGAAAGGAGACATTAGAGAGCGCCTTTAATTCTTTTTTTTCTTGAAAGAGGCCTCCGCCTATAGCGTAGTTTTTAGAAACATTATCTAATTTTAAAATACTCATGACCTTGGAAAGTGACACCTTACTTGTCCTAGCTCTGCATTGGCAGAGGGGATTTGTTGTTTGCAAATATCTTGCACATACGGACAGCGATTAGAGAAAAGGCAACCCTCGGGTCGATCAAATTGTCCGGGAACTACTCCTTCAATCGTATTTAATTTTTTATTATGGCTTTTTTCAGGCAGAGCATCGAGAAGAGCTGCTGTATATGGATGATAGGGTTTTTGGAATATGGCTTGAACAGACTGCTCTTCCATTTTTTGCCCCGCGTATTGAACGCTGACGGTGTGGGCGGTCTCTGCCACAACGCCCATATCGTGGGTAATTAAAATAAGCGCCATTTTCTTATCTTTTTGAAGGTCTATCATTAGATCTAAAATTTGGGCTTGAATGGTGACATCTAAGGCGGTGGTGGGCTCGTCGGCAATTAACACTTTAGGGTTACAGGCGATTGCCATGGCTATCATGATCCGTTGGTTCATTCCCCCCGAGAGTTGATGGGGGAAGGCCGTTAATCTTTTTTCACTATCAGGAATACCCACTTGATCTAAGAGCGCAATGGATCGCTGATGGATTTGCTGGCGACTTAATTCAGGTAGGTGTGTTTTCAGTGTTTCTTTAATTTGAAAGCCAACCGTAAAACAGGGGTTCAAGGAGGTCATGGGTTCTTGAAAGATCATCGAGATATCCTTGCCAATGATTTTCTTTCTATCCTTAGCAGATATATTTAATAAATTGATATTATCAAATTGAATTTCCTCTGCGGTGACAGTGGCCGTCCAGGGTAGTAAGCCCATTAAGGCCAGCATGGCGACAGACTTTCCAGAGCCTGACTCACCCACGATTGCTAAAATATCTTTTTCGTTAATGGTAAGATTAAAATTATCAACGGCCCGAAAAACACCCCCGCTAGTTTTAAAATCAACATTTAAATTTTTAATTGATAGTAGCGCCATTAACTTCTCTTTAATTTGGGATCCAACGCATCGCGAAGACCATCGCCCATTAAATTAAAAGCAACCACCGTAATTAGGATTGCAAGTCCAGGCAGGGTCACTACCCACCATGCTCGTAAAATAAATTCCCTGGCATCCGCTAACATAGTGCCCCATTCAGGTGTGGGAGGCTGGGCTCCCATCCCTAAAAATCCTAATGCAGCCGCATCTAGGATGGCAGTGGAAAAAGAAAGCGCGGCTTGAACAATAATTGGGGATAGGCAGTTGGGTAAAATAGTTTTAAACATAATTCGCATTCTGCTTGCGCCAATCACTTTAGCAGCGATCACATAATCTTTATTCTTTTCTGCTAACACAGACGCTCGGGTTAAGCGGACATAGTGGGGTTGAATGACGATAGCTATGGCAATCATGGCATTAATCAGCGAGGGACCCAAGATTGCAACGAGGGCCAGGGCTAATAAAAGACTAGGAAAGGCAAGGATAATATCCATTAATCGTGAAATAAAAGCATCGACCACACCTCTAGAAAAACCAGCAATTAGACCCAGTAGAATACCCCCAGTAGTTGAAAGGGCTACCACGATAAAGCCAATCAAAAAAGAATATCGTGCACCGTGTATCAGTCGAGATAGCATATCTCGACCCACCACATCAGTACCTAAGATGAACTGCCAGCTTCCTCCCTCCTGCCAAACGGGCGGCTGAAGGGTAAAATCACGAAACTGATCGGAAGGAGAATAGGGGGCAATCAGATCTGCCAAAAGCGCCATCAACAAAAAGATAGAAACAATTACTAGTCCTACGACGGCACCCTTATTTTCTTTGAAGTAGTACCAAAATTCTTTAAAGCGAGCAGATACAATCATCGTTGCTGCCTAATTTTTGGATTGATTAAACCATATAAAAGGTCAACAAAAAGATTAACGGACATAATGATCACAGCAATTAAGAGAAGACCACCCTGGACTACTTGGTAGTCGCGACGAAAGATAGAGTCGACCATCCACTTTCCAATTCCAGGCCAAGAAAAAATTGTTTCAGTTAAAATAGCACCAGCTAAAAGTACGCCAACACTTAATCCAATGACGGTCACCACAGGAATTAAAGCATTACGCAGCGCGTGGATGCCGTTGATACGAAAATTGGATAACCCTTTGGCTTTAGCGGTTCGAATATAGTCCTCACCTAATACCTCTAGCATAGCGGATCGAGTTTGACGGGCGATAATGGCAAGCGGAATAGTGCCCAAGACAATCGTGGGAAGAATTAAATGCATTACAGCAGATTTAAAGGCACCCTTTTCACCGGATAGTAAACTGTCAATCAGCATAAAACCGGTTACGTCATCAAAAAAATAAAGTAGGGAAATTCGCCCGGAGACGGGTGTCCACTGGAGCATCCCCGAGAAGACAATAATCAACAATAGCGCCCACCAAAAGATCGGCATTGAATAACCGACCAGAGCGCTCGACATTAAGGCTTGGTCAAAAAACTTTCCTCTTTTGAGCGCAGCGATAATTCCTGCCGGTAGCCCGATGGCAATAGCAAATAAAACCGCGCAGATAGACAATTCTACAGTTGCAGGGAAAAGCGTAAAAAATTCATCCCAAACGGGCTTCTTCGTGACAAAGGACACGCCGAGGTCTCCTTGAAAGACATTGGTTAGAAAATCAAAGTACTGATGGAGCAAAGGTTGATCAAAACCAAACTGCGCCTGCAGTTGAGCGTATCGCTCCTCGTCAATGCCCCTTTCTCCTGCTAATAAAACCAAGGGGTCGCCTGGAAGTAGTCGAATAAATGAAAACGATAATATAGTTACCCCCAAGAAGGTTAAAAAAAACATTACAATTTTTCTGAGAATAAATTCAATCATGAAACTTGAAGTACGGTGAAATCTTTAGAGAAGCTAGTCAATGAGACACTTCCCTCTTTAGTAATTAAAACATCATCCTCTATACGTACTCCAAAATTACCAATTTCATAAAGCCCGGGTTCAATGGTATATACCATTCCTTCTTCCAATATTTGATTATTTCCACGAATGATATAAGGGGCCTCATGAACATCACGACCTAGGCCGTGACCGGTGCGATGGCGAATTCGATTAACATACTTACTTTGCTCCAAAGACTTAGTGGAGGCGTCATCGACACTATGGGCGCTTACACCCGGTTTAGAATTTTGATGAGCTAATAAATTTGCTTGGAGGACAATATGGTAAACTTCTTCTTGCTCAGGAGTAGCGGAATTTATAAAAAATGTTCGGGTAATATCTGAATGAAGACCATTATACACACAACCATAATCAATCAGCAGTGTATCACCGCTTTGAATACCGTAGTCTTCTCGGGCATGGGCATGAGAGTTAGCAGAATTAGTATTGGCGGCTACAATAGGATTAAAAGCAAGTCCTTGGGCACCCAATTTAAATAAATTTTGAACTAATAAATTTTCGATCATTTTCTCACTCATCCCCAACTTTAATTGAGTAAGGGTCAGCGCTAGTGCCTCCTCTGAAATTTGAATAGCTTTTTTTAAACTTTCGACTTCTTGCTCGTTTTTATGCAATCGAAGATCGGAGATAATTTTTTCAGCATCAATTATTTGAATTTGAGGTAGGGCGGTTCTGATTGCTTGATCGACAAAAACCCTCATATTTAAACCTTCCACGCCTATTTTTTGAAAATCCGTTTGCTGAAATGCTTTATCAAAAGCACCTTGATAGCCAATTTGATCGGTATAATCAAAGACACTTCCTGTAAAGCCTAATTCATTAAAGACACTCATTTCGATATTAGGGACGATAGCAAAAGGTTTACCTTGAGCGGGTATGGTTACAAGCAGGGGTCGCTCGTGTTGCATAAAGGTACCATTCAAGGCCCTAGCAAAATTAGGACCGGGCACTAAAACCAATGCATCAAGTTGAGCCTTTTGGGCTGCTGATTGATAAGATTCTAAATTAGTCATGTATTAAAAAAAAAGCAGCCGGAGATTTTCCGGCTGCTTCTAATATTGATTAGTCTAAGTCGACTGCTTTAAAGACGTGTCCGCCAAGCGGGTCAATCTTAAAGTTTTTGACTTCTGCGCGAACAGGCTTGTACACAACGGAGTGTGCAATGGTTGCCCATGGAGCTTGTGCTTTAAAGATCTTCTGTGCTTCTTTATACAGCTTGGTTCTTTCCCCTTGATCGGAAACAACTTTTGCTTTTTGCACAATATCGTTAAATGGCTCGTAGCACCACTGAGCTCTATTAGATCCGCCAACAGAGTCACAGCCTAAAAGAACGGCAAGGAAATTATCGGGATCCCCGTTATCACCAGTCCATCCTAGAAGCACCGCACCATCACGGTTTGTCTCCTTTGACTTACTGAGGTATTCGCCCCATTCATAGGAGACGATTTCTACTTTCACTCCTACTTTGGCAAAGTCCTCTTGAATTAGCTCAGCCATACGACGGGCATTTGGGTTATACGGTCTTTGCACCGGCATCGCCCATACTTTCATTTCTAAACCACTCACACCTTCTGCTTCCAACATCTTCTGTGCTGCTGCTGGATCGTACGCATCATCCACAGTGCTGTCGTCATACGACCAGATTGTAGGTGGGATTGGGTTCTTCGCTACGCTTCCCGAACCTTGGAAAACCACATCGATAATGGCCTGCTTATTAATAGCCATATTCAATGCTTTTCTAACATTCACATTGTCAAACGGAGCAACTTGTGTGTTGTAAGCGAGGTAGCCCACGTTTAGACCTTCCTGAGACATCAGATTAATATCGCTGTCTGCAGCCATGGCTTCTAAGTCAGCTGGGTTTGGATAAGGCATTACATGACACTCACCCGCTTTTAATTTTTGATAGCGCACAGAGGAGTCAGGGGTAATAGCAAAGACTAAGTTATCAATTTTAGGTGCTCCCTCCCAATAGTCGGGGTTAGCAGCATAACGGATAACAGCATCTTTTTGATATCCCACAAACTGGAATGGACCCGTGCCGATTGGCTCTTGGTTTAACATATCTTGCTGACCAGCTTTTAATAATTTTGCTGCGTACTCAGCAGACAAAATTGAAGCAAAGTCCATCGCAAGGTTCGCAACCATTGGAGCTTCTGGACGATTTAAATTAAATCGAACAGTATACTCGTCTACTGCTTCTACTGACTTAATTAAATCGGGCATAGACATACCACCGAAATATTCCCATGTACCACCGGAATACTTATTATAAGGGTGTGTTGCTACTCTTTGTCTTTCAAATGAGAATACAACATCGGTTGCATTGAAATCACGAGTAGGGGTGAAGTAGTCAGTTGAGTGAAACTTAACTCCTTTTCTTAAGTTAAAAGTATAAGTTAAGCCATCCTCTGAAACATCCCAGGACTCTGCAAGGCCTGGAACAGTTTTGGTAGTTCCCACTTCGAATTCAACTAGTTTATTATAAAGATTTCTACCTGTAGCATCAAATGTTGTCCCCGCAGTATATAAGGCTGGGTCAAAACCCTCTGGAGATCCTTCGGAACAGAAGACCAGAGTTTTAGAATGCGCCACAGAAGAGATCATTAGTACGCCCAACAGGGCAACAAGTAACGATTTCATCTTTGACATGAAATTTCCTCCTAAGGCCAAAATCCTACCACATAGAAAATCTGAATAATACCCCCCAAATGCATTAGGATTTCTACAAAAGACGTTTAAAATCAAGGGTTATAAAAAAATGAATACCAATAATAAGTCCATTGCGGTCATTGGAGCCGGAATTATCGGATTAAGCGTGTCTTATTATATAGCGAAATGTGGCTATCAGGTGACCTTGTATGATAGCAGCGAACCTGGCAGTGGTACTTCAAGGGGGCATATGAATGTTATTGCCAGTTATGGCCTACCCGCCATCAATCAACCAGACATTTGGAGGAATAT
>Ga0181564_10002494_pt1 | contig 15990 bp, 14 predicted proteins | sample 011ome_24_FD_134512 | JGI IMG/M metagenome (GOLD analysis project Ga0181564, IMG submission 134512) | Coastal salt marsh microbial communities from the Groves Creek Marsh, Skidaway Island, Georgia - 011513CT metaG (megahit assembly) | ecosystem: Environmental > Aquatic > Marine > Intertidal...
CGGGCGGGGGTGCCCGCGCAGGTGACGACGCTGTGGTATGTATGTACCCATAGGTACACACACGTGGTCGGGGGACCACGCCAGACTAAGCCCGCGCGCGCGCGTCGAGGGCGTCCGTCGTCACAACAGAAGCCCGCCATGAAGGGGACGACGACGACGACGACGACGGTGGAGGCGCCGGTCGACGATGGCGATGGGAGTGATGATGATAACGACGAGGTACGTACGACCGTGAGTAGATTCGCGTCGCGATGGAAGCGTGGACGTCGGACACCCGACGACGACACCCGACGACGATGCGGGTGCCCGAGGACGACGACGACGACGACGCAATGGCGAGGGCAACGACGACGACGACGACGACGATGCGAAGGTGGGTCGCGCGGGGGGGTCGTCGAGCGCGAAGGCGAAAGAGGGTGATGAGGTTGGTGCGGTGTGCGATCGCACGCGACCGCGAAGCGCGCGAAGGGCGGCGACGCGACGGGAATCGTGCGGGGTGTCACGCGCGACGAGCGCACATTTTGGTGTGGGTGCTTTTTGGGGGTGCTTTTTGGTGAAAATATCCCCCCACAATCGAGCCGAGCGCGCGCGACTGACGAGAGATACGTGTGATGATTATTCGCGCGCGCGTAGGATAAACAATCGAAGAAATCGTGTACGTCGCAGTATCGTGGGGTGAGGCAGCGACCATGGGGGAGGTACGTTGAGAGCGCGCGCGCGCGCGTCTGCGCGCTTTTTTCAGACAAAGCGCGCTTTTTTTCCGAGCGTTTTTTTTTTCGATGATATTGACGTTTTATTTTTCGTGATATAATATGACAGTTGGGCGGCGGAGATTCGAGATCCTAATCGAGGTGCAAGATTATGGCTTGGGACGTTTGATACCGCCGAAGAGGCGGCGAGGGCGTACGACGCCGCGGCGAGACACATTCGCGGGCCAAACGCAAAGACGAATTTTCAACTCGCGCCCGGGGAGGAACCGCCGCCATTCGTGCTTCCTGAGCCGCCGTCTGGACGTGGTGGTGGCGGAGGAGGAGGAGGTGGCCGAGGTGGCCGAGGCGGTGGAGACGCACTACCATCCACGGCGCTCGGTGGCCCTTCGGGATCTCGCGGCCCGCAGACGCCGAAAAAATCTAAACCGAGCGCCGGAGCGGGAGGCTCGCACAAGGAGGGTAGGAACAAGAATGCACCGAGCACGATATACGGTTTTGGGCCGAGCGCGCCATCGGGAACGATGCCGAAACGTGGTGCCATAGGTTTTGGCAGCGGCACCGACCTCTCGGCGCTTGTCAACGCCAATCTCGCCTTGGCGAATCAAAACTTGTCGATGAGCGGCGCCGCGCGCAAGGATTCCGAAAATGGTTTCATCAGGCTCTTCCAAAATGGCGGTCAAGGCGGCGGAGGCACGCCTTCGAGTACTGGTGGATCGCCTCTCATCATGCCCTCATCCGTGGACTTTCAAGAAGGTTTGGCGGGGATGAGTGGGGAAATACCGGTGATTCACGGTAAGCGCGACCGCGGGCCGAGTAGCGCGTTTTTTGGAACCTCCTTCGGCGTCGCCGGATCGTATGGCTCAATGTTTCCTCCGGATATGGGGCTCACATCCACGCCCGATGGTGCAGATTTGAATTCTTTCTATGGTGAGTTTGCCATGTCGCCGAACGAACGCGGCAGGCAGTCCACCGGTTCAGAATTTCCAGTTGGAAGTTTAGGGACAATTGCCGACTTGAATGACGCCCTCCCGGCGGTGGGGTCGCTTGAACTCGGAAGTCCACTAGATCTAGACGCGATGATGAGCTCGTTACCGAAAAGTAATGGTAAAGGCCCATCGCTATCATCCATACTCGGAAAACCGAAGAAACAAGAAGAAGTATCGCCGCTCGGCCGAGCGAGTACGCGACACACGCGCGACACGCGACAGAGCGCCGTTGACGCCATGTCCGCGTTGAAAAAATAAGACTATTGCGTAGTGCGGTACGTCAGACGAGCTCCCTGTCACGGTTTGTTTGTCACGATATGTACGCAGATGTCACCATCGTTATCATATGTACGTCCACATGTGTGATATATTTTGTATGCGGTCCCGAGGCGCCTCTCACCTTTGAGGCTGCTTGGAACCTTTGTTGTTGGAAACATATCAACGCGCGCCGCGCTGCGAAACGAAACCAAACAATTCAGTAGTAACCTGTCCATCACTCCTGTCCATCACTGATTCAGTTGTTGTTCTTTATTATATAAAAACGTAAATGACCTCGTCAAAGCACAAAGCAAATCAAAATGAGCGCGCGGGACGACGAGAATCGCGGTTTTTCATTTTTTGGTTCAACATGATTGAATTGACATGACAAACAACGAAACGATGAGACGCGACGACGAATGCGTGCACACGCTTGCATAATAATAATAATATGCACGCGCACATGTTTCACGCATAACGCCGCGTACATCGTCGCTATTGGGCTACATCGCACGACGACGTCCTATCCGTCGCGCGACTTCTCCGCGGCGCGCAACATTTTCTGTTTAAATCTTAAAAGAACCGCCTTCGGAAATGTTAAGACCACCCTTGGGCTTGTATTGGCCGCTCTTCAAGTCGTCCTCGTACCCAGCACCAATGTCCGCAGAATCGCGCACAGCCTTATCCATGAACCATTCAAAGAACGTCTTCTTTTGACCAGGCTGCGAGAAAGCAAAACAAAAAAAAGCAAGGTCAGTCGGGGGTCATTCCGCCAATCACGACCAGAGACAACACCCCCCTCTGATGAGGAAGTTATCCGATCCCAAGCGCTCGATCGCGCGCTCGATCGCGCGCGTCGTCGACCGCGTCGTCGTCCATCGACATCTCGCGCGCACACACACATCGCCACCGCCATCATCGTCACCCTCGCCCCCCTCAACGCGCACGCGACGCCACCGCGCGCGAGAGCGATCGTCGATATCCAACGCTCGATCGCGCATCGATCGCAACCCTCGTCGCACGGTCACGCCGCATCGTCGTTCGTCATCGTCGCGCCCCGTCCGTCTCTCCTACTCGTCCGCATCGTCATCGTACCTTTTGCGTGTTCTTCTTCATAGGCGTTGTGCGCTTTTGGGTGCCACCAACGGCGGCGACAACCACGCGCGTCGTCGATACGGCAAGCATAGTGGTCCACGAAGCAGAGTCACGGTCTGACGCCAGGCGCGACGGGTCGTCCGCGCGAACACATGGGGTTTTTATGAGGTGCGTGTGTGGCATACTGGACGTACATGCATACCCATGATGCGTGCGTTATTTACGCCGACCAGTGTATGTTTCTGTGTTCGCATAGAGGTCTGTGGGTCGTTATATGTATGCGGGCGACCACATCATCGCGGCGTGGTTCGCCCATCGGCCTCTTTGCCCGACGCACGCTCGCAACCATGGTGCGTGTGCATGACGACGATGCGCGATGACGCGATGCGGGGACGCGTGCGCGTGGTGGTGTTTCGATCGTTGACTGACGCGTCGCGCGTGTGTGTGTGTGTTGTCGTGCGTCACAGGGTCGCGTTCGCACCAAGACCGTGAAGAAGGTGCGTGAAAAACCCTAGAGAGGGATCTCGATGCGATCGTTGCGCGCGTCGTGTCGCGTCTCGCGCGTCGTGTTTCGCGCGCGTGCGCGCGTACTGACGGTTTGTTTTGTGTTTTTTTCATTTCTCACGCAGGCGTCTCGCCAAATCATCGAGAAGTACTACTCTCGCCTCACGCTTGATTTCGCCACGAACAAGCGCATCGCGGATGACATCGCGATCATTCCGTCCAAGCGCTTGCGTAACAAGATTGCGGGTTTCACCACGGTACGTGTTTGAATGTCATGCAACGTTAAATTTACGTCGTTTGCGATCGATGCGCGCGGGCGAGCGCGTCGGGGCGCGTCGGGGCGCACCGGTGGTCATCATCGAGTGCTCGGGCTCGATCGCCAACCCTCTGCGATGTGTGTGACTGACGGTGTGTCTCGCGTTTTTTTTGTCTTTGTTTCTCACAGCACTTGATGAAGCGCATCCAACGCGGTCCAGTTCGCGGCATTTCCCTCAAGCTCCAAGAAGAAGAGCGTGAGCGCCGCATGGACTTTGTCCCGGAAAAGTCTGCGCTCGAAGTCGAATCCATCGAAGTCGACAAGGACACGATGGACATGTTGAAGTCGATGAACATGGGCAACTTGCCGGGGGTGTCGGTGTCGAGCCGCGGCGGCTACTCCAAGGGTCCGCGTCGTGAGCCCCGCGCGTAAGTTAGACGGAGAGAGAAAACGTAGCGGCGGTATGAGAGAGAACTTGTGATTCTGAGATTTAGATATCCATTTATTTACCCGCGCTCGCGAGCGTCGTTTTTGAAATTGGTTTTACAACCGTCGCGCGCGACTACACGCTCGCTCGAAGCGCGGAGCGTTCGTTTAATGAATTCCGCGCGCGCATGCCGCGTAAAATATCTACGCTCTGCGCGATCTCTATGGTGCTATGACTAGATGTGTCCATCGCTTTCGTTACGTTTTCCAAAGGCGCAACCTTTTCTGGACTCGCCGCTGGGGTTTCCACCACGACGTCGTCGTCGTCGTCGTCGCCTTTGCGCAAGACGATGTCAAACGACACTGGTGCTATATCAGCGCTTGCAGTTTTCCTACTCTTACGTATCGTGCTATTCGTTGTGCGCCCGATTGAATTCGATCGCCTTCCGAGTGATGGTGGTTTCTCCAATATATCCGCGTCGACGCTGCGCCGGGCGGTGAACGAAGACGATTTGCGCGACAACGCCGCGCGCGCGGCTGGCGCCGGCGCCGGCGACTTGGATGTCGGAGACGTCGCAGCCCGCGCAGCTTGATCTCGGGCAAGTTGAGCGTCTACGAGATGTTGTAACGTACCGATAGCACTCTCAAATGACGGTCGTGCGGCTGGATCTTGCGCCCACGCGTCCCGCATCAAATCTCGATAGCGGCGGGCGTCAGCGAAGACGACGCCATCCGAACGCTCGATACCTGGCCGTTCCTCGTCCGTCGTTACGGCGTGAATAATTTGCCATTGCGAAAATTCTGCAAAAGGCACTTCGAGGGTTTGAATTTCCCACAATATAATTGCGTATGAGTACACGTCGGATGCTTTGCTGTACGAGCTCGATTGGAGCACTTCTGGCGCCATCCAACGAGGGGAGTGAAGGCTTGCCGAGCCGTCGTGACTTCCAGATAACGCAGTGTTCGCCACGTGCACTCGAGATAGATTAAAGTCACCAACTTTCACGCGGAAGTAACGATCAACCATGAGGTTTGCGCTCTTCAAATCGCGATGTAAAATAGGCGGCGAACAGTTGTGCAAGTAACACATGCCGGCGGCGGCGCCGAGCGCGAGTTGCAGACGCACGCGCCATGCGAGCTCGGGCGCGCCAGGTTTCTTGTGTCTCTGCAAGACAGTGTACAGTGATCCTCGAACGCAGTATTCCTCGACAATCGCAGGTGGCGAACGGATCGCCCCAAGTAACAATACAATATTTGGATGTCGAAGCTGCGTCATAATGCCAACTTCTTTTTCGAGTTCGTCGAGCGCTTTGTCGAGGTCGGCTGATGTTTGAGTCATTTCATCCTGCTGGGCACCGATAAATTTCACTGCGACATCGGTGTGGTTCCATACCGCATGAAATACTCGTCCAAATGAACCCTCGCCAACTTTACGCTTCAGCTTGATGTGATTGTATGAAATCGTCGACGTGTTCGCCAAAGCTTGAGCGGCTTCAGTCGCGTCACGCGTCGGAGTAAATTTTTCCTCTCCATTTGTCGACGGCTCAATCGCTCGCCGTGCATTCTTAAGCGCCGGCTGCCTCACCTTGTCGAGAATCGACTCGAGCTGCACGAGTGGCCAAAACATTATCGAACCGAAACGCCCGACGGTGACGACGCCGACGCTTCCGCCTCCATCAATTTTAGTGAGTTGCACTAATCCTGAACCATGCGCGACAAACTTACCCGATCGCAACGCGTTTGTCGTCACGTCGACGGACGATGACGTTGCTATTGATGACCCTTCTTGAATCTCGCGAACGCCTGGGATTGGCCACAGCGTGAGCTCGCCGCTCGCGTGGCCTATGGCAATCAAGCGATCAACGGCGACGGCGCCCACGACGCGTTGACCGAAATACTTGGAGAATGGAGTCATCCATGCGTCGACGGATTTGAAACCTGTGGTAATCGTCATCACTCTTGTCCCCGGATCGACGGCGCACGCGCCACCAGCCCATATTTGAATCGCGCCGGTGACGTGAACGCTGAGAATTAAATCAGTCACTGTCGGATGCTGAACAAGGGAAACGATGGCGCCTAAATCACACGCATCCTCAACCCGCACGCACACGGCGGTTTTCGCATCCCACACTTCAAGCGCGCTGTCTTGTTTGCACGCGACAAACACGATGCCATTTGAAAGCAACATACTCGCCACGCCCATCTTCACGTGCTTGCGAGACGTCCCGTCGGCGAGCGGCGAACGCGCACTCGTCTTTGTGACGGTGAAAATTCGACGCGTCACCTTGAACTCATCACCGTCGATTTCCTCATCAGCTTTACCCCCGCGTTTGTCGCCGTCGTCACCGTCGATGGTTCTGCCGAGCGCGTTGACAGTGTGATGCGCGGCGGTCTCCTGGTCTCGCTTTCGCGACGGCGTGAGCGCTTGCATTTCAACAATCCCACCATCAGCATACGCAATCCACGCACGCGCATCCTCCATCGGAACAATGCATGTCACCGCCACATTCGGCACCACCGTCAACGCATCCGGACATATCAACGACCCTAAATCACAATCCCATATCGTCACCCCTCCATGTTTCGAACCAGCCCACAAAAGCCCGTGCGCGGGCGCGTTTGCCATGGCGACAATGGGCGAAATCGCGGTGACTTTTTGCACACTCGGCGCGAAACACACGAATCTACTCATCGGTGTGCGCTTCGGCAAACCCTCAATCTCACGCGCGCCTTGTAGGAACATGTCGTACGCGTCTAAACGCGGAAACGCCCCACCCGTGGACCACCACAACTCTGACCCGTCCGACCCAGCGCTCGCCATCGCGAGCACGCCCGCGCCGAACACAGTGTCCACCGTCCGCGCCACGCCTCCACGAAGTAACCGCCGCCGGCGATCGCCAGCCACCCCACCTTGCGCCATACCCACTCGTCCAGACGCCCCGGCTAAGTTCCACAACTGCGTCTCGAGCAATTCCAAATCCCGCGTCACATCTTCAAATTTTTGATTCGTCTTCCACCCAAGCGCCGCACGCGCCACCTTTTGCGCGGGCGTAAACCTCCCATACACCCCACACACCGCCGCGCCGACGTGTAACCGACTGAGCACGCTCACGCTCAACCGCTTTGCGTGCACCTTAGCCGTGTCATCCAACAACGCGCTCACATTTTGCACCTCCATGAGCGCCAACATCGTCGCTCTCGCTTGACCATACAACGCCCATGACTTCTCTCGATGACTCACCGCCGCGCGCGTGGCGATTTCAACCTCCGCGCACGCCTGCGCGCACGCATTCGTAATCTCACCCTGCGCCCCGCGCGCCCCGCTCGGCGTCGTCACCCCACCACCTCTCGCGGCATCGCCGCCCCATCGCGCGCCGTCGCCGTCGGCACCGCCACCATCCATGCCATCGCCATCGCCATCGCCATCGCGCGCGCGCGCGCCTGCGACGCGTGCGACGCGTGCGCGGTCGGCGTCGGCGTCGCGCGGCGCCATGTGCGGGCGAGCGCAACCGGCGCGGGCGACGACCGGGTGTTGAACACCCTGGGATGTTCGGACATTCGAATCCGCCGATCGTGACCAGGCATCGAGTCCCTCTGCGGAAGCGGACGCGTCGGCACAGGATGCGCGCGCGCCAACACCAAACGCCGACGTTCGCGGCGCCGTGCGGTACGGTTCGGTACGGTACGGTACGGTACGGTACGGTACGGTTCGGTTTATTTTCGCGCGATCGCACGCACGCGCGACTCGACGCCTCGATGACGACCACGACGAGGGATGAGCACACGACGCTGTTGGCGGATGCGGAAGCGGGCGGGCGATCGTCCACGACGACCTCTGGGTCCACGGCGCGACGGGCGTGCGCCGTCGTGGCTGGATCCGTGGTCGTCGGTGCGGTGGCGATCGGTGCGGTGGCGGGCTTGTCGCCGCAGAACGTGAAGGCGATGATCGCCGCGCGCGTTGGCGAGTGGGCTGGGGTGAACGGGGTGTTGCTCGCGCCTCCGCCCAAGGCGCGCGCGGGGGCCAAGTCGCCGACGACGTTTAAAGTGTACACGCAGTGCAAGAGTGCGGAAGTGAAGGCTGCGGGTGGTGATTTCTGGTTCAGTCCGCTTGAATCTGCGAGCATCGTGCGACACAATTACGAGAGTAGTGACTTTTTTGGCGAGGAGAAGGGGATTCCCATGGTGCGCGCCGAGCTCGAGGACGGCGTGTACGGATACACCGTTACCACTGACCAAGTCGATTTTGAATGGGGCTTTCAATTGAAGAACAAGAAAGGTGAGTACTGGAAGGAAATTGGTACGACTGATACGGGCTCTCCTTTGGCGGCTGGCATGTGCGTTCAAAAGTATGGGAAATACTTTAACCGCGTCTTGACGCTCGAAGAAAATCCAGCCCTGGTGACATACAGACTCGGTACGTGCGACAAGGAATGTCCGAGTGACTTCTCCGACACGGCGTTTTGCGCTCAACCGTTTACGGCCGCCGTTGGTAACTCGGAGGCTACGGCAGTCGATTTGGGTACCGTCGACGACGCGCGTCTCATCAACTTTGCGTCGGCGCTCATGCACGGCACGACATCTGTTATCGACCCGTCTGGTCGCGCTGAAACCTTCCGCTACAACGAGGGCTCGGCGACGGAACAGTTGTGGATTGTCGCCATCGGTGATTACAGTCGAGAATACGTCAAGATGGTACAAGTCAAGGTGGTCGTCGATCCTGTGACCCACCAAGGCAAGGCTTTCGTCACGGAAAGCCGACGATACACGCACAAGAGTAACGCTGGTTATGCCTATCAACACTGGACGACGCCGTACAGCAACCGAGACGGTTGTAAAATGGGTTACTGTAACGTTGCGCGATACAACATTCCAACATTTTGGGATCAAGGTGTGGCGTTCTCTGGTTTGTCGATTCAGCGTATGGAATTCGTCAAACTGTCTCTCGGTGATTCGCCGCCGACGGCGTACAACGAAGTATACGATGGAAACTTCTTGACGTCAAACCGCCAGATTCTCAAACCCGGAGAATGGGGCGAAGACATGGATGTTCGCCGCGTCATTTTGAAGAATGGAGTACTGTGTGGCGGCGCCATCCACCACAAAAACTGCATGTTTGGCAAGGCGTTCGCCGCCGACTCGAAAACGGTTGCCGGCTACGCAGGTCCAACGAAGACCTCAAAGCAATGGCTCATCATCGTTATCGAGCACAACTATTTCAAAATGGTGCGCATCGAAATTTCCCTCAACGCCAATAAAGGCGTCGACGCGCGCGTCGTCGACGCCGGCTACGTCGGGCACACGCGCACCAGCGACGTCTTGACTTCTGATTCCATGGCTAACGATGGCTCTGCAAAGTGGGCACAAAGAAGCCACATGCCCGTCGCCTCGAGTTTCGACTCGGGCGGTTACGGCGTCGGTGGCATTAAATTCGACTTGGCGGCTGAAATGTCCACCTCTCTGCTCACCATTTCGTGCTAGCGACGTTTTTGTGTATACTTCTGACATCATCATACTCATCACTATAGAAGGCCCATGAAACACACCTCTATGTATACTCTGACGTGCACTAAATACGTATACGCCCCGTATACGCATACACAACCTCCTCCACGTCCCATGTCGTGCGCATCCGTGTCCGTGTCCCCACGCGCCCTCGTCGCCGTCGTCGTCGTGGTGCCCGCACACCTCGCCACACGGGAGATTTGATTTCCCCGGGGTGTTCACCACGACGACGTCGACATCACGCGTGATGCGCGCGCACAAAGGAAGATATGAACGCCGTGCGTTGTTTGCGACGACGGTGACATGCGCCGCGCTCGTGGGCGGCGCGTGCGGTGCGACGACGGTGAGCGATGGCGGTGTAACACCATTAGGGGTGACGCGAGGGAATGATGAAGATTTCACAGTGCACATGCCGCGAGCGTCGCTAGGTTTTGCGTTGGCGGACGTTATGCCAGATGTTTCGGCGGATGCGCTGCCTCATGGCCCGCCGGGATGGCCGTGGCGGTATGGGTCGGTGGAATTCAAGTCGTTCAAGTGCCACTACGACGAGAGCCTTCCGGCGGTGGATCCAAACGATCCAAACAAGCCACCAATTTTGCTTCGTTTTGGCACGTATGGGATCAAGGCGGATACGAAGACTGATCAATACAACGAAGAGTGGTTTAAAGCCCCCGAACACGCTACGGATATTCAATGGACGTACCGCTTGTGCGACGACGACGAGTTTGTGGAGTGCCAAGCGCAGGAGTTCGGTCACGTGGATCCGTTCCCATCCATCGAACACGGGGCGCCGGGCAAACGCTGTCAGTTCCTCGACACGCGAAGTATCAAAGATGAACTGAGAATTAGCGCACAAGTTGGCCCTGAAGGCGATCGCAAGGATGCGGATTCTTTGAATGTCGCGGTTGAAACGTTCCTCAAGAATCAGGATGGCAAAGGAATCGTCGTGCAAGATGTGACCATCATTGCCCCGACGGATGCGATCGCGGCAATCGAGGAGAAATATCCCGATGTGACGCCTCAAAAACTGCGATGGAAGTGGTGTGCGAATGAAGGTGACGGCGACGACAACTGGTGTGCGTGCAATACAATCATGCGGTTCGGTTGGACGGGATCCGCCGCCGAGCCGGCACCCTCTGCTGCAGTTGACCCTGATTTCATCAAATTTGTCTATGCAGACATGCGCGACATGGATAAAATGTTGAAATGCTCCTCGCACAAACTCGGAGAAATTTTGCCGTGGCCCGATCGCGAAGAAAATTCGCGCATATGCCAGTGCTTGGACCCCACCGTAATGGACAAAGTCGATGACGCTTTCGCTGAAAAATTCGGTGGACCAGTGGATTTCCTCGACGCCATTCCATCGAGTAGTACTTCTGTGCCTACTGCACCTACGCCTACTGCGCAGCTCGGTAAGGCGACGACGCCTTCTCGAAGCGCGTCAGCCCACGCCACAACGTATATGGTGACTCTCATGACCATTTCTGCTGCTGCTTTGGCGTTCGTAGTCGTGAGAAGAATTAAATTTCGGCACATGGAAGAGTACGAGCCTCTTCTAGAAACCACCATCTGAAAACGCGCGATCATCTTGATTCATAGTACCAACCAAGATAGCAATGGCGTGCGCGCTGACTGGTTTTAAATGAACACTGTCGCGTGCATCAACGTCCTCGGAAGGTGACGCCATTTTTCATGATGACGGCGAGGTAGGGTGCCGTCGAAAATATCACAAACTTTGTAAATATTGACCGTTCTTAAATAACTTCACATGCCATTCCCACTTTTTACAGTTTCGCGCTCACGTTTTCAACACTCGCACGAGTCGCTCGTGCTTCACAAGCACCCACGCGTAATAGTCGCACGCGCCCAAGATGACAGACGTGGTCAAAAAAGGGATAGATAAGGTTCGCCTCATGTACGTTGCATCCATGCGTGCGCTCGCTCTCGCGCGTTCGACCTCAGCACATCGTCGTCAACAAGTGCTGATGTTTTTTCATAGTGTTGCGCTTTGCCCGATACTGACCGCGTGTGCGCGCGATGACAACGGTCGTGCCAAATGTTCACACAGGGCGGGACTCGAACGAAGTGAGCCCGAAACTCCAGCGGAGCTTCTCGACGAGTACACTAGTTGTGCGTCGCTTACGTATGAACAACGAATGTATGGATTTTTGATTTGCGCCTTGTCTGGCGCGTGTTGCTCGGCGCTGTCGTCGATGTTCTGGGCTCGTCCGACAAAGTTTGCGCTACTTTCTACGGTTGGTGCGATTATGTCGCTCGTGAGTACGGGGTTTTTGACCGGATTTGGCCGACAGCTGAAGAATATGTTTCACGGAACGCGCTTTGTGGCTACGTGCGTGTATTTGGCGTCATTGATTATGACTTTGGTGTGCGCGGTGAAACTTAAGAGTTTCCCACTCACGGTGGTGTTTCTAGGCGTGCAATACTGTGCCTATATTTGGTACTGTATGTCGTACATTCCAGGTGGCCGAGCTATGTTGAAATCGTGCGCGGGTGCGTGCTGCGGTGGCTTGACTTCAAATGAATTCTTCTGAGCGCGCGCGACGCTCTCTCATGACAACTATTCAATGCCTTCCTCCGACGCGCGGTATGTGTGAATCATCGAGTAAAAGCGGCGTGCGAGTGTTGTGCTCACTTATACGCACATGTAATATCATCATCGTAGTGTTCGTTCGTAATATATTTTCACATTCCTTTGCTAAACTATTCGTTGCACGGAGCGCTCAGCCGAGCGACCCGAGAACACCTCCCGGTGCCGGCGCGGTATCGCCCTCACCACCCTCCATACGTGCTTTTGCCTTTGCAAACAATTCTTGCTGCATCGCAATCGCCTCCTCCGCGCTCAATCCGATATTCTTCTTCTTCTTCTTCGTCTCGCGCTTGTGCGTCTCCTCCTCCTTGTGTTCGTCGCGCGCAATCGCACACTCCGCCTCATACGACTCAAACCCAAGCGCACGCAACGCCCGAATCACATACTCCGCCGTTATCGTCGACTTCCCATCCTTCGTGCTCAACTCATTACTCTCCGCGCTCACCGCGTTGATGAATTCCGTGCAGCACTCAATCACCGCATCGCGGCAATCGTTCGCCATGCGCAAGCCACCACCGAGGCCGTCACCACCACCACCGAGCGCTTCGTTGATCATCTTACTGAGCGTCGCCTTGGGCAGGCCCACTTCGTCGTCTAACCCGCCATCCATCGTCGTCCGTCGTCGTCGTCGTCGTCGTCGTCGTCGTCGTCGGTCCAGTGTAGCGACGGGCGGGCGCGACGCGGGGTCGGACGCGTGTGCACACGTATGTACCCCCGTTGTGGCTGGGGGTACATACAACCGCCGTCTGTCGGTTCATATCCCCGATGTCGCCGCACGCGAAGAATATTCTCAACGACGACTTCGACGACGACGACGACGACGACGACGACGACGATCGACGACGGGTGCGGACGACGCGCGCGTGGATGCGCGACGACAGTCGACGCGCGCGCGACGCGCGGAAGACGGGCGCGCGGAGGACGGGCGTGATGGGTCCGTCGACGTCGCGACGGCGTGATGGGTCTGGATTCGTCGCGCGCGGGGCCTCTCGAGGCGGGGCCGATGGCGCGGGAGACGCTGGTGCTGTGGGCGAGGACGACGACGACGACAAAGACGACGGGGAGGGGGAGGACGTGCGAGGACGCTGTCGGTGGAGGCATGGACACGACGACAACGATGGTGGGAGTGGTGGTGCGACGACGACGACGACGACAAAGACGCGAAGTCAGTCGTTTGATTTGACGACTGGCCGACGCAAGTCTGGGGATGGCGCGTCGACGCTGTCGCAGTCGTCTCGACCGACGACGCCAGAGCCGTTTGAATTATCGCGACCGATGTCACCGCCGCCGACGGTGCTTTCGAAGTTACAGAAATGGGGGGACTATCAATCGTTAGGGACGGCTGTGCGCGGGTCAAGGCTGGTACCGATGAAGACGCCGCTCGCAGAGAAGTACTTTCAAGCCCAAAAGACGACGTTCGCGTTGACGGTTTCGACGATGCTCGAGGCACAGCGTGCGATAGGCAACCCTATTGGAATGATTGTTGATTTAAGCAATCACGATTGCTTGTACGACGGCGAAGTGCCGGATGATGTCGAACGCGTACACGTGCGCAACGTCGCCAAGTCAGTGCCGTCGGCGCGAGACGTGAAGAAGGCGCTCGACGCCATCACAAGATTTACCGCCACCGACGATCGATATGTCGCCATTCATTGCGCGTACGGATTTAACCGCACCGGTTTCATCGTATGCTGCTATTTAATTGAGGTGTGCGGGCTCACGCCAGAAGAGGCGTTGGGACGCTTCGCGGACGCTCGAGCGCCCGGGTTGAAGCACCAAAATTTCAAAGACGCTCTGTACGCTCGTTACATGGACGCCCCTGACTCGCCCGAGATTACACGCCTCACTGCGCAATTGTTCCGTGTATCGTCGAGTTTACCAGACATGCTCGCGATACGGAACGTGTCGGACGACAATGAAACGCTCGATTTGGAAATCAATAGGAAATTTCACTGGCAATCGCTGGACGAACGCCGCCGTGACGACGAAGACGAAGACGCCAACAGCGGTTTCAGCCCCTCGCCCGCGCGATCTTCGGCGGGAAGGCCACCGAAATCACCGCTATCCGGTCTCTCGCCAAAGTAGTCGATCAGCACGGCGCATATTACCATTCATATTAGTACCATTCTTTACAATTCTACAATTCTTTTAATACGAGGTAGTTTTTAGAGAGCACTGGCTGAGCTACGCCAGCCCATACCCTCATTCGTCAACGCTCAACCCAAAATCTCGCATGGTAGGTGAACCACTTCGGTGCATCGGCGCGTTGCAAAGACGCGTGAGAATGCGCACGACGGTTTGGCGCGTGTGGCGCGTCGAATTCGGCGTTTACGCGCGCGACGAGCGCGACAAGGACACGCAAGTATCCAGGGTCGCGATCGTCCGCATCCGACGCATTCACTCGCACGTGTGCCCGATGGACGACAATGACGACGCGTGCGCCCGGTGACTGACGACATATACGCGATTATCTGCGTGTTTCAACCTCACGCAGCCTGTTGAATCGATTCCTCCGTTTGCAATCATCGTCGGCGCGATTGGCGCGATGGGTGGTTTGCAATACCTCGCGCACGGCGTCGGTAACTCGAAGCCTCGGGCGATCGGGCAAGATGCATTCGATCGATTGGTGCAGGCCCGGGATGAGCGCGTGAAAAAGGGTGCTGGGACGCAGAAATAGCCACGGCGTGATAGTTTCGGCGGCAGAGAGTACTTTTAGAAGGCGCGCTCGTGAGAGAGAGCAAGAAAGCAGGAGGAGACGCGGCGGCGGCGACACGCACGCGCTGTCAACCAATTTGTAATGTAGTTAACATAGAAGAGTATGTAAAGTGTCATCATCGTCTTCACGCGCGGGCGCGAAGCCCGGATTGGTTTGCACCAAGGCGCGCCGCGCGACAGCTCCATTGTTTGAAGCGACTCTATGCGCGCAGTGCACAAGCAATTTACGGCGGCAACGTTTCGCCCCACCGCGAGTGTGGCGCGAATTAGAATATCGCGAGGACGCGCTGTCGTGCACGTGCGCGCGGCGTTGGATGACGAGGCTGCCCAGTTTATGATTGATAATTTGTCTCCTTGGATTAAAGACGTCGAGGGCGCCAACAAGAGCTACGAATACATGCTTCGCGAGCACAAAAGACGGTTCAACTTGAACAAGGCGCGGAAGGTAATCGAGCAGTTGAAAACTGATCACGCAAAGATCCCAGGTAATCTGCCGTTCAAGTTGCCGAAGACGTGGCCAGGGATGCTTTTGGTACTCGAACGCTGTGGTGACTTGGTGGAATGATTGGACCGTTGTCCATGACGATGGATCCACTAAAATGAGTGACTAAAATTGTAACTATGTATTGATTAAAAGCTAAGTTGAATGCGTTTTGCTACGGTGCTACGCGCGCACTACCGCGCAAATTGCTGACGCGTAAATGCCTCCGCCTGGATGTTCAGCGTTGATTTATTTTCTGACTGCTGCAAAGGCAACTGTTGTACTTTGACAATGTCCACATCCGTGCCCATTTGTGTGCTCTGCGTTTGCGCTTTCGCGTAAAGCGCGCGACCTTCAGCGGCGTGTTTCAGTACGATTTTAAACTCATCGTCCGCGCCGTTGTAGTCCAAAATGGACACCATCGAAATAAAGCCCTGGACACCGAGTGC
>Ga0181564_10002498_pt1 | contig 15979 bp, 10 predicted proteins | sample 011ome_24_FD_134512 | JGI IMG/M metagenome (GOLD analysis project Ga0181564, IMG submission 134512) | Coastal salt marsh microbial communities from the Groves Creek Marsh, Skidaway Island, Georgia - 011513CT metaG (megahit assembly) | ecosystem: Environmental > Aquatic > Marine > Intertidal...
ACCATGAAAGTTGAAACTAAGCATGGGGTAAAAACTTTATTAAACGGTTAAAATTTAACAACATGTCTGTAGAGAAAAAAATAATATCTGAAATAGAAAGGTATAAAAATATAAATAACTATATCTTAGAACAAGAAGAAACAGAACCACCAACACCTGAAGAAGATGTTGAGGGAGGAGACGAATTACCACCATTATCTGATGAAGGAACTGAAGGAGGGGATACCGGAGCAGATGAAATTCCTGAACCTGTAGATATTGAAACAGACCCTGATGTTGAGGTTGTGGATGACGAAGGTGATGATAGTACAGAAGATTTAGGTACGGGAGAAACAGGAACCGAAGAATTGGATGTTACAGAATTAGTTACGACACAAAAAGATATTTCAGACAAACAAGATGAGTATATGGAGAGTATGTTTAGTAAGTTAGAAGATTTAACTTCTAAATTAGGAGAAATGGACAATATATTAAATAAAATTAATGATTTAGAAAGTAAGGTAGAAAAATACAGACAAAAGACCCCTGAAGAAAAATTACAATTAAGAAGTTTAGATAGTTATCCTTATAATCAAAAACTTACAGATTTTTTTATGGATAAACAGAATGAGTTTGAACAGACAGGAAAAAATGAATATGTTTTAACGGATGAAAACATAGAAAACTACTCTGAAAGTGATATTAAAAAATCATTTGATGAGCCTTTCAAAGACGAAGAATTTTAAAAATTATATTTGACTTAATGTTTTTCTTGGTTATTATTTGTTTTGAGTAACAGATAAATTTAACGAATAAAAGAAAAACAAAAAAATGGCAAATGCACTTGACGCAGTACTAGCACAGTACGAAAAAAACACAGAGTCTCGCAGTGGTGGAGACGGAATGACACAGGAGCAACGATTGAAGAAATACTTCACTACGTATCTCCCCAAAGGAACAAAATCAGGACAATCAAGGGTTCGAATCCTACCAACACCTGATGGTTCATCACCTTTTAAAGAAGTATGGTTCCACGAAGTTCAAGTTGACGGTAAGTGGGTTAAATTGTACGACCCAGGTAAAAATGACGGTGAGCGTTCACCATTAACTGAGGTTTATGAAGAGTTGATATCTACAGGTAAGGAATCAGATAAGAAACTCGCAATGCAGTACCGTCCTCGTAAGTTTTACATTGTAAAGGTTGTTGACCGAGACAATGAAGAAGATGGAGTTAAGTTTTGGAGATTTAAAGACAACTATAAACAAGAAGGTATCCTTGACAAAATAATTCCAATATGGAGAGCAAAAGGAGATATTACCGACGCTGGTGAAGGTCGTGATTTAATCATTGAACTGTCTAAGTCTAAGACTAATTCAGGTATTGAGTACACAGTTGTTCAAACTATTATGTATGACGACCCAACTCCTCTAAGTGAAGATAATGACCAAATGAAGGAATGGATGGAAGATGAGATGACATGGTCTGATGTTTACGCACAAAGACCTGTAGAGTATCTTGAAGCAGTTGCTCGTGGTGAAACACCTGTATGGGACTCCGAACTTAAAAAGTTTGTATATGGTGATGGAGATGAAACCGAAACAATCGGGGGAGGAACGAAGAAAGAAGTGGTTACTGAAACTGTTGAAGATTCACAATCTAAGATGGAAGTTGACGAAGACCTTCCTTTCTAACAAACCAAAACTACAGATGGGGGGATAGTAACGTCCCTCCATCTTTTATATTTTAAATTATGGCAATTAAGAAAAAAGACTTTAAAGATATAAAGAAGAAATTTTCTTCTTCGGCAAAATTCAAACCACAGAGATTTTACGACTTGGGTACTGAATTTTTGGATGCGGTCGGTGTACCCGGTCCCGCTATGGGGCATTTGAATATGTTCTTGGGTCACTCGGACACAGGCAAAACTACCGCGCTTGTTAAAGCCGCGGTTGACGCACAAAAAAAGGGTATTCTTCCTGTTTTTATTATTACAGAACAAAAATGGTCATTTGACCACGCAAAACTTATGGGTTTTGAGTGTGAAGAAGTGGTTGATGAAGAAACAGGAGAATTAGACTGGGACGGATTCTTCCTATTCAACAATAACTTTGAATATATTGAACAGATTACTGACTTTATTAATGAATTGTTGGATGCACAAAGTAAAGGGGATTTAGATTACGACCTATTGTTCTTGTGGGATTCTGTTGGTTCTGTACCTTGTAAGATGACATATGATGGTAAAGGAGGTAAACAACACAATGCAGCGGTACTTGCGGACAAAATTGGCATGGGTATCAACCAAAGAATTTCAGGTTCACGCAGGTCAGATTCTAAATATGAAAACACTTTGGTTATTGTCAACCAACCGTGGGTCGAATTACCTGATAATCCTTTTGGTCAACCAAAAATTAAGGCAAAGGGTGGTGAAGCGATTTGGTTAAACTCGTCTTTGGTATTTTTATTTGGAAACCAAAAAGGTGCGGGAACCACAAAAATTACTGCAGTGAAAGACAAAAGAAAAGTAAAGTTCGCGACCAGAACAAAAGTATCAGTCATGAAAAACCACATCAACGGGTTGGGATATGAGGACGGTAGAATTCTTGTAACCGCACATGGATTTTTGGCAGGAAAAGATTCTACGGAAGAAAAGAAGTCCATTGAGACATATAAAGCTGAGAATGCGGAGTATTGGAAAGACATTATCGGTACTGGTAGTGATTTTAAGTTAGAAGAAGATAGTGTAACCTTTTAATTTTATGGTGTGACCAAAACTTTATTAGTAGACGGCAATAACCTCTTCAAGATTGGTTATCATGGAGTTCGGGAGTATTACCACAAAGGTAATCACATTGGTGGTATATACCACTTTATAAATACTGTTCGTAGATTTATTGATGAACACAATTACGATAAGGTTATTGTCTTTTGGGACGGAAAAAATAACTCCATACAGAGAAAAAGAATATTTGCGGAGTATAAAGAAAATAGAAGATATAACCGACTAAATGACATTCAAAAACAATCATATGATTGGCAAATGGGTAGAGTTAAACAATACCTTGAAGAAATGTTTATTCGTCAGGTAGAAGTAAATGATAATGAATCCGATGATATGATTGCTTATTATTGTCAGATTTCTAAAGATGAAAATAAGACTATATTCTCTGCAGATAAAGACCTGACACAACTAATTTCGGATACTGTGCAGGTGTATTCCCCATCTCAAAAGGAAATGATTAAGTTTGGAGATAAAGTTAAATTAAAGGACATCTCTATTCCCCACCAAAATATTAGTACCTTTAAGATTATATCTGGTGATAAGTCAGATAATATTGACGGAATTTATTATTTTGGAGAGAAGACTTTTTCAAAACTTTTTCCTGAGATAATTGACTCTGTGGTTTCTGTTGACGATATTTTACAAAAAGGTGAAAAACTACACGAGAATGATAAAGACAATAGAGCATTACAAAATTTACTATCGGGAAAGACAAAGAGAGGGGTGTACGGAGAAGAGTTTTATGTCATCAACAAACAACTCGTGGACCTTTCACAACCGCTACTAACAGAAGAAGCAAGGGAACTCGTACTGCTTTATTACAAGGAAGATATAGACCCTGAGGGAAGGGGATATCAAAACCTTATGAGAATGATGATGGATGATGGAATGTTCAAATATTTACCAAAAACAGATAACGCTTGGGTGTATTTTCTAACACCCTTTATGAAACTAACAAGAAAAGAAAAAAGAAGATTTAAAAAAACAAAAAAATAACCTTAAAAATTAAATTATGAAGAAAGATAGGGCAGACATGACAAAGATGGAATTCTTGTTGACATTAAATGACAACATCATAGTACAAAGATTTTTTAATGTAAAAAATTATAATGAACAAGCTTACAAAAGTTTAGAACTTACAGATGTTGTAAGGGACATAGAAATAGATATTCACCATGACTTAAAAATGAAAACTGTTGTTTACATGTTAGAAAATAAGTTTCAGATATATGAAGATTCGGAGATACTTGAAACTTCTATGACTGACGGTGATGAGTATTTTAACATCTATGTAAAGAAAGATGATAATGTTTTATACCATAGAGTTTGGGATGGTAAATTGTACCCACCTAAAGTAAGATATACTGTAGATGTTAGACCACATCTAAAGCGAGTTTTAAAGAGTTTGAGTGATGTCTTGTCAAATGACAAATTGACATACGAATACCAAGAATATACACTAAGTTGAGTATATTTATTTAGACACTCTATTATAATTATACAATATGTCGAACGAAAAAAATTTTGGGTACTTAGGTAATACATTTCAGATACAACTCATTAATAATATTATCGTATATAAAGATTTCGCTTCTTCTATTGTTGATGTTATTGAACCTAAGTACTTTGATAATCAGTACTTTAAGTTAATTATGCAAATAATTAAAGAGTACTATCAAAAGTATGAACATACACCTTCATATAACACACTAGAGCAGTTAATTAAGTCCGAGTTATCCTCACCGATGGCTCAAAAAATGACTTTAGATACGGTTGAACAGATTAAAGAATCGCCTGAAGAAGGAAATACTTTTGTACAAGAAAAAGCTTTAAAGTTTTGTAAACAACAAGAACTTCAAAAAGTCATGGGAAGGGCACAAAAAATTATAGATAAAGGTGACTTTGAATCTTATGACCACTTAGAAGAAATGGTTAGAGAGGCACTACAAGTTGGTGAAATAGATACCGGAACCGCAGATGTTTTTGCTAACTTAGATGACGTTTTAGAAGAGGATTTTAGACATCCGATACCTATGGGTATACCAGGTATTGATAATCTTTTGAAAGGAGGTATGGCGAAAGGAGAGTTGGGGGTTATACTAGCACCTACAGGAGTGGGAAAATCTACTTTTTTAACCAAAATTTCTAATCACGCATTTAATTTAGGTTATAATGTACTTCAAGTTTTCTTTGAAGATAATCCTAAAATTATACAAAGAAAACATTTTACTCTTTGGACTGAAATCGCTCCTGATTTACTGTCTATGCATAAAGATAAAGTTTTAGAAAAAGTTAAAGATATAAGGGAAAATACTAACAACAAATTAATTTTAAAGAAATTACCGTCAGATACATTAACTATGAATCAGATAAAAAATCAAATTCGTAAAATGATGGCTGAAGGTAATAAAATAGATATGGTGGTACTAGACTATATTGATTGTATTGTACCTGATAAGAATTTAGGTGACGAATGGAAAAGTGAAGGCTCGGTTATGAGAGGATTCGAAGCAATGTGTCATGAATTAAATTTAGTAGGTTGGACGGCAACACAAGGTAATAGAAGCTCTATATCCTCAGATGTTGTTACTACAGACCAAATGGGAGGGTCGATTAAAAAGGCACAAGTAGGTCACGTAATAATATCGGTAGCTAAATCTTTACAACAAAAAGAAATGAATCTCGCAACAATTGCGATTACTAAGTCTCGTATTGGAAAAGATGGTATTGTATTCGAAAACTGTAAGTTTGATAATGAGATGTTAGTAATAGACACTGAACAGAGTGTAACGTTCCTTGGTCTTGAAGAAAAGAAAGAAGAAAGAAACAAGGAAAGAATTAAAGAACTCCTTGACAAAAGAAAACAAAAGGAGGATAAATTATAATTTTAAATCGTAAATAATGGAAAATTTAACAACTAAAGTAGATAATGAAATGCGTTTTGTCGTAAAAAGAAGTGGAAATAAAGTACCTTATATGGTTGATAAAATTGAAAATGCGGTACTAAAGGCAATGAATAGTGTTGGAAATGTTGATGAAGAAATGGCAGAAAAAATAGCTAGAATTACAACAAAGGCTATCTTTAGAAATAATAAAGATAAAGTTCCACACGTAGACGAGATACATGATATGGTAGAAAATAAACTCATGGATAACGGGTTAAATGAAGTTGCCAAAGAATATATTATTTACCGCTCTAATAATATGCCAAATATATTCTCAAAAAGGATAAATTTAAAACCATACGAGTATCCAAATTTAAATGAATACGTAGACGCAATAAGACACTCTTATTGGGTTCACACCGAATTTAATTTCACTTCTGATATACAAGATTATAAAGTTCATTTAACTAAAGAAGAAAAGTCTGCAGTTGAAAGAGCTATGTTGGCGATATCACAGATAGAAGTTGCGGTAAAAACATTTTGGGGTGACATTTACAAAAGAATGCCTAAACCTGAAATTGGTAATGTTGGTGCAACATTTGCAGAATCTGAAGTCAGACATGCTGATGCGTACTCACACCTAATACAATTATTAGGTTTAAATGACCAATTTGAAACACTATTAGAAATACCTGCAATTAGAAGAAGAATAAAGTATTTAGAAAAATCAATCTCAACTTCAAAATCGGTTGAAAACAAAGACTACTTTGAGTCTATAGTTTTGTTCTCTATGTTTGTTGAAAATGTTTCACTATTTTCACAGTTCTTAGTTATAATGTCTTTTAATAAACATAAAAATAAACTTAAAGGTATAAGTAACGCGGTTGAAGCCACCTCAAAAGAAGAAAACATACACGCTGAATTTGGGTTTGATTTGGTTAATCTTATTAAAAAAGAAAATCCGGATTGGTGGACTGAAGAATTGGTTGACGATTTAATTTTATCAACTAAAGAGGCTTATGAGGCTGAAATTGAAATCATTAATTGGATTTTTGAGGAAGGAGACTTAGGGTTCTTAACCAAAAAACAAACTATGGAGTTTATAAAAAATAGATTTAATGTATCATTAAACTCAATAGGTATTGATAGTATATTTGATGTTAATGATACTTTATTAGAAACTACTGAATGGTTTGATGACGAGATATTAACAACAAAACATACAGATTTCTTTAATAAGAGAAGTATTAACTATAGCAAAAAATCAAAATCAATTACATCTAACGACTTATTTTAATAATAAAAACATATACAATGAAAGAAAGAAAACCATTTGATTGGATAAATGAAGAATCAATAACATTCCTTAGAAGAGGTTATTTAAGTGAAGGTGAAAACCCTTTAGAAAGAATAAAAACAATTGCAGGGCATGCCGAAAAAATATTAGGTATTGAAGGTTTCGCTGAAAAGTTTTACACATATATGGGTAATGGATGGTATTCGTTATCTTCACCCGTTTGGGCTAATTTTGGTAAAAAAAGAGGATTACCTGTAAGTTGTTTTGGTTCTAATATCGGAGACAATATAGAATCTATTTTACATACACAAGCTGAAGTTGGTGAAATGAGTAAAATGGGTGGAGGTACCTCAGGCTACTTTGGTAATATTAGAGGTAGAGGTGCTGAAATTACAGATAATGGACATGCACCTGGTGCAGTACATTTTATGAATCTTTTTGAAAGCGTTGTAGATAACATATCACAAGGCTCAACGAGGAGAGGAAGGTTTTCACCTTATCTACCGGCGGAACATCCAGATATTATGGAATTTCTTGAGATAGGAACTGAAGGGTTCCCAATACAAGATTTAACACATGCAGTTACAGTTACAGACGATTTTATGGAAAAAATGATTGCGGGTGACGACGATAAAAGAGCGATATGGGCTAAAGTAATTCAACGAAGAGGGGAGATAGGATATCCGTATATTATGTTTACAGATACGATGAATAATAAATCACCTGAGGTTTATAGAGATAAAGGTGCTAAAATTTATAATTCTAATCTGTGTTCTGAAATTGCTTTACATAACTCAGAAGAGGAGTCTTTTGTATGTGTATTATCATCTATGAATTTACTACACTATGATGAATGGAAAGATACTGACGCAGTTGAGGTTATGACCTATTTCTTAGACGCTGTAGTCACAGAATTTTTAACTAAAATTGAAGATTTAAGGGATAATGAAACTATTGAGGGTAAGAGAGCATTCTTATACCTTGAAAGGGCATATAATTTTGCAAAAAGACAAAGAGCTTTAGGTTTAGGTGTTTTAGGATGGCACTCACTACTACAATCCAAAGGTTTATCGTTTGACACCAAAGAAACCGCTAAATTAAATGTTGAAGTTTTCAAACTTATAAAAGAAAAGTCATACTTAGCTTCTGAAGGATTAGCTGAAAAATACGGTGAACCTGAATACTTAAAAGGTTATGGTAGAAGAAATGTAACATTAAATGCAATTGCACCCACTACATCATCTGCTTTTATACTTGGACAAGTGTCGCAATCAATAGAGCCAATATGGTCTAACTGTTATGTTAAAGATGTTGCTAAAATGAAAGTAACGATTAAAAATCCTGTACTTAAAAACTTACTTAATAGTATTGATAAAGACACTAAAGAGGTTTGGGACTCCATAAAGAAAAAAGATGGCTCCGTACAACACTTAGACTTTTTGAGTGACGAACAAAAAGACATTTTTAGAACATTTGCTGAAATAAATCAGTCATCAATAATCAATCAAGCTGCTATTAGACAAGATTATATAGACCAATCACAGTCATTAAACTTAATGATATCACCTGATATGCCTACAAAAGACGTTAATAAACTTTTAATAGATTCTTGGAGACTCGGAGTTAAAACACTTTATTATCAACACTCTATGAATTCAGCACAGGCGTTTGCAAGAAAAAAATTAAATTTAAACGACCTACAATGTGTAGCTTGTGAAGGATAACACTAAGACCCGTCAAATAGACGGGTTTTTAGTTTAAAAAAATTAAATATAGATATTTATCTGTATGGCGGTTGAAAAAACATATGGTATAAAGTTTCCTTTTAGGGAGAGTATCGACGGTAAATATTTATCTCTTACAGATACTGTTGCTCAAGAAATAAGAACAGACTTACTACACCTTATATTAACCAGAAAGGGTAGTAGATATTACTTACCTGATTTTGGTACAAGAATATATGAGTTTATATTTGAACCCATGGACGGACCAACGTTTGATGCAATAAAATCAGATATAAAAGTGGCGGTAGACAAATATATACCAAACTTACAAATAAATGATATTTCTATAAAACCATATTCAGAAGAAGATAGAGTTCCGGTCGGTCAGTTAAATGAGGAAGACATGGATACAGAATATGAAATGTTTGACATATTTAGAACCGCTGGTGAGGGGGTTGAAGATTATACTGCTAAAGTAAAAATAGATTATTCTATTAAAAGTAATACTTTTGAGAGTAGAGATTTTATTATAATTAATATTTAAGATATATGGCTAATAGAAAAATATCATATACTGAAAGAGATTTTGAAGGGTTAAGAGAAGACCTTATAAATTTTACAAGACAGTACTACCCTGACTTAATAGATAATTTTAACGACGCCTCGGTTTTTTCTGTATTTTTAGATTTAAACGCGGCTATTGGAGACAATTTACACTATCATATTGATAGGAGTATACAAGAAACAGTTTTACAATATGCTCAACAAAAGTCTTCAATATATAATATTGCTAGAACATATGGGTTAAAAATACCCGGAAATAGACCCTCAATATCTTTATTAGATGTGTCTATAACAGTACCCGCTTTTGGTGACCAAGAAGACAGTAGATATTTAGGAGTGATAAGAGCGGGTTCACAATTTATAGGAGCGGGACAAGTATTTGAGAACCAAGACGATATAGATTTTTCAACACAATATAATAGTCAAGGATTTCCAAATAGAACTAAAATACCAAACTTTGATGATAACAATAGAATTGTAAATTACACAATAACTAAAAGAGAGGTTGTAGTTAATGGTACTAGTAAAGTTTTTAAAAAAGTAATTAATAGTAATGATGTAAGACCATTTTATGAATTCTTTTTACCTGAACAAAATGTTATAAGTATAACTTCAGTAATACAAAAAGACGGAACATCATTCACAAGCCCACCAACATACGGTGAATTTATATCTTCACCTGATAAATGGTATGAAGTTGACGCTTTGGCTGAAAATACAGTATTTGTTGAAGACCCAACTAAGGCTTCTGATAAACCAGGAATTAAAGTAGGTAGATATATAGAAACTGAAAACAGGTTTATTTCTGAATACACACCTGAAGGTTATTGTAAATTAACATTCGGAGCAGCTACAACAACGGCTGACGACCAGTTAGCTGAGTTTGCAAGAACAGGGATACCTCTTAGATTAGAAAACTACCAAAATAATATTGCCTTAGGTAAAACAGTTAAAGCAAATACAACACTTTTTATTAAATATAGAATAGGTGGAGGACTAAGTTCTAACATTGGTGTAAATACCATCACCCAAGTAGGTACGGTGAATTTTTCAGTAAATGGACCATCACCGAATATAAATCAGAATGTGATACAAAGTTTAAGGTGTAACAATGTAACTGCGGCGATAGGGGGAGATAATTTACCAACAACCGAAGAAGTTAGAAACATGGTTACTTTTAATTTTGCAGCTCAAAAAAGAGCGGTAACTGTTAACGATTATAATTCTTTAATTAGAACTATGCCTAGTAGATTTGGGGCACCCGCTAAGGCTGCAATAACAGAGGAGGATAATAAAATCAATATACAGATACTTTCTTATGATTCTACAGGTAAGTTAACAAGTAATATTTCTAACACTTTAAAACAGAATATTGCAAATTATTTATCAAATTATAGAATGATAAATGATTATATTTCAGTCAGGAGCGCTCAAGTAATTGATTTAGAGTTTGAATTATCGGTTGCTATGCAATCTACAGAAAATCAAGGACAAGTAATAACTAGTATTGTTGACGGCATAAACTCTTATATGTCACCAAGAACCAATCTATTAGGTAAAAACGTAAATGTGTCAGATATAAGAAGAATAGTTCAAGATATACCAGGTGTTAGTACATTATCAGAAATAAAGATATTCAATAAAGTTGGAGGTCAGTACTCTTCATCGGAAACCTCCCAAAATTACATAGACGAAGAGACAAAACAGATTAGATTGATTGATGATACCATTTATGCTCAACCTAATCAAATATATCAGGTAAGATTTCCTGAAAAAGATATTAAAGTTAGAATTAAAACACTAAAAAACGTAGATTTCTCATAACTACACTTTTATATACTTTTATTTTTTTGGTTTTAAAATTAAGGTAAATAACTATTTATCTTAAAAGTAATAAATGTCTAAAAGTTATAGGTTTAAAACTGAAGTAGGTGTTGACAAAGAAGTCAGACTAAATATAGACCAAGATTTTGATTTTCTTGAGATACTATCTTTAAAATTAAGACAAGAGGATATTTATGATAGGTTTTGTGCAGACTATGGTGTTATAGCTGGTAGAGTCGTTGCAAATGGTGGTTTCGGGGTACCGAATGTAAACGTTTCAGTTTTTATTCCGTTAGACGAAATTGATGAAAACGACCCAATAATTTCAACATTATATCCGTATAAAACGGTAGTACAAAAAAACGAAGATGGGTACAGATATAATCTGTTACCATATGTAAAAGAATACGATGGACACTCACCGACAGGAACTTTTCCAACTAGGGAAGATTTATTAACACGAAAAGAAGTACTGGAGGTTTATGAAAAGTATTATAAATTTACTGTAAGAACTAATAGTAGTGGTGACTTTATGATTGTAGGTGCACCATTAGGCTCACAACAAGTATTTTTTGATATAGACCTATCTAATATAGGTGAATTTTCTTTAAGACCCGCAGATTTAATAAGGATGGGTATGGGTGTACCAACACAATTTGAAGGTGATAAATTTAAATCTTCTGAAGATTTAGATAGCTTACCTCAGATAATTAAAGAAATAAAGCAAGTTGAAGTCAGTCCATTTTGGGGGCAAGAAGATTTATGTAACGTAGGTATTACAAGAATAGATTTAGATTTGAGGGATTTAGGAATTGAAATAACTCCACATTCTATTTTTATGGGTTCTCTATTTTCGACTAGTGATGATGATTATGTTAAAAGTAGTTGTAGACCTAAAAGAAAAATGGGTTCGTTTTGTAGTTTAACTACGGGTCCTGGTACAATTTTAGCACTTAGACAAACAATAGAAATTGATTCAGACAGTAGACCTGTTTTAGAGCAATATGTTTTAGAAGAAGGTGGTAATATAATTGATGAGAATGGCACATGGTTAACCGACTTACCTATGAACATGGATTATGTTACGACTGATGAATTTGGGCAACAAATAATAACACCCGACCCATCATTAGGAATACCCACAACGGCAAAATATAGATTTAAAGTAAAATGGCAAGACGATGGAGGAGGTCCAAAAGGAGATATTAAAAGGGCGAACTATTTAATTCCGAACTTAAGAGAAAGAGGTTGGACAACTGGTGATGTTTTTTTTGGTCCTGATGACAAAAATAGTAGTTATGCGTTTTCATTGGATTGGAATGATTACTATGATGTAAATGCAGCAATAAATTGTGAAGATACATTTTATAAATTTCAGTATAATAAAGTATATAGTGTTGCCTCTCATATTGATAGGTTTAAATTTGGTGACGGTAGAAATAGACACATAGGTATTACTAGAATTAATGATACGACATGTCAATCAGAAAATAATAGATTTCCCGTCAATGAGGCTATTAAAGATGATAGCTTCATGATTCAATTGATGACAAGACAAATTATACCTCTCTTACATATAGTATTATTCGCATTAATACCTGTCATGCATATATTAGCGGTAATATATGGAATAGTAAGATTTATAATAATAGTAATTGGTACTTTATTTAATGTCATTTTAACCGGTATATGTGCATTTATAAGTATTTTTACACAAAAACCTGATTGGTGTCCTGATGGTAGTCCGATACCTAATTTAGAAAATAATAATTGGTTTAAACAACTAGCATTACCTATGTTGTCATACCCTTCGTGTGACACTTGTGCATGTGATACTGATAGAAATACAGACACTTCAGGAAGTACTTCTGATAGTCTTGGACAATGGGCTTCTGGAGTGGGACAAGGGTCCACACCATTATTTCCTGCGTCCACAGCTGTCTCTTATAATGTGAGTATTTCTGAGCAAAATGCTCACGGAGGGTATACATTTTGTTATAATGAGTACATAGGAGCCTCGGATGAAGAACTTATTATTGTAGAATACCAACCTTTAATTATATGTAGTGGATATGACGCCCAAAGTAAGGGATTTTATCACGACCTTTTTGACGAAGGAGGGACTAAAGATGAAAAAGAATGGTATAAATCTCCAGTTTTCCCCATTATAGAGTCAGATAGTAATACAAAAACACGATGGAAAATTTCACCACAAGTTACTTGGTCACAAGCCTTGAACTTAATGAATCGTAGAAGTATGTATTTTGATAATGGACAAGATAGTGTATATATACCACAACAAGACCAAAACGGAGATTGCCCATCCACACATAAAATAAAAAATAGTATTCAAGTAAAAACGGTAAACGATATTTTTGGACCTGACAATAGCTCAACACCGTGGACTGACATATGTTTTATTATGTTAGTTAAAGACACTACAGAAATAGAGTCAGGTGATATTTTTAGTTTTAATAATCCTGACAATATTTCTGACCCTAACATTAACATTTTTCCACAAGGAAACCAACTTGGAGACACAGGGATTACTGGAACAACAATACAAAATAGTGAAAATAGTTATGTGCAAGTTCAAGTTCCATATATTAGAACTAACGGACTAAATGGAAGTGCAGTAGCTAACCTTGTAGTTACAGCAGATACTGCAAGTTATAAATTCAAGTCAGGTGTTGAGTACTTCCAAGCAGTGACTGCAATGACAGTCCAGGACGCTTGGAATATAAATGCAGGTACTTCATTAGTGTATGACTATATTATACACTTTTTAATGAGATATAGTTGTTGGGAAAATGATGACGAAGAGGCTTGTAAGTGGTCACAACAGGATGTTATTGATTACGTGGCAAATAGCAGTAATTTAAAAATAGTTTTTGGTGTCAGAGGTGTAGATGTTTACACACCTAGACAAAAAATTAGATATGACTTATCAGAGCTCTTTAATGAAGGGGTAGGATACAGTGGAGATGTCGTCGTAGAAGGAGATTATTATATGAATATACCCATACAACCTAACAACATTGGAGGGGACAATACACAAAATAATATATGGAGAGAAGATGAACTAACACCAACACCACACCACATATTTTTATCCGATAATAGTTTAAATGGTGATATATACTTTTACAATAGTAGTAATGATGGATACTCTTCTTATGGTGGAGTTAACGTAAATACAAAATCACTATATCACAAGTCATACAGTTTACAGTTAGACCCTAACTTATGGGAATCATTTAATTCAAAGGCGACAAACAAGTATGTCTCTATAGATAAACAGTTTGATGGAGACGATACATTTGTAAATTGGATGGGTAGTAGTGGTAATGGTATAGACACACCTGGTTCAAACTGGCCTCAAGACGGTATAAACATACCGGCACAACAAAGAATTGAAGGGTGTGGTTATCAATACACTAGAGTCGTTAACAATAGTAAAAAGGCAAATCAAAAAGAGGACGTTATAACTGTATCTCCGATATATAAATCGGGTAACCCTAACGGTTCTGACCCAGTAACTACTTTTGATAATTATGAGTATATTGTATTTCGTTCAGACAGAATACCTGTAAGTGATAATTTTGATACACTTAATACAAATAAAGCACCCGAATATCGAAGGTATGGACTACACCTAAATACTCAACAAGTACTTATAACTTATGATGATAATGGAGAATCTACACAAATAGTTAGCGGACCCGCATTTGTTAATGAAGGGTTTGAAGGAGACGAGGAGTCGATACTTGAAGACATGAATCAAAATTTAGCGTCGGTATTATCTTCTTTAAACTGTGAAGGAATGGTGCCTTGGATTTGTTACACCGGATGCGGTACTAATTTTGGAGTTACAGACCCAATAGAAGATTGCGGTGAAGACACTAATCTAGGTTTAGGTATGGTGGTACCGGCAGAAGAGAGAGTAGTTAATGGGTGTTATATGTTCGTTGTTAAAGCACCGATTGTAAGTATATTAGCAGATTGGAAATTTTTAAGTGAATGGAAAGAAAGATATAAAGTTATGTATGCGGTGTGCCAAGGACTATTTGCGGAAACATTTCAGAACAATTGGATAAATGGAACATTGTACCTACCACCGTACCAAAGGAGGACATTATACTTTAGCGACCCGACAGAGGATAACTTTAATGAAGTAGATAGATATCAATTTTGTGGAGACAATTATGGTAATAATAACACAAGAAAACAAGGTCCAGTGTATTTTAACAGTGAAACTAATTCATTCTATTATAGGTCGACACCATATGTGGACAACTATGGTTTTATAGGTCAAGAAACTAAAAAACAAACGGTGGGTAAAAATAATAGTAACATATGGTTCCCAACAACAATAGTAGAATTAGGTCCTAGAGATGAGTATGCTAACCAACTATCTTTGAGTGGTGAGTTTGATGGTTATATTATTAATACTATACCTACAAGTACATATAAAAGTAATAGTGCGATTACTACACTTTTTGTAATATCTAGAATTGCTGTTAAAAGTTGGTTAGCTGAATTAGCAGGTATAATACCTATTCCACAGGATACTTTATTTACAGGAATCAATAGATTTTTCACTAGAACAGGTAGCCCACTTTTTGACGGTAGGGTTGATGGAGATTTCGCACAAATGTTATCTATAAATTCAGAATATGGTATAACTCCTTACATAGATGGAAATTATTCAGATAGTGTGGCAATTAGTAATGGTTTGATGGGTATATATTTTAGTGGTGATACTAATGACAGAAGAATAATAACAGATGGAACAAAAGTATTAATATCAAACCCATTAGGCCCTACTAATACGTTTGGATATCCAAATACACAAGAAATCCCTTATTATATGTGGCAAATCAAAGAAGCGGACGAAAGTAGTCAGATAAATTGTGAAGAAGA
>Ga0181564_10002504_pt1 | contig 15956 bp, 23 predicted proteins | sample 011ome_24_FD_134512 | JGI IMG/M metagenome (GOLD analysis project Ga0181564, IMG submission 134512) | Coastal salt marsh microbial communities from the Groves Creek Marsh, Skidaway Island, Georgia - 011513CT metaG (megahit assembly) | ecosystem: Environmental > Aquatic > Marine > Intertidal...
TGATATCCTTGTCTTGACAGTTCGGCCGCCGCTCTGGCTAAACCTGCCTGTGCAAATAAATTTTTTGTTCTTTCCCAAAATAACATTTATAATCTCCTTTGTATGTGTGTATATGGTGTGTTAGTATTTGTATGTGTGGCTAACTCCAAATGGTCCAGCCTTGACCTCGCGCCTATCCAGTTGCCTGATCCTACGTTCCAAATCAGCGTGGTCAGTAGAGCGACTAAGATAATCTTCTTCCCAGTTAGTTGTTGTGAAAAGGTTTCTAATCCAATCGATGAATTGCATTATGCGACCTCCTTACGAACATATCTGGGTCCATTTATTTCAGTTATAGTTGGTGCTCTGCCATGATGGTCGAGCATAAATTGGTAAGCGTACTTCCAATCTTTCTTGTATTCAGTTTTGGCCCAAGTCAATAGATCGTTACGGTGACTGGCAGTCATACCGTTGTTCATCCAAGACATCAGACCACTTATTAAGTGTGTCATGTTTTTCTCCTAAGATGTATGGATGCTTGAGGAAAGCAATACCCCGGAACTTCCCCGGCGGTGCGTGTACCTTTGGTACCCGTCAATCGCTTGTTAAGGCAGAGTGATCCTGCCCAGTGTCTTTCCACTGTGTCTGTATGTGTCGAATAGTACAGCCTCACTGTCCTATTCACCTGTATTTATAATATACTAATATATCTGGCCTCAAAAAGCAACCTTTTTTCACGCAAGGCTGTCATGCTAATTTTGCAACAGTGTGTCAATCTAAGGTTGACATATTAGAATATTAGCATGTTCTAAATAATTGTGGTTTTTTTGAAGTCAACATAACTATTAATATAGAAGTTGACATTATAATGATGTAGTGTTATACTTGCTATGTAGTATTGTTAATCAACAGCCAATTAATTGGCAGGAGGTAAAGACAATGCATATCATAAAAAAGCATTAATCAATATAAGGTATTTCATTGCCCCGGCTCTAATACTTGTCGCACTCGCAGGAGTAATGGCAGGTGGTGCTTGGACATGGACAGGTGTAGTCCTACTCGGTGTAGGTATTATACTTGACACATTGATCACATTTAAAACCACAGGTGCTGGTTTTGATGAGAACGGTGAACCTTATGGCATACCCTGGTTACAAAATATAGTAATGTATATGATGTTGCCAGTGTTCGTTGCACTACAACTTGCTCTAGCATATCAAATTTACAATGGTATGTACGGATATGAGTTGCTTGGTGCAGTTCTTTCCACAGGTATATTTGCAGGCATAGGCATAATATATGGACACGAACTGTCACACACCAAAGGCTTTAGTTTTGTAATAAGTCGTTGGATGATGGCGTTAAGTGGTTCAGCACACTTCTGTTATGCTCATGTATACAATCATCATTTGGAACTAGCAAGTGAAGATGATCCTGCAACAGCACCTAGAGGTCGTGATATCTATTCACACTATATTAAATCACACTTAGGCCAATCTAAGTTCTTGTTTGATATGGAGAAAGCACGTCTACGTAGACTAGATGAGCCTTTCTTGTCCTTTAAAAATAGATGGATACGTGGTTACATGATGAGCCTACCAACAATCTTCTTGTTCTTTTTAGCAGGTGGTTGGTTAGGTGTCGCTTGTATGGCTCTTGTTTGGGTTATATCAAACTTTGAACTAGAAGCACTTAACTATCTAGAACACTACGGACTGGTACGTGAAAAAGGAGAGCCAATAGATTATAGACATAGTTGGGATAATTCAACTCTGTTTACTAGTTGGTTCTTTATAGAGATTGGTCGCCAGGCTGATCATCATGACAGAGGAGAAACACACTTCTGGGAACTAGATGAAGTAGGTGCTCCTAACACAGGCATAGGATACTTTACACTCTTTGCGTTAGCATTGATACCTCCAGTGTTTAATCGCTTTATGAAAAAGCATTTAGACAACTGGGATAGAGAATATGCCACAGAAGCAGAAAGAGAAATAACAAAGCAGTTTGTTTAATCCTGCGGGGGAGTCGAAAGGCTCCCCTTTCTTTCCTTTGTGTATAAATAGAGAGAAGAAAGTTTACGCTCAGATTCCTGGGCAAATTTTTTTTGACTAACAAAAAGGAAAAAGAAATGACACAATTAATATCACCCGATAAATTTACAAAAACAGTTGGCCTTTTAAGGTCATTTTTTTTGGATAAAGGATTTTTAGAAGTCCACACACAAAACAGATTAAGCATACTTGCCGCATGTGAAGATCCATTCAATGTAGCAACATACAATTACGCAGGTCAAGTTTGGCCGTTGCCACAAACAGGCCAGATGTGGTTAGAACACGAACTATTAAGTAGCCCCTCTAGTAAGGGGTTTTTTTGTGTCTCCACTTCCTATAGACAAGAACCTAATGCAATACCAGGTAGACATGATATAATATTTCCAATGTTTGAATTTGAAATGCCAGGCGACATAGATGATTTGAAAAAGATGGAATATGAACTATGTGAATATTTGATGTTTCCTAAACCAGAAGAAAGAACTTATGCAGATTGGCAAAAGCATTATGGCCTTGCTGAAGACTACGAAATGACTGCTGAAGAAGAAACTAAAATGTTTGATGAGTTTGGAGCAACAATGATTACAGACTTTCCTGAAATGACATCACCATTTTGGAATATGAGTAGACATGAAAATGGTAGTACAAGTAAAAAGATAGATGTTATCCTAGGAGGCATGGAAACAATTGGATCAGCAGAACGCTCAACAGATGTAGAGCAAATGAGAGATACGTTCCATACAATTACAGATGGTGCATACAGCAAACTATTGTTTGACTTGTTTGGCAAAGAAAGAGTAGAAGCAGAACTAGAAAAGTTTTTAGAGTTTGATTTCTTTCCAAGAGTTGGCGGTGGTATTGGTATGACACGTATGATTGCCGCACTAGACAAAAACAAATAGTAATATTCTAGGGTGGTGAAATTGGTAAACACGCACGACTGTTCATCGTGTGGCGAAAGCCTTGGAGGTTCGAGTCCTTCCCCTAGAGCCAAAAAATGGTAAAAGGCAGTGTCATTAGACCTGTCTTTTTCCTTGACATACTATAAGTATGAGTATATATTAAGTATATATTTTTTAACAACATCCTACCAAGGAAGGGTCCGGTTTGAAGATGAAAATCATTACAGGAAATGCTAACACAGAGTTGGCAACCAAGATTGCAGAACATTGTTTTGCAACGCTAGTCCCTGCGAAAATTACAACATTTGCAGATGGAGAAACTAGTGTAGAGTTTTTAGAAAACATCAGAGGTGAAGATGTTTTTATTATCCAACCAACAAGCACACCTGTTAATGACAGTCTGATGGAACTAATGGTTATGATTGATGCGGCACGTAGATCAAGTGCAAGTAGAATTACAGCAGTCATTCCTTATTTTGGTTATGCAAGACAGGATCGTAAGAGTGCTTCACGTACTCCTATTACAGCAAAACTAGTAGCCAATCTTATTACAGTATCAGGTGCTGATAGGATTCTAACTATGGATTTACACGCAGGACAGATACAAGGGTTCTTTGATATTCCTGTAGATGATTTAACAAGTCGTGTAGTATTTGCAAAAGACATTAAGAAAACAATTGGCATCATTGATGATCCAGAAGTAGAACAAGCAGGTACAGTATTTGTAAGTCCAGATGCAGGCGGTGCAGTTCGTGCTAGAAAATTTGCAGACATGTTTCACGGCGATATTGCTATTGTTGATAAGATGCGTCCTGAAGCAGGCAAGTCAGAAGTAATGAACTTGATTGGAGATGTCAAAGGCAAACATGCAATTCTAGTAGATGATATTGTTGATAGTGGTGGAACACTTTGTAAGGCCGCAAAAGCAATTATGGACCAAGGTGCTTTAAGTGTTCGTGCATATATAACACATGGAGTATTAAGTGATGATGCATGTCAAAAGGTAGAAAAAAGTGTGCTTGATGAACTAGTTGTTACAGATAGTATTTCAGATCGTTGTCCTAAGAATTGTAAAAAGACAAGACAAGTAAGTGTTGCGAATTTGTTTGGTGAAGCAATCCGTAGAGTTACAAATGAAGAATCTGTCAGCAGTTTGTTTGTATAAATATCTTTGTAGGAAATAAGACCGCACTAATATAAAAACAATAGCGGCTACAGTTTTACAGTGTAAAACTCCCAATAACAATAATGAAACGTAAACATAAACCTGTTAGTAACAGTAGGATGATTGCTGATATAAAAAACAAGTTGAAGAAAACTTCTGATCCTATAGATAGAGAAGCACTACAACAAAGATTACATCATTTTATTTTGCAATCAAAAAAGACTAAACCTGAGTAGTTTCTAAACCGTCTTTATATTTTTTAAGATGTTTTACATATTCAACCATAGAATGATCTGAGAAACTATCAACTTTACCTTTTTTAAGTCCTCTCCATATTCCACGTATCTTGTCTTTGAACAGTTGCCATCCTGATGGAGTACGTACATTGCCCCAAGTGTTTAGGTAATGTTCACTTCCGTGATGTTTGTAACCCATAATAAACAAAGGAACACTAGTAACAATATCGTTGTTGTTTTTCCAACGATGATGTATAATATCTAAACTATCAACATATGTAGGCCAGCCTACTCTTGGGGAACCGAATGTATAAAGTTCTTTGGGATCAAGATTGTCTATATTGTGTTTGCAACGACTTGCCATAATAGTTGCCATTGCCGCACCTAAACTATGTCCACAAAACCATAGTGTTTTGCCTTTGTTTTGTGTTCTTGTAATATCTTCTTTGACCATAGGCCATAGTTCGTCTACTTCTGCTTTGAAGCCTCTGTGTACTCTGCTTATAGTTTCAGACTTAACAGGATATGCTTTTAAATCTGCTTTGATGTCGTTAAATTCTGTAGGCTCTGTACCTCTACAAGCAATTACAATATCATGCTTATTCATAAAGCGATATGATTGTGCTCCGTCTAAGTCGTAGTATTCTACAGTTGTGAATCCTAATTGTTTTGCTAGTTTGGTAGCATTTTTCTTGTCTAAATACGCAATCTGTGCTAATTCGGCAAATAAAAGACTACGCTCTTTAAAATTGTGTGTTACAATAGGCGTTGTTAGTTTAGTTGTATGTATGTCCATATTCTCGCTCCTCGTTTCGTTCCCTATGGTATTTACCGTACAACACCACTAAATAGTGTTAAGGAGTTGTTAAATGAAACGTAAAACTAGAAGCCTATTAGAAGAACTTAATGATTTCGCTGTAACAAAGAAGACAGAGAACATTGTAGAGTCTAGAGCAAATCATGTGATTGAAAGTGCTATCAACATAGTTGAAATGATACGCACAAACTTTGAATCAGATACAGCACAGGATCTAGAGAAACGTTTTTATAACTCAATCAAGTCCGGCGATCCAGCGAAATTCATGCGTGGAATTAAAAAGATCAAAGCCAATGATAAAAGCGAATTAGACGATGTTAATTGAAGATATAATTAGGCTACAAGAAGCCGAGGGTAAGAACACACATATGGAACACGTTGAGGAAGAAGCACTCAACCGTGGTAAAGAAGGCGCCGAGTATGCAATTAATCAGATGATGTTATTTGCAGATATGCTCAAAGGACGTACAAATAAGAAATTAAGAGTATCAGTAAAATGGGACGGAGCACCTGCAATAGTATGTGGTGTTGATCCTGAAAGCGGAAAGTTCTTTGTAGGGACCAAAGGAGTTTTTAACGCTACCCCATTGCTAGGTACTAGTCATGAAGAAATAGATAGACTATATGGTAAGTCGGGTGCTTTACCAAAATTACATTTAGCATTTGATTACTTAGGCAAGTTAGGAATTACAGGCGTACTTCAAGGCGACTTTATGTTTGACGAAAGTACAAGGCGAGAAGAAGAAATAGACGGCGAGGCAATGTACACTTTCAAGCCACAACTTATCACCTACGCAGTGCCAGTGGACAGTGATATAGGCAAAAGAATTGGCAAGGCAAAGTTTGGAATTATATTTCACACAAACTACGAAGGAAATTCTTTAGCAGACGCTAAAGCAAACTATGACGTTGATGTAAACAAACTAAAACGCTCAAGTGATGTTTGGTTTGATGATGCATTTTTTAAAGATGTATCTGGTTCAGTGTTAATGACTAAAGAAGAAACAGCACAAGTGAAAAAAGATTTGGCAGATGCAATGGCCGCTTATAAAGCAGTGCCTAATGCAGTATGGGAAGCAATGAAAACTAACGATGATTTTATTGCAAATTTTAAAATATGGATCAACACAAATATTAGGCAAGGTAAACTTGCAGGCGATCCAGGTGAATTCCTAAACGGTTTCATTGATTGGTATAGAGCAAGAATAGAAGGCGAAATTGCAAAACTTAAAAACCAAGATCCAGAAAAGCCAGCAGTAAAAAATAGACTGCAAAAAATTCAAAACAATATGAACTTTATTAATACAAATAGAAAAGGCTTATCAGGTATTATAATTTTTATGACAGAGATTACTAATCTTAAAAAAATGTTCATTACAAAATTAAACAACATAGAAAGTATAGCACACTTTTATAAAACAGCAGACGGCTATGAAGCAGGTTCTCCGGAAGGCTACGTGGCAATTGATCATGTAGGCGGAGCAGTGAAAATTGTAGATAGACTTGAATTTAGTCGACGCAACTTTACAACTCCGAAGGACTTTGGTTAATGTCTGAATTTAAATTTCTTGATTATATTACAGAAGGCAAAATGATTCGCAATTCAGATGGCGTCAGTAGAATGACGTTTACTGATGCCTCTGATCTAGTATTACTATATTTCCTTGCACTTCATGTAATGCGTCATTATCCAAGTAGACGTTATGTTACATCTTACAGTGAACAAGTTCTTAAATGGCAAAATTGGCACAACTTTAGACCAAGTGCAAATGACTTGCATTGTTTACTTAATATTGTAGATGGTGATGAACGTATTGTAGAAAAGTTAAAAGATCCTAAAGCGGCAATGCGTTTACGCAAACGTTCAGGCTTTCCAACACTTACAGCAAAAAGATTATTAAGAAGTTTCAAAGATGGTGCTCCTAGTATTGCTGATGCAGGAGATTTACTTAAGATTGACAGTGGATTACGCAACAGTAGATATAGTGGACTAAGAAGAAGAATAGCAAACTATTCAAAACTTACTCCTAATGAAAGACGTAAAGCAGTTACTGAATTAGAAAACGCACTTAAAGCACGTGGTAGAAATGCTGACATAATTGACTATTATATTTTGTTTGTCAAAGACTATGATTTAGAAAGCAGACAAGTTAAAGATACAGAGCCAAGAATAAGTGTTATGGATCCAATTCCAGCAGACACAAAAGATATACAGATGCTTAGATTATTAGGTGTACCTAATAAGGACTTGCCATTTGCATACAAAGTACTTAACATGACCTCTAGAGGGTTAGGTATTCCACCAAGATTTGCACAAGCATATGCACCAGTTATGCGTATTGTAAATGACATTATAAAAGCAGGTCCTGGTTATGTAAACTTGTTAAGGCAAGTACATAACAGAGCAAAAGTAGCAAAAAGATAAGCATATACATTATTTTTCCTACAATCCTATAAATAATAGCACGTAGTCCATTGAGAGTGGAAGACGCCATAAGAGCAATTTATTAACAAGGAGAAATAAAATGGCTTCAATTACAAGAGTAAATCCAACAGCAGTTGCTAGAGGAACTATGCAAGAACTTACTAAAGTACAAGTTTTCAAAATTGTACTTGCAGGTGGTAACGGTCTTGGCGCTATGGGTTCTGACGCGGCGGCCGCTAAAGTAACAGATGCATTAGGTGGAATGTCACACATTTTACAAACTAAAGCAGATGGTTCTGAAATCTACATGGTAGCAGACACACACGGTGTTGATATCAATTCAATTGCAAGAGCAGTTGGACAAGTATTAGACACAGGTACGTTGGCTGGTCTAACTGGTGGTGTACAAACATTATCAGATGGTGACACAGTAACAGTTACAGTAGTAACAGACCTAGAAGCAATCTAATTAATTAGATTACTTTTACAAGTATCAAAAGGGCGGCTTTGTGTCGCCCTTTTTTTATGGCTAGTGATGATAAATAAAAGTACGGATACCACAGAGTGTGGTAAACGCCATAAGAGAAAACTTTAAGGAGAAATAAAATGGCTACTATAACAAATAACGCGGCGGCAATCGCAGGCAACGGAATTGGTCCTAGAACTAGAATCATTAACCTTGCAAAAACTAACATGACACAAGCAGAACTAGATGCGGCATTAACTTTCATACAGGCAGGCGGAACTGCTGGAACTGATGATGCACATACAGTTGCAGGTGTTTCAGTACTAACTGAGTCAGGTGTGTTCACAAGTGGAACTACTGACAACGTACAAGTTGCAATCCAAGGTACAGGTGCTTTTACAGCAGATGCTAACTACGGAATTGGTACAACTGGCGTAACAAGTTCATTACTTGCAGACATGGCTATTGTTTTATAATTGAAACTATAACTAATATTAAGGGTGTCGTTTTTACGGCACCCTTTTTTTATGACCGGTAAATACGAGTATGAAGATACGTATCAAAACATTAGTTGATGTTACCCGAACTGACGTTAGACGCAGGGGGCAGGGTGACGAGCAAAAACTACTTCAGCAACAAAATTTCCAAACTTTACAACAAGTTATTAACTTGCGTAATTTGATTAACCTCAATGATGATCCATTTGTCTCAACTCGAGACGTTACAGGCGAATTTGGAACAAGTATTAAAGGTGAACACAAAGTTTGGACATATGAATTTGAAGTTGACCATGCCGATGCGTACACCGATGACAAAAGCGACCCCGTAGGCCTATTAAAGCAAGACCTTGAACAAGTTCCAGTATTAGGAGGGTTAACAGAAACTGTACCTAATCCTAAAATGTTTGTACTTAATAACAAAGGTAAATCCAATATTACCGTTGAAGTTGTATAAATATACTTGAAGGCACAATTTAGGCATATCATAATAACACGTTAAGGCTAACGAAAGAGTTTACTTATCAACCCTAAGAGTTAGGGTGTTTATGGAGAAATTGAATATGGCACGTGCCACAGACTTAGAGAGAGAAAATTTAGAAGCACACGTTGACTTATGTGAGCAACGTTATATCCATTTAGAAAAGCGTTTGGGTAATGTTGAAGAAAAGGTTCAACACATACACGACGACTTAGGTAAATCACACTCATCTCTCATTAAAGTTATTATAGGTACTTCAGGTACTATAATTGCAGGACTGTTATCTACAGTCGTTGTTATTCTCATTAATATGTCCTAAACTAAATACTAACATGTTGTTAGTAGAATTATTCACAGATCTCGCAGAGAAACAAATATGGGGCCGCAAAGGTAAAAGCCTAGTGCGTAAGTTCCGTTGTGTTGGCGGTAAGCGTCATGGACGTATTGTTGCTAAAGCACAGCAATGTTTTGCTCCACCAAATATCAAAGCCAAAATGAAGATGCGTATCACACGTAAGAAATTAGGTGCTAGAATGATGCGTAAAGCCAAACGTACAAAACGTACTAATCCGGCATCCAGAGCATTAAGGACTATGAACAGAAGATGAGACTTGTTGAACTAACAGAAGCAGGCGGTAAGTTTATCTTTGGACGTGGTGGTAAACCAGGCGGTTCACACAAAGGTAAAGTTACAAGAAAATTTAGATGCGTTAGTGGTCCACGCAAAGGACGTATTGTTGCTAAGATGTCTACTTGTCATGCACCAATTGACACACAAAAGAAAAAGACAATGACAGTAACACGTTCTAAAAAACCAAGCATGACAGCAAAGAAATCTATGTTTACTAAAAAAGGCTCAGGTATTAGTAGAGCAGTAATGAGTAAGAATAGAGCAAAAGCACCTACAAGGCCAGCACCGCGAAGGAAGAAGTAATGCGTATTGATGAAATAGATCAAAAGCACAAAGATTTTAAAAAAGTTATTTTAGACCATAACTTAACTGAAGAACAACTTGATGAGTTGGTTCCATTAGCCGCACTTGCTGGAACAGCCGCAAGAGTTGCAGGCGGAGCATTAGTAAGAGGCGCAGGTGCAGTAGGTAGAGGACTTGCAAGAGGTGCAAGATCATTAGGCAGAGGAATGAAAAAAGTTGGCGGTATGGCGGCTGTAGGTGGACAAGGTGGTTCAGGATCTAACAGTAGCAACGCTATAGGACAAGTTGGCAAAGCAATAGGCAACTTAGGTACAGACCTTGCTTCACAACAGCGTGGAACTGCAAGAAAAACAAACAACAATAATCAACAAAGTTTAAAAACAAATACTGCTCAAAAACTTTCGCAAAAAGGTAGTGGTAGCACAATTGGAACACAAAGTACTCAAGGTACACAAGGCACACAACAAACCAAACTAGCAAGAGGTCAAGAGTTTGCTATGCCTGTTACAGATCCAAACAAACCAAACCAAACAATGCAAGCCAAAATGAAAGTTAAAAATGTAAGCGGTAGTGAAGTTGAACTTACACCTTCAAAACGAACAAAAGGTCTACCAAAAACGGTTAAGTATAATAAAAAAGATCTTGCACTAAACTAAAATTCAAGTTATACTAATAGATATGAAGCCAGAAGTAAAGAAGTTAGTCAGCGCCTTTGCGGAAACTGCACAGTCAGTTAAACTCCGTTTAAAAAAGAGTGGCTTCGTATTGCCCGTTGCTCATAATGGCGGTATTAAATTCAAACACTGTTATATTAAGAAAGCACAGGATGGATGGTATAAGATAGTAAATTTACACAATCCAAAAATATGCTATTACAAAGGTATTGCTAGTCACAAGATTGCAGTAGCATTATCAATATATCTAGGATTAGATGTTGACTTTGATGAAAGAGAACTATTAGATGCAGATCACAAGTATTTGCACTATTACAACGAAATTCGCTTTTTAAAGCATGGTTTTAACGTTGCACAAGCAAAAGATGACGATGTTAAGATAGATTTATACAATGCTAGAATGTATGAATACATGCCTAAATACGAAAAAGCAAAGAACGAAGTTGCACTGCTTCTAGATAGAGCAGAAACTTTGCTGTTTGACACTAAATAACACTATAATAACGTTAGGGGATTACATACGATGAAAACGTCAGATTTTATGAACACAGTTACAGTTGAGTCTTTACAGAAAGACCTACGTAACAAATATGGAGTATCAGTTGATCTTGCAAAATACAGCAAAGAGCAACTAGAATCTTACAGTCACAAGATTCAAAATAAACTTAAAGAATTCGAACTAAAGCATAACTTTAATGAATCATTAAACAATGATGAATTTCAAAAAACTTTGCTGATCAGTAAAATTGTAGAGAGTGCAATTAATCAATACATTGATAATCCCCTTGAAAGTGTTGATGAAGAAGATCTAGGCGAAGACGTAATTGAAGTTGATGAGTCAGATGCAGATGTTGCACGTGATTTTACAGTAGAAAATCCAAATGATGACATTGATGATGATCCAGGTGCTGGTACAGATGTTGATCCTAATGCAGATAAAAATGTTTCACAAGATTCAAAAGTGTTAACAGCATTAAGAGCAGTAATGGACGACAAAGGAAAAGCAAATCTTGCTAGAATGGCAATAGAAAAAATCCTACAAGGTAAACCACTTAACAAACAACAAATTGATGGGTTCAGAGATGCAATGCAATCTATGATGGAACCATTCTTAAACATGCAAGGCGTTCAAAGATTAAAAGCAATGAAACGTGGCATGGGTGCAGAAGCAGTAGGCGAAAGCAAAGTTGTTAAAGAAGGTGCAGAAGAACAAGCAGAATTAACAATGGCGGCTAAGGATATGGTAGATAGATTTACTGCATTCTTAGAAGATGTTGCTGAAATGGGTGCAGAAGGAATGTTAGAACTTGCAGACTCTATTAGAGACGAAATGGGTCAAGAACAATCAGATGCATTTGTTGCAACAGTGAAACCTGCCTTAGAAGCAACACAAGAAGTTTTAACTACATCACGTGAAGCACTTACAGCAGGTGTTGGAATCATTACAGGAGAAACTGCTCCTACAGATACAATTGGTGCTGAACCAGAAGGCGACATTGAAGAGCCTATGGATACAGATGAACCAGTTGATCCAATTGATCCAGCAGGTGACGAGTTTAGTGCAAGTGAACCTGCTACCGGAGGTGATGAACCTGAAGGTAGAGAAAAGCGTGAAAGTTACACACCTACTAAAAAGTCAATTGAAGAATCAACACGCATAATGAACAAGTTGGCTCAGTAAGGAGTCAACATGAGATTTTCTGAATTTGCAAATAGTGATTTAGAACAAGATCTAGTTTTATTATTTCGCAATCAAATTCAGCGAGCCAATGCAGACGATTCAACTGCTGAACTATCTTACCAAGCAATTACAAACTTAATGAAAGCATCAGGTCATGGTGCTTTTGATTATGGTGTATTCAAAAACTTGTATGATACATCAGATGAAGTCAAAGCAGTTGTAAAAAACTTTAACCAAGATGGTGTAGTTTTGAACACTCAAATGCAAAAAGATCCAGATGGCACAGTTGACGATGTAGACTCTAGTCCAACAAATAACATCGAAAAGATGGCAAAACGAGCAACAAAACGCCGTTCATAACTTGACTTCTACCCACCTTTTAAGTTATAATTAATATTACAACTACAGGATTTTTTATTAATGGAAAAACATACCCCACCAACTTTTGTGGAACGTTACAAGTATCACACAGTTAAACAAATAAACTTAGAAGGCAAAAGGCTTTACGAAGCACCCGATGGTAGTAAAACACCAAGCGTCACAACGATCCTAAGTAAAACGAAGGATATGACGCATTTAATCGCATGGAAAAAGCGAGTGGGTGAAAAACAAGCACAGCAAATTACAACCGAGGCCGCAGGTGTTGGAACAGCAATGCACAATAACTTAGAACGTTTTCTTATTGGTGAAGAACGTAAACCAGGCAACAACCTAGTACATGTTCAAGCAAATAAAATGGCTGACGTAATTATTGAATCTGCTCTAGTAGATGTAGATGAAATATGGGGTATTGAACAAGCATTGTATTATCCACAGATGTATTCAGGCACTTGTGATGTTGTAGGACAGTACAAAGGCACTCCTTGTATTATGGACTTTAAGCAAACTAATAAACCTAAGAAAAAAGAATGGGTTGAAGATTACTATTTGCAAATGGCCGCATATGCAATGGCACACAATGCAGTATATGGCACAGATATACGTGAAGGCCATGTGTTTATGTGTAGTAGAGCATTAGAATACCAACAATTTGACCTAGTTGCAGACGAATTTGAACACTGGTCAAATGAATGGTTAAAACGTGTAAAAGACTACTACACCAATCATCACTTCTAATTGGTAAATAGTGTTATAGATTAGGAGAATACAGTGGCAGTTGTACAGATTTCAAAAATACAGCACAGACGTGGTAAGGAAACAATTACAGGTTTACCACAGTTAGCAAGTGCAGAACTTGGTTGGGCAGTAGACACACAAAAATTATATATTGGTAATGGCAGTGTAAGCGAAGGTGCCCCTGCTGTTGGAAATACTGAAATCCTAACTGAAAAAACAAACATATTCCAATTATTAGATCAATACCAATTTCAAGGTAATACAGACGCAACAGTACAAACAGGAGAATTTTCAAATGATCCTGTAAAAAGAAACATACAACAAAGACTAGATGATATTGTTAGTATCAAAAGTTTTGGTGTTGTTGGCGATGGTGTTACAGATGATACAAGTGCTTTACAAAGAGCAGTAGATCAAATATTTTTAAACAGTGGCGACAAGTTTAATGCTAATTCAAGACGTGCATTAAAATTAGAAGCAGGATCTTATAAAGTAACAAACACAATTCATATTCCACCATATGCAAATATCATTGGTGACGGTCCTGATAAAACTATTATTACAATGCATGTTGATCCTAATGAATTATCACAAACAGCAAAACCAGTTTTTCAAACAGTAGGCGGAGATAGTACTCCAGGCAGTTATGTTGAGTTTGCTTCTATGCAAAACTTATCACGCCCACAAAACATTATGATACAAGGTGTAACATTAACAGTAGACAGTGCAGTAACGGCAGATGCTCCGTTGATGTATTTAGATAACACAACAGAAAGTATTATTGACAATGTAAAATTTACTGGAACATGGAATGCATTAGATGGATTAGATGCCGCACAATGTGGAATTGAATTAAGAGGACTTGGTGCATTAACAAGTGAAAATGTTCTTATAAGTAACTGTCAATTTACACAATTAAGTATCGGTGTGTATAGTATTTTTGATACACAAACAATTACAATCAAAGATAGTTTGTTTACATTTGGACATGTAGGTGTAGACTTAGGTAGAACAAGTTCAGGTTCAGGATCACAATCACAAGGTCCAAGACATTACCTAATTACTAATTCAAAGTTTGATAAAATTGATGACTTTGGAATAGCAGTACATGCTCCTAATAACACAACACCATTTGGTCATACTTCTGCAAATAATATTTTTGTAGATGTAGCAAATAATGGTAACGGACAAAACAGTCCACAAACAAGTGTTATTAAATTTGACAGTGAACTATGTCAAAGTATTGGAGACTTTTTTGAAAGAGATGCATTTGTTAACGAAAATTCATTAAGTGCTGTTCCTTTCAAACCAACAGTTGATGGTTTACATCATACACAGACACGTATGAAGACTGCAACACTTGCAGAAGTAGACGCACCAACACAAATTATAAAACTACCATTTACAAAAGATAAAATTGCATACATAGATTATCTTGTTGTTAAAGACGGAACGTCTAGTGATACAACTAGACAAGGTAGAATAACATTGTCAGTAAGAGATGATAGCAATATTAATTTAACTGACAGTTATAGCCATACTGGAAACAGTGATGGTGCTGTTGAATGGACAGCAAATCTAGATGATATGGATAGTACAGTAGGCAGTGAAACATTGCTTATCAAATACAGAAATCCAATCGGTAATGGTGCAGGGACATTAAGTTACACAATTAGTTACTTTGCTTAATGTTTTTAGATACAAATACCGACGAACGTATCACACAATGGCGAAACTTTAGGAATACACTCGAAGAGTGTAATGATCCTTATCAAAGAACATTAGACTTTTGGTTACAGGCACCACGCATAGACAAGTACCTTAATCAGTTTAATTCTCAACAGTGGCCAACACCTTGGGAAGTAATTAAAGAAAACCGGTATTGTCCCGTCGCAATACCCCTAATGATAGGATGGACCCTGAAGTTAACTACAAGGTTTACCAAAACGCCTGTTTTGATAAAAATAAGTATAGACCATTCGACAAAAAGATATTATAATCTAGTTAAAGTTAATAACACATTAATTGACTATGAAAATAATTCTGTTTGTATAAGTAGTGAACTACCGGACACAGTGGTTTGCCAGGAAACAATTGAATTGTAGTTAAGATAGTAAATACTGGACTACACACGAATAAAGAATATATAGAAAAGAGGAAACAAATGAACGCATCTAAAGAAGTTTTTATAACAAAGAGAAACGGACAAAAGGAAAAGTTAGATTTAGATAAAATTCATTTTGTTGTAGAAGAAGCATGTAATGATTTAACAGGTGTATCTGCATCGCAGATTGAAATGAATGCCGATTTACAGTTTTACGACGGAATGACTACTGATGAAATACAAAACATTTTAATACGAAGTGCTAATGATCTTATTTCATTAGAAACACCTAACTATCAATTTGCCGCGGCACGTTTGTTGCTATACGGACTACACAAACAAGTATACGGACAATACGATCACCAAACTCTTTCTCAAGTTATAGATGCGAACATTGAGCGTGGAGTATATGATCCTGCTATCAA
>Ga0181564_10002508_pt1 | contig 15947 bp, 27 predicted proteins | sample 011ome_24_FD_134512 | JGI IMG/M metagenome (GOLD analysis project Ga0181564, IMG submission 134512) | Coastal salt marsh microbial communities from the Groves Creek Marsh, Skidaway Island, Georgia - 011513CT metaG (megahit assembly) | ecosystem: Environmental > Aquatic > Marine > Intertidal...
ATTGATCCAACAAAATGCACTCTCATCAACGATGGTTCTGAAAACATGAACAAATATGATTTTCCTGATGCCGATTTGATTCTCACATCACCACCTTATTTCAATCTTGAAATTTATCATGATGGCGAACAGCAGTCAGAAAACATGTTTAGTTCCTATGAAGAATGGCGAGACGCATGGCTTGTTGATGTGATTCGACAATCCATTTCTCGTTTGAATCGAAATGCAATTACCTATAGTGCTTGGAATGTTCACGATGTAGGAAAAATGAAAATGATAGCAGACGTTGAACGTATTCATAATGATATGAATTTCGTTCACCATCGAAATGTTTCGCTGAGTTCGAGCAAGAGACAGACAAATCAAGAAAATGAGAAAAAAAATGAAAAAAATTTAGACTTGACAAGAATCTTTCGTCACGAAAAACAAGAATCATATCAATCACCAATTCTAAATTTATTCGAATAAGAAATGTTCCGTGAGTGCAATTCCTTTGACCTTCTTCTCACGATACTTTTTCTTGAGTCGCTTTGCCTTTCTCATTGCCGGACTTGTTCTTTCCTGCTTTCGCATTGCAATCACAGGAGAGCTTGAGTCCGCATGAAATGAACAACGATAGCATTCGAATGTAACTGTTTCGAGTGAACGATAGGAAATGATTGAGTCTATGTAAGAAAGAAAATCCTCTTTGCTCTCGCACTCTCCAACAATTGAGAGTTGATGTTTTGAGCCAGGAGGATGTTGCAGGACAAGATAACGAAGCCTTTTCTCACGAAAGAGAGAAGTATCAACACCACAAGATTGACAAACTGTTTGATTGCCAAGAAGAATTTTTCGAGTTGCTTGCCATTGTTTCGAATTCCATGGTTGATTCGAATGTTTTCCTTGATTGAGTTCAAGACAACGGTCAAAACATTCAGACAATGAAATCGAATCATTTTCGAGTTCAGAGCGCAATTGCTGCCACTCATCTAACTGATATGTCATAAGTTCACTTGAGAATTGTGATAAATATTTTTTTTTTATTTAGTTCAAAAAAACTTGACATTTCTGTGAAATCTGTTATGATCTGATCATGATAAATAATAAGGAGAAACACAATGTCAAGTGAAATCTATCTGACTTCAGACACTCACTATTGTCACGAAAACATTCTGAAATTCACAGATACAAATGGAAATCTAATTCGTGGAAGCAGATTTTCATCAGTCGATGAAATGAATGAGTGTATGTTCGACAATTGGAACGAAACCATCAAGCCAGGAGATACTGTTTATCACCTTGGTGATGTAGCTTTCGGCAACTTCACAAAAGACCAAAAGTTTATTGATACGTTTCGTTCTTTGCCCGGTGACAAGGTCTTGATTGTTGGAAACCATGACACGATTCTTTGGACAGTCAAAGAAAATTTATTCGATGACATTCAGATGTGGAAGAAACTCAAAGATCAAAAGATGCTTCTGACACATGTTCCGATTCATCAATCGTGTTTGCTGAAATATCCAGATGGCAGCCAAATGATCAATGTTCATGGACATATTCATCAAAATCCAAGTCCTACAAAAAATCATCGTTGTGTTTGTGTTGAATGGACAGATTATACACCAATTCATATTGACAATGTAATTCAACTCAATAACTATAAAACAAGGATGAAAAATGTTTGATATAGTATTTGGTGGTCTTTTATTTTTAGCATTTGGTGTTGGAGCAGTTCTGATTACTCTGTTCTTTGTTCTTTGGCCAATGCAAATAAAGAAACGTCACGATTACTGGTGCCATCGAGACAATTTAGCACCGGGTGATGACCATGGAAATCAGGAGCCACATGTATAAACTGATTGACCATATTACGCATCATTTACCAGAGACTATTCAAATCAATCCAAAGAGAAGAAAAATTCTTATGAATATTTTATTCTATGGATCCTTAGTGAATGCAATTATCTTTATGTTTCTCTGGCTAACATTATATTATGGTTATGACGTATTTGGACTTAAAGAATTAGTTAAAAAGACTTGACATTTGCGAATTCATCTGTTATGATCTATAAATCAATAATATGATTATGGAGTGAATGCGAATGCGAAAACAGAACGCAATCGGAATGATGGTCGGACTTGCAATCGGTGATGCAATGGGTTCAGCACTTGAATTCATGCCAATGAGAGACCGTGGAGACTTCATCACGAATTATCAGAAAAGTTCAGTATTTCCAATTGAAGCAGGACAATGGACAGATGATACAAGCATGGCACTTGCAATTGCCGATGCAATCATTGAGAATCAAGGTCAATGGAATCCAGTTACAGTAATGCAGAATTTTCTCGATTGGTATCAAACTGGTAAATATTCTGCAATTGATCATTGTTTTGATATTGGTAATACTTGTCGATCTGCTCTTGAAAACTGGATGTTAGACCCAGCGACACCTTATCAAGGTAGTACAGATCCGCAGTCATCCGGTAACGGTGCGTTGATGAGAATGGCGCCTGTGATTATATCTTCAGCAACTCTTGAAGAGGCGCAACACAAAGCAAATGAACAGACAATTTTGACACATGGTAGTGCTGAATGTATAAAATATTCTTCAGCATTTGCCGAAGAGTTATTCTATTATCGTTATGCACCAACACTACCAGTTGACTACAAGATAGCCCGTGAAAATGTAAAACCGACTGGTTATGTTCGAGAAAGTTATGAGGCTGCCTGGTGGGCAGTCAAGAATGCTAGTGATTTTGAATCAACAATCATCAAAGCAATCAACCTTGGTGGTGATGCCGACACAATCGGAGCAATAGCAGGACAAATCGCCGGTGCTTTATATGGCGCAAATAAGATTCCGAATTGGATGAAAGATGGTTTATACGAATACAAAATGATCGAAGATACAGCAATCAAACTTTTTAGTATTGCAAAAAAGAAAGAATTAGTTAAAAAGACTTGACATCTCAAAAAGAATGTGCTAAGATCTTTAAATAAAATAAACGAATACACAACTCTCAAGGAGAATATTATGCAAATCAATCTACGCAAAGCCAGCGCCCTTCAGTCCGATATTCAGTCTGCAATTCGCAACATTTCAGTGGATACACGTGGCTCTTTCGACGAGCGTGAAACAGTTGCAGATGAAGTGACTGAAGCCATTAGCGAGTGGAGGACTAACCTTGAGCGTAAGACCGACCTCATCAACGTCCTTTATGGCATTCGTGAAAAGGTTGGTGTTGCAAATGCCGAGTGTGGTCTAAACACAAAGCTCACCGAGCATCGTCGAGTTTCTGAGCAAAGAGACCTGCTCGAAGACACCATCGCTGGTGTCAAAGGCCGAATGCTCACCATTGAGCAGATTGGTGAAAAAATGAAAAAGATCGAAGAGAGAAATGAAAGTTTGAAAGAAAGTCTTTATGCACGAAACCGTGATCTCGAAGTGTTCACCGACCTGATGGATAAAGATGATTTGAATGAATATCGCAGACAGATTCGTTCTCTTAAAAAACTTCAACGTTCAATCAATGAGCAGGTGCTCGAACTAAATATACGCACTACCATTGTTTTATCGGAAGCGGAAGTTCAAGTTCTCGATAATGAGGACCTGATCTGACGCCCAGTGGATTGTAGGTAAGAAACGGTCAATATCAGCAATATGCTGAAACACAACTACTGAAACCTCCAAACTGGTTGTCAATGTTTTCGGGGTAAGGTCTTGGCGGACCTTCTTTGTTTATTTGCTCCCGAAGTAAGACCATTGCTTAGATGTTAGCATTGCACATTGCTGCCCTCGGGTTATGTTATTTTGTTTCGTTGATACGCCTCATTTACAATCCACATCTCAAATAAATAGTAAAAAAAACTTAAATAACTTTGCTAAATATATTTGAGTGTTTGCGAAGTTCTTCCTGAGAGCCTTACCTAAATGGTCACATAAAGTTCCGGCTCAACTTCGAAGGACCATTGGTCGGGAAGAACTTTTCAAACACTCTTCATCAACTAAAAGGATGTAATGCTTTATTTTGTTTATGGAACATTGAAACGAGGATTTCCAAATCATCGCATTCTGCTAAAAGAAAACTTCATTGCTCATGCGACAACTGAAGGAACTTTATATGAAAATGGAATTCCTTACTTTGTTCCAGAAGAAAAATATGTTGGTCTTTTTGGTTTGAAAGATTTCAAAGAAGATGTCGATCAAGTTTTGACACAAAAAAGACCGGCACCTGCAATTGAATTTCAAAATCGTGTTTATGGTGAAGTATATGAAATTTATCATGAAGACACATGGAGTGAGCTTGACCACCTTGAAGGATATCGTGGTCATGATGTTCATGGATTATATGACCGCTTTTTATATTCTGTTCTCATTGATGGTAAGTTTGAATGGGCTTGGACATACGGCCTTCGTAATGGAAAAGAAAAAATGATCGATGCAGTTCCTGTCAAGTCCGGAATCTATACAAAAATATATTGAAATCAAATATGTCAGACGAATCAACAGTTCAAACAGATCGAAGAGTCAATGATAGAAGGATTGAACAAAAAAGAAGAATGATGATGGACAGAAGAGTCAACACCGTTGCTGTGACGAATGACAGAAGAAAAACACCAAGAAGAATTTCTGAAAGAAGAACATTGGATGACCGGCGAACCGAGACTCCGAATGTTGAGGGTCCAGATTGGATGCAAGAGGTGATTGAACATGCACAAAAAAGACAAACAGAATCTCCCGCATTCACTCCTCCTGCACAAAAAATTGAAGAAGCAACATATATTGACATGAAACAAATTGCGTTGATCATTATTTCTTGTGCAATTTTGACTGTCGGTATCTTTTTTCTCATTTACATTTAGTAATCAAATGATTGATCGAATTTATTTATCGATAATTTTTCTCATTGTATTGGGTGGCATTGGATATGTTGGTTATCAAAAGATTCAAGCCGCAGAAGATGAAATCAATCGTCTTCGTGAAAATTCCGCAATTCTCGAACAAACAGTTCAAGTCTCAACTGAAACAATTGATCGTCTAGAAGCAAGTGCAAAAGAAACACAAGAACAGATCGACGAATTGCAAGTTGAATTACGAAAGGCGGAAGAATATAAAGATGAACTCAATGAAAAATTGAGAGAACATAATCTAACTAAACTTTCTGCTGCAAAACCAGGATTGATTCAAAAAAGAGTAAATGATGCCACATCAGAGATTTTCAAGGAACTGGAAGAAATCACTTCTAATCCTTAGTTCAGTTTTCGTTGGTAGTTGTAGTTTTCTTTCTTCAGCAGATCCGACACCAGAACCCAAGGTTGTTGTTGAAACAAAATTCGTCGAGAAAAATGTTCCAATTCAACCTCGCCCAAAGCCATTGAAACTCAATGGCGTCAATTGGTATGTTGTCACACCAGATAATCTTGGTTCATTGATTCCGAGATTTGAAAAACAACTTGGTGAGAAATGGGTATTTTATGTAGTCGAAGTTCCAGATTATGAAAACCTTGCTTTGAATATGGCGGATATCAAACGTTATCTTGTTCAACAGCAAAAAATTATTGAATATTATGAGGAGGCACTTCAAAAAAATGATAATCAACAAAGTGAATGAGGAGGCCAGTTGTTTGAAACAATTGAAAGTTTTCAGAAAAAAATTTATGTCCTACAGGAAAAAACAAATCAAAGTCTAATCGAAACTCTAATTCAATTTTGTGATGAACGAACAATTGAATTCGAATCAATTGCACCATTTGTTTCAGGAAAACTGAAATCAGATTTGAGAGAGGAATTTGAGAAACTGCACTTCTTACCAAAATCTACGAGGAAGATTTCAAACTTCTTTGGCGGAGCCCGATGAAGTTAAAGAATGTTATCTCGCAGTCAAATTACATTTTAGTTCAAAGACATATCATTACGGTAAATTTAACGGAAAGGTCAAGAAAGATAACTTTTCCGACCTTCACTTATATACAGTAATTGCAAATGGAAAACAAAAAACTGATTTTCCAGATTTTTTTATTCCTGCACTATTTTTTAATCCAAGAGTCAATCTAACTTATTTTACAACTGAAGATTATTTTTCAGTCTGGCGCTATTGGAATGGCTATCAGAAATCTCCAAAGTATTTTTTTGAGAAAGAACTGGTAGAAATTCAAAACTTACTGAAGAAAAAGAATCTTTCAAAAGATGAATTATTTCGAATTGAAGACCAACAAATACCTTTGATTTATAAAATGCTGATTCGTAATGAGATTTTTCCACAGACTGTTCATTATTTGAATGATGTCCTTTGTTTTTCGAAAAAGATGGAAGAAAGAATCACAGAGAACATTTATTTCCCAAAACTGAACCAGCGACTAAAGAAGATTTCATATTTTATCAAATCTCAAGATCGAGAAGACCTAAAAAATATTACTAAGGAGATCTTTTTTACTTGACAAACCATTTTGAATGTGATATACTTAGGTGTTGGATTTCGTTTACAATTCTATCAAGGAGAATTTATGGATTTTAAGACAATGATGGCAAAGAGAAAAGACAGACTGTCTCGAGTTCAATCTCAACTCGAGAAAGAATCGACAAAGGGTAGTTCTTATGAGGACAATCGTTTCTGGCGTTTGGAATCAAAGGATGGTAATGGTTCTGCAATTATTCGTTTTCTTCCCGAAGCGAAGAATGACGAAATCATGTGGGCAAAGTATTATCGACATGAGTTCAAGGGAACCCAAGGTTGGTTGATTGACAACTGTCCTACCAGCATCGGAGAGAAATGTCCTATTTGTGAAGCAAACAATCAACTCTGGAATGAGGGTGGTTCTGAAAATGAAGACCTTGCTCGTTCTCGCAAGCGAAGACTGAAATACATCTCAAACATTTATGTAGTTCAGGATACTGTAAATCCAGACAACGAAGGTAAAGTGTTTTTGTTTCAATATGGTGCAAAAATCTTTGAATTTATTGACAAAAAGATCAATCCACCAGAGCCAGAATTCAAGGACATGACACCAGAAGAGCCGGTTGATGTGTTTGATTTCTTTGAAGGCTGCAACTTCCGATTAAGAATGCGAAAAAAGGCTGGCTATGTCAACTATGATATGTCAACTTTCGATGAGCCTTCTGCAATCTCAGAAGATGAGACTGAAGTCGAAGAGATTTGGAATTCACAACATTCCTTGCAGGAATTCATTGCTCCTGACTATTATAAGTCCTATGATGAATTGAAAGAAAGATTCGAAAAAATCTCAGGACAAGCGACCTCAGCACCTGAGAAGACAGAATCCAAACTGACAGTTGATGAAGATGAGGATGAAGTTGAAGAAATTCGTCCGAAATCCAATCGTGTGACAAAGCCCAGCAAACCAAAAGCAAAGCCCAGCAGTGATGATGATGAGTTGAGCTTCTTTGAAGGTCTTGCCGAAGCCTAATCCTTCTTCAAAAAAGTGGCAGAAATGCCACTTTTCCACTTGACTTTTCCTACCAGTCTGATAAGATCTTCTCGAGTAAGAAATTCTCTTACACCATTCAAAAACTAAATAATGAGAAGGTGGACTATGTTTGGTATATTCAGTATTATTGCGATGCTTCGTAATCTTTCATATATGGTTATCGGTGCGTTCATTGCTCTAGCAATCTATGCTCCTGATAAATTTGATGATTTGCGGTCTGTGCTTGAGACTGTAACAAAAAATGCTTACAGTTATGCACAGGAAAATGTTGACCTTTCCGTTCTCACAGAAAAAGTTGAAGAATCAAAATAATCAAAGGAAATATGAAAACTTTTATTGAATATTGTAAATCTGCAGATCAAATCATTGAAGCAACTCAACAATCGAATGAAGAATTGCTTGATGAGAAATTTCTTGATGACACGAAAATGAAAATCAAAAATTTTCAGGCGTCAAAAACAAAAGACATTGATTGGATTCGAAGAGAAGTTCAATCACTTGTTCGTGATATGGAAGAAACATCAAAGGTTCTTGGTCAAGCACAAAAAGATTTTAGCCAAGCAATTCGCTCAAAAGATGATTCAATTTACGAAAAGCACGGAAAGTTTGCAAAAGTCTTAGACGAATATCGAAAAAAAGAAGAAAAGCAACGTTCACTGCTCGTCACTCTAACTACAAGACAAATTGAGTTAGAAAGAAAATAAATGTATAATAAGAATTTTTCAAAAGAAATTCAGGATGAGTTTGATGAAAAATTTGAAGTAGAACTTTCAAAATCAATTCAACACTTGTTCTATGGATTTACTGATTCAAATTCTGGAATTGCTGAAGGAATTCCTTTTCTTACTCGACGTCATCACGCAAAAAGTTTAGAAAGTTGCATTGAGTTTGCCGAAACAATCACAAAAAAACAAAATGTGATTTTTGGTGGCGTCGAATTGAATGAAAGATTTGATCCAATTCTTGATGAAAATATTCCCTCTTATATTCTCCACTACTCCGTTCTTTATGATTAAGAACCCTCATAAATAGATTTGTCGCATCCTTGAATTGTTCTATATAATTTTTCTTTGGAGAATATTATGTTTCGTTTTTTTCTCGACAAGTCTTACTGGCATTGGTCCATCTTAGGCACGTTAGTTATTTTAGGTTCTGTTTCGTATTCTGTTTATCTTGATACACTAATAAATACTTGGTTTGGTGAATTTTATGATATGTTACAAAAAGCCTTGTCTACTCCAAATGCTGTATCAATTGAAGAGTTTTATGGCTCTCTTTATACTTTCTTCGAAATTGCCGCAATCTATATTGTAGTCAACGTTGTATTCAATGGATTCTTTGTGAATCATTATTGTTTTCGTTGGCGAAGGTCAATGGCAGATTATTATCAGGAAAACTGGCAAAAGGCAAGAAAAATTGAAGGTGCTTCTCAACGAGTTCAAGAGGACACACTAAAATTTGCAAGATTGACAGAAGACCTCGGTGTTGGTTTGCTCGAATCAATTTTGATGTTGTTCGCTTTTGTACCAATTCTTTATGGTCTTTCAAAAAGTGTGACTGAACTTCCTTATTTCGGTGAAGTTGACCATGGTCTTGTTTGGGTTGCTCTCACAACTGCCTTAGGTGGAACAGTTTTATTATCTTTGGTTGGTTCAAAACTTCCTGGTATTGAATATGATATTCAAAAGGAAGAAGCAAGTTATCGTAAAGAACTTGTCTATGGAGAAGATGATGAAACGAAAGCAGATAATGTAAAAATCTTTCATCTATTTCAAAATGTTCAAACAATACACTATAAATCATATCTTCATTATTTTTATTTTAATATTGCTAAGTGGAGTTATCTTCAAGGAATGGTTATAGTTCCTTATGCGGCATTAGCACCAACTATTGTTGCTGGTGGAATTACATTAGGCATTGTGTCGCAGACCGTGAGAGCCTTTGGAAAAGTAGCAGAGTCTTTACAATATATCATTCGTTCATGGCTGAAAATTGTCGAATTGATTTCAGTCTGGAAACGTCTTCGTGAATTTGAAAAACAATTCAATAGCTAATGTTTATATTATATCGGCTTTGGTTGTACCAAAAGACAAAAAATGTAGAGTATAAGCCCGGCCATTCGGTGAGAATGAATCATTTGATTCAAGAAGCGCCAGTTGGCTGGGTCAAAGAACTACAGACAAGAAAAAATATAATTATTTGGATACTCACTGGATACAAACCTTGGTTCAAGCATTTTATGTTTATAAAGGTAAAATGAAAATTGATATGCTTATTCGCCAATTTTTAGTTCATTCTTTTCTTTATTATCAACTCGATGAATCGATTATTAGTGATGAAAATTATGACCGAATTTGTGTTCAACTCAAAGAGGTTATTGTAGGTCAGGATAAATATCTCTATCAAAACCTTATTGAAAATTCATTAGGAAATGAAGGTTCTGGATTTTCAATTCCTCGTAAAAGTTACCCACCTGAAATTATTAGTACTGCATTTCATTTATTATATCAGGATAAATTTTCAGGACAAAAATCATTTGTGAATTTTATTCAATCATATGGTTATAGTATAGCAGCATAGGAGACAAATGGAAAATATCTTTTCAACATCCGTTTTATATGGTTTATTCGCCTATTTCTTTGAAAGAAATTGGCATTATTTCGTTGTCGGTGTAACAATGCTGGCAATTTTTGGTCTCTACTATCACATTACACACCATGATGAACATACAGGTAATACACTAAAACTATATCATGGTATTGATTACAGTAACATCAGCGTTCTTCTTGCAAGATTTTATCTCGCAAGTGTCTTTTTGGTGATGGGTGGTCTTCATGGTATCTTCAACTTTGTTCCTTCTGGTGTAGTTGAAATGACAACAGAAGCAGACCTTTTTGTTCGTGGTCTGGTTGCCTCTGGTTATCTATTACCTGCCGTGAAAACTATTGAATTGATTGTAGGAATTACTTTTCTTTTTGGTCTTTACATGCCATTGACCTTGATTGTTTCCGCACCGATTGTATTGAACATTGGTCTTTATCATCTCTTTCTTGACTGGTCTGGTCTACCAATTGCTTTGTTGATGGGCGTTGCTCTTCTCTATCTTGTTCATCGATATCGCTCATACTTTCGTCCCTTCTTTACAATGAGAGCAGAAGTTTCTTCTTTTCATATGACACAAAGAGAAGAGAAAGAAATACATAGTTTACTTGATGGTGAAGATATCAGTAGTCAAAACTTACCTCACTTTCTTCCCGACAAAATGGCACAGAAAGCATTTGTTCTGATTGCTGGTTTATGTTTTGCTTTTATGGGCGCCGCAGCAATGATTCTCACATCTTCGCCTGACGCACCAGGCACAAAAACAAAAGCCTTCATTGATGATGGTAGCTATTCAGATTGATAAATATAGGTAACTTATAAACTTATCAAAGAGTTACCTATGAAATCATTCTCACAATTTCTAATTGAAGCGCCATTAGATGAGCTTGAATATAGTTCTGTTCGTAATCGCCCAAAGGATCCAAGAAATAAAAAAGGTGAAAAAATTTCATCTTTCAGCACAACAGACGATAAACTTATTCGTAATCCAAAAAATCAAGAAAAATTATTCAAAGCACTCAAATCATTTCGACACAGTTTTCGTATTTTATTTGCCGATTTTCAAGGTAGCGCAAATTATCACGAAAATGGTGAACTGAGTGAATATACATTGAAGAGACCCGGAAATAAAAAAATGGTGGATTTTCTAAAGGCTCACGGGTTCATCAATAATGATTTCAAGTTTACAGAAAAAACAAAAAAATCAATCACAATTGTTTATACAACAAACCGAGGTGATGCAAAAGTTGGATTGACGCCTTGGCTCGTTCTTCATCGAATGGGTCATGCTTTTAATGCTAATGCCAGTGCTCCTGAGGAAGAAGAACGAGAAGAGGAGGGGCCTGAGGAGGAAAAAACTCCTACAAGAGATACGTTTGCAAAAACGTTTGTGAATGAAGTTCGAAGAGACATTTACGATTTTATGGAATCAAATTATTTGCTTGATGAAGATGCTTATGGCGAAATGAGTGACAGTCGATTTCAGGACTTAGATGAGAGAAGAAGAGAAATTCTAAAAAATATTGTGAGAGATAAATTTCCAAATGAAGGTTTGTGGGAATTCTTCACTAAGTTTGGCAACTTCAATTCTGCAAAAAGAACGGAAGCACACGCCCAAGGAAAAGGAAAACGAACAAAAGCAGTAGTAAGGAAGGAAAGATATTTCGAATATATCTACGACCTGTTTGTAGCATTTGTTTGGTATGCCGAAAACAGCAGAAACGTTTGGGAAGAAGATGATGAACCAGGTACATTACCTTATCGTTTTGTTGGAAAATTGCCAGAAAAAATCAATTTCATGGGACTAAAACTTGCATTGACAGATGAGTTTGTCGCAGAACAAGCAGAAGGTTATATGAAAAATATGATTTCAAATGGTATTCGTCATGTTGAAAAAATGTTTGATAAATTTGAGGGTAAAATTTTTCTCATGTAAAAAATGATCAGTCTAACAGAAAATGCCGCAAAAGAATTTCTCAAGGTCATGACTTCAGAAGGTCTTGATCCAAAGGAGGTTGCTCTGAGAATTTCAATCAAGGGTGGTGGTTGTTCTGGATTTACCTATGTGCTTGACTTTGATGACACACGAAGAAGAATCGATTTATTCTTTGAATCGAATAATATGGGAATTCTAGTCGATAAGAAATCATATCTGTTCATCAAGGACACTGTAATTGATTATTCATATGACCTGAATCATCATGGCGTCAATTTCAAAAATCCTCAAGCACTATCCAGCTGCGGATGCCGAAGTTCATTTGCCATCGACATTTCAAATGAAGACGAAGAACCAGTCTTCAAACCAAATTGGTAACGAATCATACAAAAAACTTGACATTTCCTGAGAATTTGATATACTCTTCTTTATATTTACAATTCGGTAAAGGAGAAAAATGAAGCCACTTGAAATTTCAAAAGTCAAAGAAATTGAAACTTTTTCTTTCGGGGATATCACAAGAGAAGAATTGATTCAGATGTATGGCGATGGAAGAACAAGCTCACCCTTCATGGAAATACAATTGACAAAATGGTTCCCAGAACTTCGTCGAGTTGGTGGTGATTCAAAGTTCTATGACATGGTTGATGCTAATGGCAATTGCTATGAAGTCAAGGGACTGACAAGAAATGGTTGTGATGTTGCTCCATCGTCAACAAAGGGAGTTGGTAGAAAAAGAAATGGTGTGGCTGAAATTCGAGAAGGAATTGAAAAACACAACACCACTTTCATCATTACAGATATTCAAGAATTTCCCAAAATATATATCAAGACAATCAGCGGAGAAGATTTGTTGAAGCAGTTTCCAAATGGAAAAATTTCAGCAGTCAAAGGAAGAAACTTATTATTGAAAGATTTACTATGACACTCGATGAACACTATTTGATTCCTCCCATCTCAATTTTAGATGTCAAGCAGAAGAGATGGAAAGAAAGAAGAAAGTATTGGTTGAATCTTGGAATTGAAAGCGAATTAGGAAGAGGAGATAATCTTCTTGGTTTGTCCGAACTCATGAGTAAGAAGCAAAACCGCACAAGCATTTTTGATCCTGTGCTTTGTGAAATCATGTATAGTTGGTTCACTAAAAAAGGTGATTCAATTTTAGATTGTTTTGCTGGTGGGTCCGTTCGTGGAATTGTGGCAAGCAGACTCGAAAGAAACTACACCGGATTTGATTTATCCGCACACCAGCTGGAACATAATCGTATACAAGCTCAAAATCTCTGCCAGTCGCATATTCCAAACTGGATTCATGATGATGCGCTAAACATAAATAAAAGTAAAAAAAAGCAAAACTTTTTATTTTCTTGTCCTCCATATTATAATCTTGAAGTCTACTCCGAAGACAAAAGAGATTTATCAACAATGAACTATGCTGAGTTTCTTGAAACATACGAAACAATCATTCAGCGTTCTTGTGACCAACTAGTAGATGATGCCTTTGCTTGTTTTGTTGTTGGTGAAGTGAGAGAAAATGGAAACTATGTTGGTTTTGTTCCGGACACGATTCGAGCTTTTGAAAAGGCAGGCTTGAGATTTTACAATGAGATGATTCTTCTACAAGAACCTGCAACTGCCGCAATGAGAGCAAATCGATTTATGGAATCAAGTCGAAAAATTGCAAAATGTCATCAGAATGTTTTGATGTTTGTCAAAGGTGATGCGAAGAAAATAACAGAACGATTAGGGCCTGTAACAATCAAAAAACAAGAAAGTATTCTTTTTGAACTTTTTGTCAAGGAAGCATGAAAACTTTTTCACAATTTCTTATTGAAAATAAGACATTCATTTTCTATCATGGTGGTAACCTGAATTTGACTTCAGACAATCGCTTGACGCCAATGGATGTTGATAAAGTACCAGCAAGTAAAAGAATCGAATATGGACCTGGTCTTTACCTCACTACATCTTCTCACGTTGTCGATAAATATGCAAAGGGTTCACGCAAGCTTTACAAAGTTTACGTGGACCAAGGAACAGAAATCAATGATGTCAAGATTGATATTTCAAGTATCGACGAATTGAAAGCAAGTCTCGGAAAACCAAAGGTTCAAAAAATTCGAGAACGAATTGAAGGTTCTCGTTTTGATGAGCATGGAAAGGTTGGTGCTTACATTGTTCTAAATTTTTGTATCAACGATCATTTGTTACGAACGGAAAAAGGACGCAAAGGAATGCGAGATTTTTTAGTGAGGCATGGAATTGACTATGAGCTTCACAATTCACCATTCGGATGGAAAGAAACGATGATGGTGCTGTTCAATACGAAAAAAATTTCAAAAATTGAGCAGTTAGATAAAAAACAACCCATAGAGGACCTTCACAAATGAAACTAGTCGATTATTTTTTTATTTTATCGGTCGTTTTTTTCACAGTCGTAGTTACGGCAAGTATTTGTTCTTCGGCCGAAGTAATGACAGAAAAACAAGTTTTCAAATTAACTGATGATACGGTTGACGATATGTTTTCGAATCCAACAAAATATCGTCCAGTTTTTCGTGAAATTCTGAAATCACAAGAACTATATCAAGAAATTTGTTTGGAGCTTGCGAATAGTGTGGATGATATGTCAGAAGAACAGTATCATCGCTACAATGATTGTCGAAAATATTTTCGTGAAATTATAGGAATCTCACTGGATGATGCCATTGATATTCGAGATGGAGTAAATCAGCAGGACCACAATTGATGTATACCATAAGTGGAATGACCGGCACCTTTTGGATTTTCACGGTCGCAGGAAATAGGAAAACTATTCGAAACTTTTTCTGAACATCCAATGCTCAAACAAACAAAAAGAAATAAAATTATTTTTTTCATTTAGCTGATTTGTTTTTTTGTTTCTAATTTTTGTTTAGGTGTGTGAAGTCGAATCAATTCTGCGATTCTTTTTGGTGGATTTTTCACTCGCTTTTGAAATGCAATCAAACTTTGACGAATCTCTTCAATTTCATTCATTGCTAAAGTTACATCATAAGTCGCATTTTCCTTTTCTGAGTTACTTATTTTATGAAAAATAGGTACACCAACTTTTGAGAATTTTTTACCTAAAGTAGAATCCGAGTCTAAACTATTTTGGATCAACCATACATCTTCGGCAGAATATTTCGCACCTTCATAAAGATAAACATTTACTATTTGATTGACATCTTCAATCAAATTCTTACTAATTTTTTCCATAAGTCCTTTGAGAAAATTATATACAACGATTTAAGTCTGCAGAAGACCACGCCCTTTCATAATGTTCAACATCACACAAACGATACCCACTGCTACTACAAGATGAAACCACTAACATAACAAGTATAAGAAATGTTATTTTCATTTTGAATTTAGGTCAATAAGTTCTTGAATTCCATGTTCGTAAAAAACAGCACCACGAAAGTCAACATTCACAATATAATTATCTCCTTTTCGATGAACATGAACAACACGGCCTGTAATTGGCGTACATGAAATAAAATTTTCGTCTCGTTGCAAATAAAAAGTAATTTTTAGTAAATTTGAGGTGTTAACTAATTCGTGTGTAAAAATTTTTCCACCACCATGAGAAATATTCAAACATTTACCATAAAAAGGTTTTTTCTTTGGTGATTCATCGTCAATTGTGACAGGAACAAGACAAGAAACTCTCGGTAAATTTTCTTGTCTTCGACGGTCATCTCCCTTATAATGTGGCGTATCAATAAATTTTACAGCAGGATTATTTTCTTTCATATCATGTCTACTTTTATTATAAATTTTTTATTAGAATTGTATCACATTTTTACTGATAGATGAATTTCGTTTCTTCTTAGGAAGGGTATTGTCCACATTGGATCGTATCTTGCAATACGAACTGAACCTTCAATGACTAATCCTTTTTCATTTGCCCAAGCGAGGAGTCCGCTTCCTAAGTCTTCGACTTTTTCTTTTGACACA
>Ga0181564_10002512_pt1 | contig 15925 bp, 14 predicted proteins | sample 011ome_24_FD_134512 | JGI IMG/M metagenome (GOLD analysis project Ga0181564, IMG submission 134512) | Coastal salt marsh microbial communities from the Groves Creek Marsh, Skidaway Island, Georgia - 011513CT metaG (megahit assembly) | ecosystem: Environmental > Aquatic > Marine > Intertidal...
GTTTTTTTATTTACCGCATATTACCTATGGAAGAACAACTTCTTTAAACGAAACAAATGACCTTACACGAGTTTAATAAATTAGATATTACTAGTCAGAGAAGAGCTGTAAATGAATTTGGTACTTTCTTGGAGAGCTACCGAGACGATAAAGAGCGCTGTAGTCTATACACAATAGATATGTTTTTTGTTGAAATGATTTACCACCCAATAAATAAAAGTATGAAGGAAATAAGAGCATTTAAACACGGTCACAGGCTTGACATATATTCTAATCTAAGCATATGAAAAAAGTATTTGCCATATTGTGTATTGTAGGAATAGTTTATCCTTACTATTACATCTTTAAATTTATTGAAACAAATAATTGGGAATGGTCTACTTCACTATTTTTTGAACAAATTCATCAAAATTATGCAATGAGTATTTTAATAGCTGATTTAACTATTGCAGCCACATCTTTTCTTATTTTTCTTATTTACAGATTAAGAGTAAAAGCAATCAGTAAAAATCAGTTCATAAAGTATTTGATTTCTTTAATTATGGTTGGTTTTTCATTAGCACTACCATTGTATTTATATGACAATCATGAAAAGAATAACTAAACCAAATTAGAAGTATCAGATATGCCAACATTATAGAAATACTAACAAATACTTGTAAGGCATTTACTGAAGCTAGAAATAGAGCTTAAATTAAAGGCAATTATTTTATAATCTACTAATATTGAATTTAAACTTATTGTGGGGCTGAAATAAGTAATATAATTTCATTATGTAACAATAGTTACATAATTAATTAAGCAATATCTGTAATTTTAAGATGACTCTTTTTTAAAATAGTAAGAGTTATGGTATTAAGAGAGTATTAAACATTAATGTTTGGTACTCTTTTATTTATTTGGACTTATTGTGGAGCTGAAATAGGCGTTATAATTTCAATATGTAACAATAGTTACATAATTAATTAGACTACACTCGTAACTTTATTTAATTCTACTTCTTTAATGAACTAGACTTAATAGCTCAGAGGGTGTTATATTTTTTGGATATAATGCCCTCTTTTATTTGTTTAAGCTTATTGTGAAGCTGAGAAAGGTCTTATAAATTTATTGCCACCACATACTGAAATTGATTTTATTTTTTTATAATTTTTTAAGATCTCGTATTCCTTAAATCTGATAATTTTAGGAAGTAAACACCATTTTCAAAACGTCTCACATCACAACTAAATCGTATTTTCTATAACTTGTATATTTCTTGCATAATGACATACGGATGCTCACTGATACCTTATAAAGAAATAAGAGAACTCACTTGGGGCGACTTTTCAGAAGGCTTAAAACAAATTGAGCATAGAAGCTTCAAACTTAATCTGAGGCAAAAAAAACCACTCAATTTGAGTGGTTTTTATGTTTAGATATTTTTGTATTTGTTATGAAGCTCTTTAAGCATCACTTCTGTCATTGCATCTAAATCATAACTATGTTTCCAGTTCCAATCTTCTCGAGCGTTATTGTCATTAATTGAAGATGGCCAACTATCTGCAATAGCTTGTCTGAAGTCTGGTTTATAATTTATCTTAAAACTTGGCATATGCGCTTTAATACTTTCAAAAATATCATTTGGTGTAAAGGAAAGACCTGATAAATTGTAAGATGATCTTATGGATATATTTTCTGAAGGCGCTTCCATCAAATCTATAGTTGCCTTAATGGCATCATCCATAAACATCATTGGTAAGCTCGTATTTTCAGATAGAAAACACTCGTATTTTCCTTTTATAATTGCATCATGATAAATTTCAACTGCGTAATCTGTAGTACCACCACCTGGCATTGCCTTATAGCTAATTATACCAGGATAACGTAAACTGCGTACGTCAACACTATATTTATTATGATAGTATTCACACCAACGTTCACCAACTTGTTTGGTTATACCATAGACCGTTGTTGGTTCGCAAATGGTATGTTGAGGTGTATTTTCACGCGGTGTAGTAGGTCCAAAAACAGCGATACTACTAGGCCAATAAACCCTCTTTATGGTTCCGCCTTTTGCTAGGTTGAGAACATGAAAAAGAGAATTCATATTTAGATCCCAAGCTTCCATTGGGTATTTCTCTCCAGTTGCACTTAATAGTGCAGCCATTAAATAGATGGTGTCTATATTATAATTTTTGCAGCAATCTTTAATGGCATTAAAGTTTTTTGCATCAATAATTTCAAAAGGTCCGGAGTTTACTAAATCTAAATTTCTGGTATTAATATCACTTGCAATAACATTATTGGTACCATAAGTTTCTCGCAATTTAGTGGTCAGTTCGGTACCAATTTGCCCACAAGCACCAATAATTAGAATTTTGGAAGACATTGTATAAATTTAAGTATTGTCAAAAATAATAAGAATTACTTCATTAATAATTAATTAAATGTCAAAAAAGAGACAATAATTACGAATATGTTAATTGTTATTTTCTGTTAATACTATAAAAGGCAAATTATAGTTTAATTATATTTACAATCAATTAAAATCTATATGAAATCAGTTTTTCTATACTTAAATTTCTTCATGTTTATATTGGTAGGTTGTGGAGAATCTGCTGATACAGATTCTACTACCGATCCAATTGATGAGCAAAAGAAAGATGAGAAAATCACACAGAAAACTATTGACGGTTTTGAATACACAGATTATGTATTGAGCGAAGAGGCTGAAAAGGCTGTTGCTAATTGGGAGAAATATCAGGAGCTTGCCATTCAGGTAAATTATTTGAAGAAAGCGGATCTGTCTTTTTTTGATAGTGAAGTGCAATTACTAATTGATTTTATCGAGAAATTTAAATCGACAATTCCAGAAGACTTGCAGACTAACCCCATAGTTTCTCGTATGGCAATAATAGAAACAGCTTTATTAAGGCTTAATGCAAATTTAACTTTAGACAATATAGATAGTGAGGAAAAAACTCAAAGTTTAAAAGCTACTTTTGTGGCAATGGCTAATTTAAATTTTCAGATCAATAAAAAATTAGAGCGGGATCTTTACGATAAAATCACTTCTGATAATTTTTAGATTAAGTTAAATTCCTAGCAGTTTGTAACATTTACAGCCAAAAGAAGTCTTATTAATAATTATAGTTAATTCGAATTAATTAAAACCACATTTATGAATACCTATCTAAGTCGCGTACTAGCGATATCAGTATTGGCTTTCTTTACTATTGTTGCATGTAAGGAAGAGGCCAACAAGGACACTGCAATGGCAGAAAAAATCCCAGGAATTGTATTAGAAAACATGGACACTTCAGTTAGTCCTAAAGAAGATTTTTACAATTACGTTAATGGAACCTGGATGAAAACTAACACAATCCCAGATGACGAATCTCGTTGGGGAGGATTTGGTGTATTACGTAAATCTACTAGAGCAGACGTACTAGAAATTATTAATACGTCAAAAGAGTTAGGAACCTACAAAGAAGGTTCAGATCAGAAAAAAGCACTATTGATATTTGAATCTGAATTAGACACTGTTGCTAGGGCAGAGGCAGGCGTAAAACCTTTAAAACCTTATTTAGAAGCAATAAATGGGGTTAATTCTGTTGAAGACTTACAAGTATTAGCAGCGACGAACCTTGGTGTTTCAATACCTTTTGCTGGCTTAGGCGCAGGACCAGATTTAAACAACAGTACAATGAATACGTGTTGGGTGGCTCCGGGAGGTCTTGGGTTACAACGCGACTATTATCTTGAGCAAGACGATAAGAATAAGGAGATAAGAGAGCAATACAAAGCGCATATCACTAGAATGCTACAGTTTATTGATTACTCTGAGGAAGATGCTAAAGCGGCATCAGAGCTTATTTTGAAATTAGAGACGCAATTGGCAGAACCGAGATTGGACAAAGTTGCTAGAAGGGACATTAGAAACATGAATAACCCAAGGAAGGTGTCAGAGCTCCAAGCTATGGCTCCAAGCATCAATTGGTCCAAGATGATTGATGATATGGGAATTGAAAAGCAAATAGACACCATAATGGTAATGCAACCTAAGTATATGGCCGCAATGAATGAGTTTTTAAATACTATTTCTATTGAGGATATTAAGACCTTAGTGATTTGGAGAACTTTAGATGACGCTGCGGCATTCTTAAGTCCTGAAATTGAAAAAGCAAATTGGGAATTCTATGGTAAAACATTGAATGGTTCTAAGGCAATGAGACCAGCAGATGAGCGTGCTTTAGGGACAATAGATGGAAGTGTTGGAGAAGCAGTTGGACAATTATATGTGCAAGCGAAGTTTCCACCAGAGGCAAAAGAGAAAGCTGAAAAAATGATTGCCAATGTTATTACTGCTTTTCAAAATAGAATTGAAAAGCTAGATTGGATGACAGAAGAAACTAAGAAGAAAGCTATCGAAAAGCTTGATAAGTTTACGGTAAAAATTGCTTATCCAGACGAGTGGAGAGATTATTCAGAAATGAAAGTGAAAGAGGGTAATTCTTATGCTGAAAATATGTTGGCTGTTATGGAATGGCAACAAAAAGAAAATCTTAGTGAAATCAATGAACCAATTGATAAAAAGCGTTGGGGAATGCCACCACAAATGGTGAATGCATATTTTAACCCTATTAATAATGAGATTGTATTCCCTGCAGCAATATTGCAACCTCCGTTTTATAACTATACTGCTGATGAGGCTGTAAATTATGGCGGAATAGGTGCTGTAATTGGCCACGAAATCTCTCATGCGTTTGATGATTCTGGTGCACGTTTTGACGCTGACGGAAACGTAAACAACTGGTGGACACCAGAAGATTTGACGGAATTTGAAAAGCGTGGTAACGCATTAGCAGATCAGTATTCAGCGATTGAAGTGTTAGATAGTGTTTTTGTAAATGGGCCATTTACATTAGGTGAGAATATTGGAGACCTTGGTGGCGTATTAGGTGCGTATGACGGATTACAATTATTCTTTGAAGAAAATGGAAGACCAGGTGATATTGATGGTTTTACTGCTGAGCAACGTTTCTTTATGTCTTGGGCTACAGTTTGGAGAACATTGACAAGAGATGATGCTTTGAGAAATCAGATTATGACAGATCCACATTCACCTGGACAGGTGAGAGCAATACAGCCTCTCAAAAACATAGATGCTTTCTATCAAGCATTTGATATTAAAGAAGGAGATAATATGTATCTCCCTCCTGAAGAACGAGTAAGAATTTGGTAATACCAAACAAAAAAATGCGACCAACCAGTCGCATTTTTTTATGCTATAAATTTATAGCAATTAGTTTTTATTAGCCTCAGTAGCAAGTTGTGCTTTTTGAGATTCTAACGCTTGTCTACTCACCTTGGCAAGGTTAAAATTAGGATCGATAGCTAAGGCATCGTTCATTAATTTTAAAGCAGTATCTATATTTGCAGTTTTATTTTCAGTGAAAGATAATAGTCCCTTTAGGCATAAAAAAGCAGCCTTTAAAGAAGTCTCATAAGGTTGTTGTGTTTCGTAAAATGCTCTTTTCTGATCTTCTTTAGAATTTGTCAAACCGTATTCAATGTTTGTTCTTGCACCGGCTAGATCATTGATTTGAATTTTCATATCAGCCATATCATAGGCTAAATAAGGGTTTGGGTCTCTTTTATAGAGCTCTTCATAATGCTCTAAAGCCATTTTTGGCTGATTAAGATTTTTTAGTGCTAGAGCTTTTACCTCGACATTCATGTCTGAATCCGTCGCATTTTTTTCAACACCGATTGTATTTAAGGCTTGGACATATTTACCTTCAGAAAGATAAAGATAAGCCAGTGTATCTTGCCTAGCAACATTAGGTTCTAATACATTTAAGTGGGTTAAGGCACTAATAATACCTTGAACATCACCTTGCTTTTTCATTTGTTTGTAGTAAGTCTCGTAGTGAGCTTTTAATCCGTCATTACTTTGTGCAAAAATGCTAACTGAAAATAATAACATCAATGCAATTGTAGTCTGTTTCATTATTAATTAATTTTAGGCGCTAAAACTATAAAAATTAATGGTAATTGACCTTAAAATTCTATTAATTTCTATAGCGCATGTTTAAACTTATAGTCCAAAAGCTGTACCAGTTTTTCGCTCTCTATAATTTTTCCTTTGCTTGTTGTTGTATTTTCAAACTCTGGTGGTGGTAAATTGTTGTCTTTTGAATATGAGGTGTAATAGGATTTTCTTGTGGGATGAGCAGGATAGACAGCATTGATTGTTGTACCAAAAAGTTCCTTTTCAATTATTTGGGCAATGATATCAATACAATCTTCTTTATGGATTAGGTTAATTGGTGCTTTGGGGTTTTTAACACCAGATCTGCCTGACAAGAAATTTCCTGGATGACGATTTTCATCAATTAGTCCTCCAAATCTTATTATGGTAGTTTTAAAATAACTATTGCTCATTAAGAGATTTTCGATTTCTATGAGTTGTTTAGCAGTTTCATAATTATTGGGCTTGAATTTAGAACCAATAATAGGTATGTTACTTTCATCTTTAAATACTGAAGTAGAGCTTACGTAAATGACTTTCTGAATTTGATTTTCAACTATTGATTCCACCAAATGAGAAATTTCAGCGATATGATTTTTATTTGGATGCTTTCTTAATCCTGGTGGAACATTTATGATTAGTAAATCACTATGTTCAAGAAAGCTATTAATATCGCCTTGTATTTTATCTTCAGCAAGTTTGATTGTAAAAGGGTCAATGTGGTTTTCCCTTAACAATTCTAATTTCTCATTAGAAGTTGTAGAACCTTTTACTGTAATCCCTTTGTTAACCAAAGCAATTCCCAGAGGGAACCCCAACCAACCACAACCAATTACACTTACTTGTTTTATCAATGTTTCCTGAAGATTAATTTAACAAAAATAGGGTTTAAAATGTTGGTTATCCGAGCAATTTTGCTGAATGATTAATTTTCTGTAACTTTAAAAGTAACTCTAAAATTTTGAGGTTATGGGTATTAGAAGTTTTCAAGGATCGCGTAAGCAACAAAATGTTGCTGCACCAGTTGCGTTAAAAGTAAGAGATTACATGACGACTAGTTTAATTACATTTAGACCAGATCAATCAGTACAAGAAGTTGTAGAATCTCTAATTAAGTATAAAATATCAGGTGGACCTGTTGTAAATAATAAACAGGAACTGGTTGGTATTATTTCTGAAGGTGACTGTTTAAAACAATTAAGCGAAAGCCGTTATTACAATATGCCTTTAGAGCATGACAATGTTGAAAAGCGAATGGCAAGAAATATTGAAACAATTGATGGTAATATGGATATTTTTGATGCCGCTAATAAGTTTTTAAATTCTAAAAGAAGGCGTTTTCCTATTGTAGAGAATGGGAAACTAGTCGGTCAGATTAGCCAAAAAGATATTTTAATAGCCGCGCTGCACCTTAAAGGACAAAACTGGAATAGCTCAGTAAAAAGCTATTCTTAGTCGTTTCGCTTCACCAAAGCGTAATAATCATTTTCTAAAGGTAAATACCCTTGGTCATATACAAAATAGTAGATGGTTCCGGCTTTTGTTTTATATAAGCTTGTTATATAGTTAAAGTCAAATCCCTTTTCTATAAGTTTTGCTCTTGAGGTTTTAGTTTTTTTGTCTGGGTTGAGTTGTTCTAAAATTCTATAATTTTTTCTTAGTCTATTATTGGTATTCCGTATAAGGTTCTTAGAATCTTTGTTTATTCTGTTGTTATAGGCATTTCTGCAACCATCACTACAAAATTTCTTGTCAATTCTTCCAATTATTTTATCTCCACACTCTGGACAGTTTTTTTGCATATAAGCTTTGTTTTTTGCAAATATAGGCAATTCTTAGCCGATTACAAACGACTACAAACATTTACAAACGATTTTAAACAAGTAAATACCGAATAATATTTGGAAGCCGTCTCATCTTTGCATTGTCGAAACATAAGAACTCGATAGTATTAACTGTTTAACATTAAAAATTAGAATTATGAACACATTAAGAAACAAAGTACAGTTGATTGGTAATTTAGGTAACGATCCAGAAATCATCAATTTAGAATCAGGTAAGACATTAGCAAAATTTGCAATAGCTACAAATGAAAGTTACAAAAATGCACAAGGTGAAAAAGTTGCGGACACGCAATGGCATAATATTGTTGCTTGGGGTAAAACCGCTCAGATAGTGGAGAAGTATGTGACAAAGGGAAAGGAAGTTGCTATAGAAGGGAAACTTACTACACGAATTTGGGAAGACAAGGATGGTATGAAACGTTACACTACAGAGGTTGTATGTAACGAATTGTTAATGTTGGGGAAATAATAAGAGTAAAAAACAACAAAAAAAGAGCAACCCATTGGGCTGCTCTTTTTTTATAATTTAAAACTAAAATTTAATTTTTTATTACTTTTTTAGTAATATTATTTCCAGTTGTTGAATTAGTTATTTTCACAAAATAAAGTGAATCATCTAAATCGCTTAAGTTTGAAAGTGTAAGTCTACCATTTGAAGCATCACTTTTCTGAGACATAATTAATCTACCATTAATGTCTATCAGATTTAATTCAAAGGAGTCACTATACGCCTTATTTAAAGTCACAGTAATTTCATCTACAAATGGATTTGGACTAACTGCAACATTAGAAACTGCAAAATCCTCTACAGATAATGCACCTGGGCAAATTCCCCAGCCCATATCTTGGAAGAATCCTAAAGTTATAAAACCAGGATTATGATTTGCTACACCAGCACTAACGGAAGACCGCATCAGTGAGTTAATATCACCAATTGGAAAAGTAGCGTTATCCCAATGGCTGATACTAGAGCCACCGCTCCACGCAGTAGGAGCATATAATTTAGGTAATGTACCACCTTGGTTTAATTGCTGAATGGCTGTAGGGGAATTGCAGTATAAGTCATTACCTGTTAATTCTGCACCTAGTGCAGCAGATGGGTCTGCTAAACTCAATATATCTGTACCTGAACCGTTTTCAATAAAATGAGCGTATATGGCAGGTATATTATTGTTTGGTTCACGTATAGAACCTATATCATCTGGAAAACTTGGGGTTACAGTAGCCCAACCATCTGTAAAACCTAAGCCATGACCTAATTCGTGTAAAACTACAGTAACAAAATCTATTTGTCCTGCAGGAGGATTAGCGTCAGTCCCATAATACCAGTTGGTAGTATTATTGAAATTAGCATTAATATCATTAGATCCACCAAATATACTTCTATCTTCACCTTCTAATTTTTCCCACAATGCAGCTGGATAAAATGTGTTAGGAATTGTACCGGCCACGGAAGACGTTAATAAAGTAGCTGGTCCAGCACTTCCCAATACGCCTTGACCAAGTGATGTAAATGTCGCACTTACGTTAATTGGTACAGATGATTCGATTGAAAATGCCCATATATCTACAGCATATTGAAAGGCTGCTTGAGCTTCTGGTGTAAAACCATTATAATTGACCACAAAGTTTGCACATGGATCGTTATTAGAATCCATCCTTGCAGCAGTCTCAGGTGCTCGAGGTATAGAAATCTGACCTACATATTCACCTAAAGGAAGTTCACAGGTAGGCCTTGCAGGAATAACTTCTCGTATTTCATAAGTGCCATCTTGGGCACCTATTAGTAGCGAAGAAAACATTACTAGGGATGCTAATAAATTCTTAAAATATAAGGTAATTTTTGTCATAGTGTAATATTTTTTTGTCTTTAAAAATAGTGCAAAATTCGAAAATAGATGGAATTCTTTCAAAATAATTAACAATGTAAGTGTTCAAAGACTTGACAATAGGATATAGAAGTTTTAAGCTACTTTTTTATATTTTTTGCAACATTTGGATTTTATGCTGCCGAGACAATCAAAGCCTGAAGTTTGAAGAACTTTTATACGGTCCTTTTTAAACTTTTTATCTTTCTTTTTCTTGCCCATTAAATCGTAAAAGATTAATGGTACATAAATACTTATTTTTATTTATTCTAAATAAATTTTAACACTTTAAGCTTCCCCACTTAAATCTTGGGCGGCCGAGTTTACTGTGAGTTGCTGTATATCTCTATCAAACAGGTAAAGCCCTCCCTTATCGTCACCAATCATGTTTACTTTATCTAAAATAGTTCTCGCTACAGCTTCTTCTTCTATCTGTTCCGCGACATACCATTGTAAGAAATTATGCGTGGCATAATCTTTTTCCTGCAATGAAATATGGACTAATTCATTAATACTTTCTGACACAAAAATTTCATGCTTTAATAGTAATTCAAACATTTCTTGAAAACTGCTATAAGTAACCTCTGGCGCATTTAGTTCAGAAATGTGTGCGTGACCACCTCTTTCATTAACAAATTTTATCAATTTTAGCATATGCTCTCTTTCTTCATCTGATTGATCATACATAAAATTTGAGATACCTTCTAATCCCTTCACTTCAGCCCAAACAGCCATGGCTAAATATACTTGAGAAGATTCTGCTTCAATTCTTATTTGCTTGTTTAATGCAGTTTCTATTGATTTTGATAACATGCTATGTGCTTTTTTGTAAAGATACTCACTTAATTGCGGATTTTAAAGTAGAATAGCATTTCTGAAATGATTTATTATAATTCAGATTTTTTCTAATTTATATTACAGTTAAAAAAAGATTTCTTGTGCCAATCTAAAGGTATTGGCATGTGCATCTACTATGGTTTTAATATCTGGTGAATATCCACCACCCATACTGCACATTACGGGAATGTCATTTGATTTACACTGTTCCAAAACATACCGATCCCGTTCCTTACATCCTTCAATAGTGAGACCTAATTTACCCAGTTTGTCAGATGCAATGATATCTACTCCAGATAAATAGTATATGAAATCTGGCTTTACCTGGTTGATTAATTTGAGTAGAGTTGATTTTAGTATCTGCAAATAGGTGTTATCATTGGTGTTATTTTCTAATGCAATGTCAAGGTCACTAGTTTCTTTTTTAAATGGGTAATTACTTTTGCCGTGCATTGAAAAGGTAAACACCGAAGCATCGTTTTGAAATATTTGTGCTGTCCCATTGCCTTGATGCACATCTAAATCTAAAATTAGAACTTTTTTTACCAATCCTTTAGTTTGTAAATACCTAGTGCCAATAGCTTGATCATTTAATAAACAAAAGGCTTCACCTCTGTTTGTATATGCATGATGCGTACCACCTGCAATATTCATAGCAATTCCATTTTCTAATGCATATAGGCTCGCTTTAATGGTGCCATCTGCTATTATAACTTCACGTTCAACTAAGATTTCACTTAGAGGAAAACCAATTTTTCTTGCTGCACGTTGGTCTAATGTTATATTGACCAAATTGTAGTAATATTCTGGTTCATGTACAGCAAGAATATGCTTATCATTGGGCTTTGAAGGCTCAAAAAAATTATCCTTTATACATGTACCCTCATGGAGTAATTGCTGAGGTAGTAAATCGTATTTTTCCATAGGAAAACGATGTCCTTCTGGCAATGGATGTCTATATATTGGGTGATATGCTATTTTAAGCATTGTCTATAATAAAGTCTACTTAACTAGTTTATTGAGATTGATTTTTTATCAAAAATAAAAGTTCCATCCTCAACCATGCCCTCAATAAACAATGTCACTGGAACAGTTGGTTCTTCCATTTTAATGCTTAATGTACCATTGTCATTAATTTTAAGCTCTGGTTTCCAATCTATGGTACCGTATCCTGTATAAAAACCGCCGTAATAAGAATTATATTGAGGGACATAGAACTTTTTTTTGGTACTAAATTTTAGTGGTAAATCAAATTCCTCTGCAGTCTTATTTCCCCTTGAATCAAAAAAGCTATTTTGAGAGGAGTAAATTCTAATTACACCGTTGAGCCCTCTAAACCCCTCTCCAAGTCCACCAAGATTGATTTCAATATAATCTACATCTGCCATTGTGTAAGTAGAAATGATATCTAAACTTACTAAGGGAGTGTCATCTAAAAAGACTGTCATAGGACCTTGAGTTTGACGCGAACTATAGTAAGCTGTTTCACTTGTAACTGGATCTATACCTTTATATACCCTATTGAAAGAAAGATACTGTTCTAATGAATTATAGGTCAATCGATCCATCTGTGTAATTACCTTTATTGACCCAAAGCCATGATTATTTAGTTTTTGTGTTTTTAAGAATTTTTTATCTCGGGTCGAGGTTACAACAATTTCTTCTAGTTCTTGAACCCCATCTAATTTTTGGTTTAAGGGAGCCGTTACTTTTAATCGTTGACTGATATCTTAATTGAACTTTGGCTGTAGTGGATTAAAGTTTGTTCTTAATTCTGGGATAGAATTAGGTACTGGTTGTAAATAAAGTTGTGCAGGTGCTAAATCCTCTTCATTCTTTATTCTTGAAATAAAAATTCGGTTGGTTTCGCTAGGAAATAAATTTTCGAAAACAAGGCTATTATCGCCATCAGAAACCTGTTTGTATCTTGGTTGACTGTCTTTAAAATGGTGCAAGATGAAAGTATCTTCTGTATGGTCTTTATTGTTTACGTTGGCTATAATGGATATGCCTTGCTCAAAAGGATATGGCAATTTCTCTGGGATGAATAAATTATTCCAGTCGTAACTGCTCCAGCCTTGAGTTAAAAGTAAATTATCAAGTTCATATCGTTTTTTTTCATCAATATTTTCAAAATAAAATTTTCCGTATTCAATAGGTCCTTTTACATATGGCTGCAAAAACACTTGAGATAATATATTATTATGCCTATTGTATGATCTTGTGTCTTGAGGTAACACAGAAACACTAACATTGTTATACAACTCAGAACTAACACCTCTAAAATTTAGATTTATTGTTATGGAATCAGCGTTTTTAGTTGCAGAGACCTTATTTGAGTCAACTATTTTAATTCCTTCATAATTAAAGAAAAGTCGCTCTGCAACAGGTTTTTCGTCTTCATCAAACAGTGTTAGAATATTAGTTCCTGAAGGAATATTGGCAAACTCAATGACTTTGTTAATTTCTGTTGCATCATTAAAATATATATCCATTATTTCATAATCCTTACCATTATGAAGCATTAAAGTATATCGATTGTTTTTTAATTGATCTAGTGTTTCTTTATTGGTTACTACTGAAGCGAATAGTTTTGATTTAAGGCGTTTAACAGATAGAACCACACCATTTTTTTCAACAATATGACCTAATGGGAAACTGAAATTTTCATTGCCATAGTTAATTTTAACCCAGTAGGTACTGCTGATATTGGCTAATAAAGGAAATTTACCAATACCTACACTGTTCGTTTTAAAAGTTGTAAGAACCTTATTATTATTGTCTAACACTTCACCACTAACATGGGTAAGACCAAAACCTTGACTGTCCTTAATTACCACACCAATATTATTTACAATACCATGTAATAAATGACCGCTTTCAGGAAGGAAATGTGCATCAATAGAATTTTTAACTAATGGTTTGTCAATATATGGCTCAACATCTGGATCGATAACTTTGACTGCTTCAGTAAAGAAATTAGTTTCATTAAAATTACGCATGTAATTTGTATAAGCCATTATGTTGTAAATACCAGAAGTAAAAAGTGAATCTAACTGAATTACGTTTGAAGCAATTCCATTGGTAACTCTGACTAATTGTTGCTTAATTATCTTGTTGTTTTTATCTGATATACTTACATAAAGGTTGGTTGTTATCTGAGATGGTGTTTTTTCTTTCTTATCAAGAACATAGGCCGTAAAACCAATATTTTCACCCTTTATATAAGTTGATTTATTTAAGTGAAGGTATACCACTTCTCGAGGTGTATCAATATACTCTTCATAGGTTTCAAAAATGTCATTTGTGTTTTGAGAATTACTAACAAAAGTGACAAGAAATATTAAAATGCAAGATAAAAATGAGGCTAAAGTAGACTTGATCATAGCAAATGAATTTACTTGCTAAAGATATCAAAATCCATAAGAGGAGATACTTAATTTAACTTCATTTTAAGCAAAAATAAATTGATTATAAGCCTTTAATAGTAACGCTATTAACTAATTTTTAGACCATTGGAAACTTCACTAAAATCAGGGTTAACAAAAACGAGATTTCCTGTTTCATCTTCAGTCATTAATATCATTCCTTGACTTTCGATGCCTCTTAATTTTCTTGGTGCTAAATTCACTAAAACAGTGACGCGCTTACCAATTATTTCTTCTGGCTTAAAACTTTCAGCAATACCAGAGACAATTGTTCGGGTATCAATACCTGTATCTACCTTTAGAACAAATAGTTTTTTGGTTTTAGGCATTTTTTCTGCCTCTAGAATTGTACCAACTCTTAGATCTAATTTTGTGAAATCATCAAAGGTTATTTCTTCTTTTTGTGGCTCAACAGTTTTATTAGCATTTTTATTCGCCTTTCTATTGGCCTCTAGTTTATCCAATTGATTTTGAATTTCACTATCCTCAATTTTAGAAAACAGAAGTTCAGGCTTACCTGTTTGAATTAAATGTCCTGACGGCATTAGGATATCTTCTTTAGAAATAGAGCTCCAATTATTAGTATGAGACTTTAAAATTCTTTTTAATTTGTTAGATGTAAATGGTAAGAATGGTTCACATAAAACGGCTAAGGCTGATGCAATTTGTAAGGCAACATACATAACTGTTTTGGTTCGTGCTTCATCCGTTTTTATTGTTTTCCATGGTTCTTCATCAGCCAAATACTTGTTACCCAAACGCGCAAGGTTCATTAATTCTTGACTTCCTTCTCTAAATCTAAAGCGCTCTATTGAACTAGATATAACTGACGGATATGCTTTTAAGGTGTTTAAAGTCTCTTTGTCAATATCCTTAAATTCTGATGGTTCTGGTATTATACCGTTATAATATTTATTGGTTAATACAACAACACGGTTTATAAAATTACCAAAGATGGCAACAAGCTCATTATTGTTCCTCGCTTGAAAATCTTTCCAAGTAAAATCATTATCCTTTGTTTCAGGTGCATTAGCAGTTAATGCATATCGCAGCACGTCCTGTTGATTTGGAAATTCCTTTAAATAATCTGGTAGCCAAACGGCCCAGTTTTTTGAAGTAGAAAGCTTGTTACCTTCTAAATTTAAAAACTCATTAGCAGGCACATTTTTTGGCAATATATAAGAACCTTCTGCTTTTAACATCGATGGAAAAATAATACAGTGAAAAACAATATTGTCTTTGCCTATGAAATGATATAATTCTGTATTCTCATCTTTCCAATAATCTTCCCAATTTTTTCCAACGCGTTGAGCCCATTCTTTTGTTGAGGATATATAACCAATTGGAGCATCAAACCAGACATAAAGTACTTTGCCTTCGCCACCCTCAACTGGGACAGGAATTCCCCAATCTAAATCCCTTGTTACAGCTCTTGGCCTTAGACCATCATCAATCCATGATTTCACTTGGCCATAAACATTGGGCTTCCAATCTTTCTTATGACCTTTTAGAATCCATTCTTTCAGAAATTCTTCATGTTTATTTAATGGAAGAAACCAATGCTTTGTTTCCTTTAAACTTGGTATGTTACCCGTTATTGCTGATTTTGGATTTATTAAGTCTGTTGCATTTAGACTTGTTCCGCAGTTTTCACATTGGTCACCATATGCTTCTTCATTACCACACTTTGGGCAAGTACCAGTCACAAACCGGTCTGCCAAAAACTGATTTGCTTCAGCATCGTATAATTGCTCTGAAACCTCTTCGACAAACTCATTTTTATTGTATAAGGTTTTAAAGAATTTTGAAGCAGTTTCATGATGAATTTTTGCAGATGTGCGTGAATAGTTATCGAATGATATTCCAAAATCTTCAAATGACTGCTTAATTATTGCGTGGTATTTATCTACTATATCTTGAGGAGAAACACCA
>Ga0181564_10002513_pt1 | contig 15924 bp, 17 predicted proteins | sample 011ome_24_FD_134512 | JGI IMG/M metagenome (GOLD analysis project Ga0181564, IMG submission 134512) | Coastal salt marsh microbial communities from the Groves Creek Marsh, Skidaway Island, Georgia - 011513CT metaG (megahit assembly) | ecosystem: Environmental > Aquatic > Marine > Intertidal...
AATGATATTGCCAGTCTTGGTGAGGAATATACTGCATTACGCACAGAGATTGGTAGGATCATTGACGCGACCCAGTGGAACGGCATGGCTAAGATGGACGGCGATACTGGTGGTGGAAGCAGTACCGTGAATTTGCAGATTGGTGCCAATAGTGGATCTGCTGAAGTGATGGCTTTAACTATAATGGATTGGGATGCTGGCGCGTCAGCTTCACAAATTAACTCTCTTGGTGGTGCTGCAGCCGCACGTACAGCCGCAAATTTGGCAGACGGTGATGGTACTGATAACGGAGCATTTGTTATTCTTGATAGTGATCTTACTGGTGGTGCTGTTACGAATGGTGTAGCAGCTAATGAGCTAGGCAATGGTGAGACCTTTAGACTAACTGTGGAGTCTGGAGGCATTCAGAAAGTTTATGAATACACCAATACTACTGGTGCGACTCTAAGTGGGGCGCTACTTAATAATACATTGAAAGCGAATATCACTGTTGAGGGATATACGTCTTCCGCGGTAGCAAACCCATCAACAGGTACTAGTTTAACATCTACTACAGCTGGTGTGGTTTTTCAGCATAGTTCTTTAGCAACCGACCAAGACCTAAAAATATCTTTTGAGAAGTATAATGGTGGAAATTCAATACCTGCAGCTTGGGCAAACCGTTCGTTGTCAGATATTGATGGAAAGATTGATGCCGTAACAGCTGAACGAGCTAAGTACGGTGCCTACATCTCACGTCTCGAGTCTGCCTCTGACAACCTGCTCAGCGTTGCTCAAAATACTGATGCGTCGCGTGGTCAGATCGAGGACGCGGACTACGCAGCCGAAACCACAGAGCTGGCGCGCACCCAGATCATCGCCCAGGCGGGCACCGCGATGCTGGCGCAGGCGAACCAGATCAAGCAGTCGGTCCTGGCGCTCCTGAAGTAATGGATGATAATCTGTGAGGGGGGAGTATAGATGTCTCCCCCCTTAAGAAGATTGCCGAGAGGATAAAGCCATGGCGACCATAGACACAGGATCTCAAGTAAGGGCACTGCCCCAGGTTGAGTCGCGTCCTGTGGCGCCCAAGCCTGAACCCAGGCCAGAGCCCAAGCAGGCTGTGGCCCAAATTCAGGAAATTGCAGCCCAAAGCACAAGCTCACGCAACAAGGCCGTCACCGAGATGGACAAGGTGCAGGCCAGGCTTAAGGATGCAATTTCAACATTGAACGAGCGCATGCGAGCCAGTAACAAGGACCTCAGCTTCAGCGTGGACAGGGTGGCAAAGCGTTTCGTTGTCACTGTCAAGGACCAACAGACTGGAGAGGTGGTGAGAAACATACCCGGTGAAACCGTTCTGCGTGTTGCACACAATATTGAGGCGCTAAAGGGCGTGCTTTTTGAAGAAAGCCTTTAGTTCATGGAGATAAAAAAAACACCCGAGAGGGTGTTTTTTTTTGCTAAAAAAAAGGCGACACCTGCCGACTTATATAGCAGTTGTTCTTTAATTATTTTGAGGGTGTCACATGAATGCAGTTTCTCTGAGGGCGTTGCAGCTTTACGATGAGGTCACTTACGACGCCAGCGTAGAATTCGCCAACAATCACGCTCTGGTGAGCATGCTGTTCAGGGCCCTCTTGGACAGCCTTAACGATGCCCTTGGGCACATGAGGCGCAACGAGTACGCATCAAAGGGTGAGTGTGTCACCAAGGCCCAGGGCATCATTACAGGCCTGATATCGACACTTGACTTTGAGCGTGGCGGGGACATTGCCAAAGACCTGGCCTCCATTTACGGTTACTGCCACCGCAGCCTCACGCGTGCACATGCCCAAAACGATGAGTCCAAGCTGACCGAGGTGCGCGACACACTGAACAAGCTATACGGGGCATGGGCCAGTATCCCCCCCAGCATCGCCAAGGGCACTCACTGACCACGTTAGATGTCCAGCCTAGTCGCTTGAAAATAAAAAAGTCGCTTGAAAATAAAAAAGTCTTCACAGCCGGGGTTCCTTTGTTATTATCGGGTGTCATAAAATTGACGCTTCGAGTAGCGAAGGAAACTTTCAAGCCCAATGCAGGCCGTGTTCGGGGACAGTCCCGCGATAAATCAGCTACAGCAACTCCTGAAGGCATGCGCCGGGAGTGACGCCTCGGTGCTTGTTCAAGGGGAGACAGGGACTGGCAAGGAGGTCGTCTGCTGGGAGCTGCACAAACGATCTAACAGGGCTGACTTTCCCTTCGTTGCTCTTAACTGCGCCGCCATACCGGTAGCGCTGCTGGAGAGCGAGCTCTTCGGCTACCGCAAGGGTGCCTATACCGGCGCCACCACCGACCGTAAGGGCAGGCTCGAGCTGGCCCACCGCGGCACACTCATGCTGGACGAGATCGGCGACATGCCGCTTGAGCTGCAGGCCAAGCTCCTGAGGTTCCTAGAGGACCGGATGGTTGAGCCGCTGGGTGGGAACGGTGAGGGGACCCAGGTGGACGTGCGTGTTTTAGCGGCCACCCACAAGGACCTGAACCTGTTGGTCAGCGAGGGCAAGTTTCGTGAGGACCTGTTCTATCGCCTGAACGTGGTGCCGTTGCAAGTGCCCGCCCTGCGAGAGCGTCAACAGGAACTGCCCATGTTCTGCAGACACTTTGCCCGGCTTCACGCCAAAGGCAAACCTGAGATCAGCTTTACCCAGCGCTCTCTTGAGATATTCAGCCTCTACCGGTGGCCTGGCAATGTCCGCGAGCTCTCAAACCTCGTGATGCGTCTCACGGTGCTCTTCCCAGGCCAACAAATAGACCTGCTGCAGGTGCCCTCGAGCCTCTTGGGCCCTGGACTGAAACAGACACTAACCGATCACGGCGGAGCCTCCTACACGGAGCCTTCGGGTCCAGTGGAATTTTTGCCCTCCTCTGATCTTAACGTCCTGGACTTCTTTGACGCGGAACAATTCACTGAAAGTGACTTACAGGAACCCATCCCGGCCAAGGACCTGGTGGAGTGGGTGTCAGAGCATCTCAAGCAAGCGGTGGTATTGCCAGAGGGGGGGCTTCAGGCAAAAGAAATGCTTGAGAAATTTGAAAAGGGGCTAATCTATGCCGCCTTAAGGCAGGCCGCTAACAACACCCAGGCCTCTAAGTTGCTGGGCATGGAGCGCACCACCTTCATCCAGAAACTCACTCGCTACGGTATCGACCCCAAAGCTGTCAAATAATTGCCACTTTCTTGCCGAGTCAGCTTAGTTAGCTGTTTTATAAGTAAAAATTAGTGATGGCATAGTAATTGCTTATCCTGAGTAAAAGTGTCCAAACTTAAACTCTTTGAGCAGTGACCATGCAACAGCGACTAAATAGGGCAAGCAACCAAGAGCCAAACACGAACACGTTAGAAGAGGCTAAAGTGGATGAAGGTACTTCCACAGACCAGCCCTTTGTGTTCGTGGATCCGGTGAGCGCCAAGGTATTTAACCTGGCGTGTAAGGTGGGTCTCACTAACATGCCAGTCTTGATTACAGGTCCCACCGGTGCAGGTAAAGAAATCATGGCACGTGTCGTGCATGAAAGTTCGTTGCGTGCCGATAAGCCGTTTGTCCCTATTAACTGCTCTGCCATCACACCCAGCCTTGCCGAGGACCTGCTCTTTGGACACGAGAGGGGGGCATTCACAGGAGCAAACGGTTCACACGCTGGTTGTTTTGAGCAGGCCGAGGGTGGCACGCTTTTTCTTGATGAGATTGGCGAAATGCCGCTTGAGCTGCAACCAAAACTACTGCGTGTGCTCCAGGAAAAGAAACTTACTCGGATCGGTGGTAAGCGTGAAATACCAGTTGATGTCCGTATCGTGGCAGCAACTAATGCCCATATGCACGAGGACATTCGGCAGGGATTGTTCCGTGAAGATCTCTATTACCGCCTCAGTGCATTCAATCTCCAGCTCCCAGCACTGGCCGAGCGCCCACTCGATATCAAAGCCCTGGCGCTGCTGATGCTGCAAAAACATGCTGCAGGGCAGGAGGTGCCTACGCTCAGTAAGGAAGCTCTTGATGTCTTGTTGTCTCATCATTGGCCCGGCAATGTTCGTGAGCTCGAAAATGTCATGGCAAGGGCGCTGCTCTTGTGTGATGGTGCAGTCATTACAACCGATGATTTGATGTTCGATCAGCCTAATGCACAAGCTACGCAGGAAAAGGTCTCTGTTAACAATATTCAAGTCAGTGGCACTTTGCAGCAGGGTGCACGTGAAGCGGAATTCCAACAAATTTTAGATGCTATGCGCGTATCTCGTTGCCGAGGTGACGCAGCAACACGCCTTGGGATTAGTGAGAGGACACTTAGGTATAAACTGCAACGCATGCGTCAGGCTGGTATGGACGTGCCTAAAGTGTACTCAAGATAGGTCAAGAAGATGAACCCAGTGAATGATGCAAGCTCTGTTTTAGCACAGATAAGAAGTTACCAAGCCAAGATATCTGACCAGCGTACCGCCGTGACGAACGATCTCGATGGTGTCAACAGTACAACTAGTCAAACTATCAACTTCAACAACATGGTTGGTAAGGCCTTTGTTGACAGTATGCGGCAAGTTAACGCACTGCAGTCTGAAGCAGACACCATGATGACCCAATTTGAAATGGGTGCAGATATACCGCTGACCGACGTGGTGATGGCTATGCAGAAATCGTCGCTGGCTTTTGAGGCAACTCTCCAGGTGCGAAATAAAGTACTTAAGGCTTACGAAGACATCATGAACATGCCTGTGTAAGGCGCAAAAAAAACAGAAAATAGAAAAACACTAGCTACTAGTAACTCGGAAATAAATTAGGTTAGAAAATGGCAACAGAAATGGCTTTAGATCATGCAGCGGTGGGCGCTCCTCAAGCTACTGGCAATCAGTCTGCTACACAGGCCTTGAAGCCGACAGCGAATCCGGATGTTGACGCGGCGCGTGCGCAAATGGCCGAGGCCACCAAATTCCCGACTGTCTCGGAAGTGTTTGCACAGCCACTGGTTAGAAAGTCTTTGCCTGGCATTATGCTCATTTTCGTGTTGCTTGGTTTTTTTGTTCTGTATCTGTGGATAAACGAGGGCGATTATCGGGCAATTTTTCCGGAGATGATGGAAGCAGACCGTAGCGAGGCATACGACCTTCTCACAAGCTCTGATGTGCGTGTAAGAATATCCTTGCAGAGCGGCAATCTAGAGGTGCCCATGGATCAGTACCACGAGGCTAGAATGCTTCTTGCCGCATCTGGTTTGCCTCGTTCAAGCAATACTCAGGCGTTTGATAGCTTCGACATGGAAAGTGCGATGACCACCAGCCAGTTCATGGAGGAAGCCAAGTATGTAGCCATTATAGAAAATGAGTTAGCAAAAAGTATCACGCGTATATCCTCTGTGGAATCTGCTCGGGTCCATATCGCCGCGCCAAGGCAAAGCTCTTTCGTGCGCAACCGAACACCAACCAAGGCATCTGTTGTTGTTACGCCTTTCAAGGGCCGTAATATCACTCAAGCTCAAGTGCAATCTATCTCCTACTTAGTGTCATCCTCTGTACCCTATCTGGCAGTTTCTGATGTGTCAGTAGTAGATAACATGGGAAATCTTCTCACAAATTCTCTGACCCCGTCTCTTACTGAGGCAACTCTACAATCAGGATATGAGCGCTCTGTAGAGGAAGACTACAAAGAACGTATCATTCAGCTGCTCGAGCCGTTGATAGGTCGAGAAAACTTGCGGACGGATGTGGATGTCACGCTGGATTTCACCCAGCTGGAGACAACCAGTGAACGTTACGACGACGATGGAAACGGTCCAGTCACACGCTCAGAGATTCTTGTAAACGACGAATCCACATCTCGTGCAGCTGGTGGAGTACCAGGTGCAACCACCAATGTGGTGCCCAATGACACGGCAGTAGTAGCGGAAGATCCGGCTGCTCAAACCGTCCAGCAGACAGAGACAGGGCCAACATCCACTTCAAGCCGAACAACCCGCAACTACGAGGTAGATAAAACAATGCGCTACCAACGTAATCAGGTAGGGCAGCTTGTTAAGATGTCGGTGGCGGTCGTACTAAATCAGACGGCATTAGCAGCCGGTGATGCACCAGATCAAGCCAGTATCAGTCAGGATGTACTTGATAACTTTCGCACACTTATTGAGGGTGCCATTGGCTACAATGAAGAGCGCGGCGATGTGGTCAATGTCATCACAACCCCCTTCCGTCCCAATGAGTTGATTCCAAATCCTGTTAAATGGTACGAAGATCCATCAATTATAGCGTTAATAAAGATGGGTGCGATTACCCTAGCATTTATTCTTCTGACCGTTTTGGTGATTCGTCCAGTTATCCGTTTGTACCTGCCAAAGGTAGAGTTAGACGATGATGCGCCAAAAGCTCTTACAGATGGTGAGCTCTCCGCGGAGGATCTGGCTATGATTAGTATGGGAGATGGCGAGTCGTTGGAAGAGATCAAGGCGAAACTTAAGCCTAAGAAGTCGACAATTTCAGCGGATATGCTCGATACAGCAAATACTTACGACGACAAAGTGGCTCTCATTCGCTTGCTGGTAGCAGAAGATTCTGGGCGCGTTGCAAACGTCATGAAGAAAATGATCAAGTCAAACTGAGGTTGCAATGGCTGAACTAAAAAATATTCAAAACGATCAGAATGAGTCAGTCCTTCCTGAGGCAGTACGTCAGGAACTCGAAATCATGACAGACACCCAGAGGGCGGCAGTTATCATGCTCCTACTGGGTGAACAGCAGGCTGCAGATATTCTGCGATACCTGTCTCCTCGCGAGGTGCAGGCGCTTGGGGCGCAGATGGTTTCGGTTGCTGACCTCTCTCAGGAGGCCGTCAACGTGGTGTTGGATGACTTCGTTGTTACTATTAAGAAGCAAACTAGTCTTGGACTGGGTACCGTAGATTACGTAGAGAATGTTTTCAAACGGGCCCTAGGCGATGATAAAGCCGCCACTGTACTGGGTCGGATCATGCCGGGATCTTCCAGCCGAGGAATGGAAATTCTACGTTGGATGGATGCAAGATCTATCGGTGAGATGATTCAGAATGAACACCCACAAGTTATCGCCATCATTCTTTCGGTGGTTGAGTATGACGTAGCTGCCGATGTCTTGAACTTCCTACCACCTGAGGTTCGTCCTGAGGTAATTCAGCGTATCGCTCTGCTAGATACTGTACAACCCTCAGCGATGGAAGAGCTCGAGTCGATAATGCAGCAGCAGTTCTCGAGTAACAGCTCGGCGAAGTCATCAAATTTTGGTGGCATCAAGACGGCCGCTAAGATTATGAACTTCACTAAGGTGGAGTTAGAAAGCAATATTCTCGCTGGTGTAGCCAGTATCGACGAAGAGCTCTGTACTAAGATTCAAGACAGCATGTTCACCTTTGATAACCTCAGTGGATTGGACAACCGAAGTATTCAGACCCTTATGCGAAACATCGAAATGGATATGCTCATGGTGGCGCTCAAAGCATCAGATGAGGCAGTCAAGGAGAAATTCCTCGACAACATGTCACAACGTGCTCGCGTGATGTTCCTTGACGAAATGGAAGCCAAAGGTCCAGTTCGGATTACTGACGTGGAAACTGCACAGAAAACTATTATGCGTACCGCCAGAAAGCTATCAGATAAGGGCGATATTGTGCTAGCCGGTAGAGGAGATGATTTTGTCTAGTAATCAATCGGATGAGACCAGCATAGAGAATGATAATGTTGAGTGGAAAGTCAATGCCCTCCTAATGGCAGGCAAACAGGCTAAGAAATACGCCAGACAGGCCATTGAGGCAGATGTAACAAAACAGGGTTTTGCTCCTTGGGTGCCGCAACGCTTATACAATTCGGATGAGAAAGTAGAGCAAAGCTTGCAAGACCTGGCACCTGCTAGCGAAAAAGAGTCGGGTATTCTCGGATCAGAGGACTTAGAACAAGAGCAGACTATAGTCTTAAGCGATGAAGAGATCAAAATTCAACAATTAGAAGTACGTATTAGTGATTTAGAGGAACAAAAACAAAAGCTGGCAATAGAAAGGTATGAAGAAGGTTATACACAGGGTAAACAAGATACTCAGCACTCCCTAGAATCTCAATATGCGATGCTCGATGGACTAATGCGAAAACTGAGTGATATCCGCGTTGATATTAAAGATTATGTTGGCTACGTCGAGACATTAGCATTGGAATTGGCAAGAGGGGTGTTGAGACAATCTGCTTCAGAGGTTGAATATTACAGACACTTAGTTCGTGAAGGTATTGAAATGCTTGGACCTGCTTCCCAGCAAGAGCTCAGCCTATATGTTAATCCGGATACTCAAAAGATGCTTGAAGGTAGACTTGACGATTTGGGATTAGAAGTAACTATCCTCCCAGACCCGCATCTTGATTTAGGTGATTTGAGGTTAGTGTTTGGCTGTACTGAAATAGAAGAACTGATGACTCAGAAACTGGCAATGGCATTTGATCGTCTCAGCCAGAGTAGAAGCTAAAATGCCAACACTGAATTGTGTGTCTCTTGACGAGCTATCTGATTTGCCCGCTCATTTGCAAAGCAATTTGCAAGTGATGGCAAAAGATAGCTTGCCGCCTATGCAGCTTAGCGGCTTTGTTACAAAGGTTGCAGGCACATCTATAGAAGTAGAGGGCTTAAGTTGCCCTATTGGGTCTCTGTGTAGAGTAAGTTGTCAGCGTGGTAAAACAAACATAGATGCAGAGGTTATTGGCTTTGCCCAAGGGAGGCTATACCTCATGCCTTATAAAAGCACTGAGGGACTATCGCCCGGGTGTCGCGTTCTACCAAGGCAGGGATCCTCAATAGGTAGATTGGCTGATGAATTGATAGGTCGTGTCATCGATGGTTTTGGTCAGGTCCTCGATAGTGGTCCAGCCATTGTTTACCGTACAGAAGAGAATCTCGAAGGTAAACCGATCAATCCCATGCATCGACCACCAATAGACACCGTTCTGGAGACAGGTATAAAGGTTATAGATACTTGCCTCACTGTTGGACGCGGCCAGCGTATGGGCTTAATCGCTGGATCTGGTGTGGGAAAGAGTATATTGCTAGCGATGCTTACTCGAAACACGGCGGCTGATGTTGTAGTTATTGGGCTTATTGGAGAGCGTGGCCGTGAAGTGAATGAATTTATACATCAGACCTTAGGGAAGGATGGTTTGAACAAGTCTGTAGTGATTGCTGCCCCCAGCAATGCTTCCCCCTTAGAAAGACTCAAAGCTGCCAAACTGACACATCTAATAGCCGAGTACTACAGAGACCAAGGTAAGCATGTTCTTATGTTATTTGATAGCTTAACCCGTGTTGCTCATGCACAACGAGAAATAGGTTTAGCGGTTGGTGAGCCACCAACTACAAAGGGTTACCCACCTTCAGTATTTTCATTGTTGCCTCAGTTGATTGAGCGTACTGGAATGGGGGTGAATGGTCGTGGGTCTATAACATGTTTTTATACATTGTTAGCAGAAGGAGATGATCGTAGTGATCCAATTGTAGATATTGCTCGCGCTTCTCTTGATGGTCAAATCATGCTTTCTAGGGCGCTTGCGGATAAAGCACATTATCCCGCCATTGACCTAATGGGCTCTATCTCTAGAGTTTCAAATTCCCTTTTGAAAAAAGATCAGATCCGCTTAGGCCAACGCTTACGCAGGTTATGGTCTTTATATAACGAAAAAGAAGACTTAATTCAGATTGGGGCATATGAAGGGAAAAGTAACCCAGAGTTAGATGAAGCTATTAAATTGCGTTTTACGCTTAGTGAATTTCTGGTGCAAGATGAGCATGAGCTTGTTAGGCAACAGTTGAGTTGGCATCAGCTAGGAGAAATCCTGGCATGAATAAAATGCAAACCTGGAAGTATCTAGCAGAAAAAAAGGAAGCTGAATTTAGTAAATTAGATATGGAGTATCGTGAGTTAGTTAACGTAAAAACTTCGATCGAAGAGAAGACCAACTTTGTGACAAAAATCATCGAAGAACAGGAAGCCGAAGAAACCTTAAAAGACGCTGTTTTTCGTTTAGACGGAATACACAAGTCGCGCCAGGTGTATCTTTCTCAATTAAGAAAAATGCTGCAGGGTTTGGCAACACAAATCATAGATGTGCAAGTAGACTTAAGTCGCGTTCAGGAACAGATGTGGCTGTTACAAATTGAAAAACAACGTTATGAAAAGCTTGCCGAGATATCAAGTAAGAAGCTCGAGAAATTACAAGCCCAGCTTGAGCAAAAGGAAAGCGATGGATTTGCTCTACAGAGTTTTCTGCAAAAGTAGATAAGCATGAAAGAATACTCTGGCATACTAATTGCTAGGTTAAGCTCAGTAGAAATAGAGACTATAAGTAAGTACTGAGATGATTAAGCCGAGCGCCGCATTTAACCTAACACAAATTATTGAGTCACTCGATTCAAGTGCCTCATCTGTCAAAGAAAATCCCTTAAAATCAACGGTCGAGGGTGAACACTTCTCAGTTACTCTTGCCGCTGCTATGGCTCAAGTGGGAGAAGTAAAGGCGGGGACTGACGTCGCCGCTTTAAGTGAAGTCGGCAAAAGTTTGCCGCTTTCGAGTTTGCCACCATGGCATACTCAAGAGCATTCTGCAGGGAATGCAGAGATAAACACTCGTCTAAATTTTGCCAATATGGGTGAAAAGAGAATTAATAATCTCCATATATTGGACGAAATAAGTGAGGATCAGGAGCCGGTAACGGGAAGTGAATCCGTCGCAGAATTGAAACTACAAACAGTTCGTTTTGTGAATGGTCGTAAGGTCCTTACCTCCTTAGTCCATCTCGATGATGTGGATCTAGATAACTTCCCAGTCCCAGTCTTATCAGAAAACTCGGGAAGGGGCCTATATGCAGAAAATAAATTCACTGAAGAACAAGACATTGATTCGAACTATTCTCCTAGTAAAGAATACAAATCTAAACCTTATGATTCCAAATTAAACGCATTACCTCTTTTATGGGAAGACCAAAAAATTCAACAAAAATATGACGACAATAAAATGTCATTAGCTGGACGGATGGCCATAGCTCATAATAAACAGGTCAATATAAACGAAGTGACCAAAAAGGAACTGATAGATACTAACCACCAGTTGGAAGTAAAAAATACAAAAAATAAAAAAGATCTTTTAGAGGACTCTATACCAGTACTAGCAGAAGTAATGCAGAAGTTTCAAAGTTTTATCCAGGATCCTTTCAATAAAAATAGCTTTAATGTGAATGAGGATTCACTTGAGTTAATGACAAGCCCTGTTCAAACGACTGCAGATGCTAGTAGCCCTAAAGATATGTTTGGGCTCACAGAGCAACAAATGAATAATTTGCGCGAGTATTTGCGCAATAACATTGAGATAACAAGTGATGCTAGGTTGTTTCAGAATTTCGAGGAAATTACAAAGAGTAGTCAAGGTGTACAAGCCACTAAAAATTATTTAGCCCGCATGAATATTGCCGAAATTGATGCTACTGCTTCTGAGAATAGTAATTTTACAGAACAAGCACATTCAAAACCGATCAATGAAATTATTGCTCAATCAGGGCAAATGGAAAGCAAGGTCCCAACAGAGCAACAAATGAAAAATTTGCGCGAGTTTTTGGGTAAAAACTTGGAGATAACTAATGATGCTAGGTTTTTACAGAATTTCGAGGAATTTACAAACAGTAATTTAGGTGCACAAGCCATTAAAAAATATTTAGCTCACATTAATGTAGCCGATATGGATACTACTGATCCTTTGAATAGTAATAGGACTGAACGAGCCAATTTTAAACCCATGAATGAAACTGTAGCCCATTCAGTCCAGATTGAAAGCAAGGTCCAACCGGCACATGTAGGAGTAGTATCAACGACTGTAAATATAAGCGAAGAGAGATTTACTGGTTTTATACCACCTAGCAATAGCACTACAACTAATAGCCCTATAAGTTTAAAGGGGTATAGTTCAAACGATGGTTTCAATTACGCTAAACAGACTGATGAACAAACCGCGAATATTGCCGGGATAAATAATTCGCAGGATTTTGCAATAGAAGCTGAGATTGGTATGACACAGCGGTATGAGCCAAGAGAAATCTATGCTCAAGCACAGAGCACACAAAATCTTTCCTCTATTCAACGGTTTGCAACAGCGCAATTTGGTGAACAGTTGATGAGTTTGGTCGCTAGAGAAATAAAAATACCACAACAAGATGGCGTGGATTTTTTACGTATAGAAATTACACCACCTGAACTTGGGGATTTAGAGATTGAGTTAAAAAAACAAGGTAAAGACCTTGAAGTGCGAATCCTAGCCTCAACGGAGGCTGTTGCTGATACTATTAAAGAAAATAGTTCTGTGCTGAAGAACATATTGGTTAATCAAGAATTTAGTCGTGTGCAAGTGAATGTAGATACTAGTAAGCGTGAGCATGCAAATCAACAGGGGCAAGAAGACACACGAGAAGGTAAAAAAGAAAAACAGACAGAGCAGCGTTATGTAAAAATACGTATTCGTGATGGTGTTATAGATACATTTGTTTGATCAAATAGAAGATAAAAGATAAGAATATATATATAAAATATTTGTGGAGGAAAAGGTATGGCCGAAGAAGCGAATAATGAGCCTCAAGAAAAAACAAAGCCCCCAATTATGTGGATTCTGATAGGTGTTCTAGGTTCAGTGCTTTTGAGTGTTAGTATTGTTATGGCGACATTATACTTCACAGGATTTTTTTCAGATGAATCTGATTTGCAGCAAGAAATAGCTCGCTTGGAAGAAGAGGAGCAGGCTGCAGCGGAAGCTGAGATAGAAGAAAATACGCCTGCACTTTTGGAAACTCCTGACCCATCACGTTTGGATACCTTGTATTACCAAATGAGCAGTCCACTTACTGCAAATATACAGGGCTCAAGAAAAGTAATGCAGGTTACAGTTACGGTGATGACTCATTATGACCAGATGGTAGTAGATCGCGTCACTAAACACGAACCGATGATTCGTGCGAGTATGCTAGAAGTGATGGGAAATCTAACAGAAGAACATCTTGCTGCGCCAACATTTAAACAAACGTTAGCTGATAATTTAAAACTGGCTGCGAATGCAGTTCTCGAAGAACAAGAAGATTTTGGTGGTATAGAGCGAGTGCTCTTTGTTGAGTTCCTAGTGCAGTAGGTATTTTATGGAAAACTCTCAGGTAACATTAACTGAAGAAGAAATAGCGATGCTGAAGGATGATAATGATTTGGACTCGGCCTTGAATATTGTAAAACATGACCTTGCGGCAGAAGATGTATCAATTGGTTTTAATGATGCGGCTCTAGACATGATAAATGAGAGGTTTTCACGACAGTTACGCGCCGGGTTAGTTGATGTACTAAGAACAACGCCAAGAATTCAGATCGAAAAAGTCATGACAATGAAATACCAGCATTGTCTTCAAGACTTGAAAGCGCCGTTATCCGTAAACACTATTAAAATAGATCCACTTCGTAGCTATTCACTGGTAATAATTGACCCTAGTGTGATTTTTTCTTCTTTAGACAATTTCTTTGGAGGTTTTGGAAAGGGTATTGGAGATCTACCACCTGGTCGTTTGTTTACCCCAACTGAGAGCTCAATAATCAAAATTTTACTGAATTTGATTTTCGCATCCTTAAAGGATGCTTGGTCTCCGGTATTAAGGCTTGAATTCACTGAAGTTGCTGCTGAAATTAATCCTCAGTTTGCCCAAATAGCTGATGAGAATGATCAGGTCATTGTAAGTAGATTCAACCTAAATTTAGGGAAAAATGTAGACGGTGCAATTACAATCATCCAGCCTTTTATCTCATTAAAGCCTATTCGTGATCTTTTAAGAAGTAGAATTCAAACAAGCGAAGAAAACGATGAAAAAGCGGTGAAATGGATAGACGATCTGCAGACAGCTTGTAAAGATGCCTCCATGGAATTACAGGTTAAACTTGCTGATATCCCAACTTCATTATCTAAGCTAAAAAACTTTAGAGAGGGTGATACTATAATGTTCAATAAGCCCGATTTTGCATGGGGACAAATAGAAGGATTCACACTATTTGATATGGAAATTGGCACTATTGGAAACAATGTTTCAGCAAAAGTTGCAAATTTTAGAAAGTTGAAGAGAGAAGAAGGTAAGAAGCATGGCTGATGATACTGCAATGATAGAAATGGAAGAAGATGAAGCTGAAAAACCATCGATTGACTTAGAACTTTTAAACAATATTCCGGTGAGTATATCAGTTGAAGTTGGGAGAGCATCCCTCAAAATTAAAGATCTAATGCGTCTATCTCAAGGTGCAGTTATTGAGCTTGAGAGACTTGCCGGTGAACCACTTGATTTATTTGTCAATAATACGCTGGTGGCACAAGGCGAAGTGGTTCTTGTCAATGACCGCTATGGTGTGCGCTTGACTTCTGTGGTGCCGCCAGCAGATCGTATAAAAGATATAAAAGCTTGAGTTTGTAAATGTTAGAACAAAACCTTGGAGGCTCAATACTTGGAATCTTGGCAGTATTGTCATTGTTATTTCTTTTCCTCTTAGCGCTTCGATGGTTTAAACCTAGGGTTTTATATGGCGAGCATCATTTAAATCCCAAACTGAAATTGGAAGCAGAACTTCAGCTTGGATTGCGTCAGCGACTTGTTCAAATAAAAACAGACAATCGACACTTTTTAGTCGCCTTAGATCAGAATAAGATTCAGCTTATTGATTCATGGTTAGACCCGGAGTCCTCTAAAGAAGCAGATTATGCTTGTAATGAAAAATTTAGATCTGATGAGATATAAACTTTCCAGAACAAGACTCTGGCTACCTAGTTTTTTAATTTTATTCTTTTCGGTTATTGTAAGTTCCAAATTACAAGCCCAAACAGGGTTGCCTCTTATAAATATAACGGAGGGAACAGACGGTAACACTGAATACAGTCTGACATTACAAGTTTTACTCTTGATGTCAGCGCTGACATTATTGCCTTCTTTACTAATTATGATGACGTCATTCATTAGGGTCATCATAGTTTTATCTTTGTTGAGACAAGCACTCGGTACTGCTCAAACTCCACCTAATCAGGTTTTAGTAGGTATAGCACTATTTCTAAGCCTATATATTATGAGTCCTGTCTTATCTGATATTTATGAAAATGCGATCACGCCATTAATGGCGGAAGAAATTAGCCAGACACAGGCCCTTCAAACTGCTGTTGTTCCGTTAAGAAACTTCATGTTGAACCAGACTCGGGAAGACGATATGAATGTTTTTATGGAAATGGCACAGGTGCCGCAAGATACCGAATATGAAGATGTTAATCTATCGGTACTAATTCCGGCATTTATGACTTCTGAGCTGAAAACAGCTTTTACGATTGGGTTCTTAATTTATATTCCTTTTGTCATCATAGATCTAGTAGTTGCTAGTGTGCTGATGTCTATGGGCATGATGATGTTGAGCCCTATGATGATCTCCATGCCTTTCAAATTGATGTTATTTGTGTTGGCGGATGGCTGGCTACTAATCATGCAGTCCATTACGACAAGTTTTATGGTGTAAAAGGAGTGCCAAAATGACAATCAACGACGCCCTTATGGTTGGGCGTGATGCGCTCATGACTGGTGTCTTACTTGCGGGTCCGTTATTACTTCTTATTCTGGCCGTAGGTGTATTTATTGGTCTTTTTCAAGCTGCCACTTCTATCCAAGAGATGACACTTAGCTTTGTGCCAAAGCTCGTAGCAGTTGTAGTTGCGTTATTCTTTTTGGGTAATTGGCTAGTGGTAAGTTATTTAGATTTCTTTACTCGACTAATCTCTATGATTCCGGGAATGATAAGTTGAATTTAGAGTTGGGTTTGCTTCTTACGCTCCTGCTGAAATTAATTCTACCTTTGCTTCGAATTGGAGCATTTATGC
>Ga0181564_10002519_pt1 | contig 15901 bp, 10 predicted proteins | sample 011ome_24_FD_134512 | JGI IMG/M metagenome (GOLD analysis project Ga0181564, IMG submission 134512) | Coastal salt marsh microbial communities from the Groves Creek Marsh, Skidaway Island, Georgia - 011513CT metaG (megahit assembly) | ecosystem: Environmental > Aquatic > Marine > Intertidal...
CATTTGAACCAAACTTAATAGATGTTACAGATATTGAGGAGCAATTCATACAGAAAGTTGTAGCAGAAATAGAACGCAATCTGGACAATTCATCGTTTACAACCAAAGTACTTGCCGATAATATAGGAATGAGCAGAACTTCTTTTTACAACAAGACTAAAGCGATTACAGGATTAAAACCAACTGAGTTTGTGCGTAACTACAGACTCAAAATTGCTGCGCAATACCTAGAAAAAGGTTTTAGTGCTAAAGAAAGTATGTTCAAAACAGGATTTAATACTGCTGGGTATTTTACGCAGTCATTTAAAAGTTTATTCGACATGACCCCATCTGAATATTCGTCCCGTTTTAAAAATGTTAAGAACTAATCTGATGAAAGAGATGTTGATGCCGTTTTCAGTCCGTCCGAAGTTGCTTGAATATAAATAGTTCCTGATTTTTTTGTGGTCTTTACCATAAGCATACACAACCCATTAAATGCCTTGCGCTGATTTGATTGAAAAGGTGCCGTTGTAGCTGGATCGCCATTGCCAACCGCAGCTATCGTTCCCAAATCAGAAACAGAAAATTCAACCAAATGGTTTGCATTAGGGCATAAATTACCATCCTTGTCGGTAATACGAACCGTAATAAAAGAGATATCCTTGCCATCTGCATGGAGCGAAACTCTGTCTGGAATAAGTTCAATCTTAGCTGGCTTACCAGCTGTATGGACACGCTTTTCTGCAACTACTTCACCATTGGTGTATGCAACAACCCGAAGCGATCCTGGTTTATAAGGCACCTCCCACATCAAGCGATAGGGCGACAAATGGGTTCCTTTGTAGCGACCTCCTTCCCAGTCAATAAAATTGATAGGGATAGGTGTTTTGTCAACTCCTTTACGCTTTTTACCCAACGATTGTCCATTGACAAATAACTCTACTTCTTCCGCATTGGTATATGAAACAACGGGGATTATTTCGCCTTCCTTGCCCTCCCAATTCCAATGTGGTAGTACATGAACCATTGGGGAGCTGGTCCATTGACTTTGATACAAATAGAACCTGTCCTTTGGAAGTCCGCAAAGGTCTACAGCTCCAAAATAGGAACTCCTTGCAGGCCAATCTCCATTCCAATATCCGTTGGTGGAATTGTCTTTTCCTCCATAAGGAGTGGGTTCGCCCAAGTAATCAAATCCTGTCCAAATAAATTCTCCTAAATTATGGGGTGTTTTTTCCAATGCTTCAAATTCAATATCCGGGGGATAAGCCCATGGGGGACCAATAAAATCATAACTGGTTATTTCCAAAGACTCGTGTTTGACGTATTTCTCAATGGGCAAATGATAGGTTCCTCTGCTACTTACGGTACTAGAAGTTTCGGATCCATAAACAATCCAGTTGGGATGTTTTTCCAATACTTCCTCATATTTTCGAGGCTTGTAATTCCACCCTACCAAATCAATAGCATCAGCCATACCGTTTTCCATGGGTTTTCGATATTGGTTAAAGCCAGCCGTTGTAGGTCTTGTGGTGTCTTCGTCTTTACAAATAGCCACCAGACTTTGAGCGATTTCAGTGCCTATTGTGTTTTGGGATTGCTCTAAAATTTCATTTCCAATACTCCACATCACAACAGAAGGGCTATTTCTAAAAGTACGGATCATATCACGTAAATCTTGCTCGTGCCAGTCGTCAAAGTGTTTGCTGTAATCGTTTTCCACTTTTGCCATTTGCCAAACATCAAAAGCTTCTACCTGTATCATCAAGCCCATTTGGTCGCAAAGCTGCACTTGCTCGGGAGAAGGAGGATTGTGGCTTGTGCGAATGGCATTTACACCCATATCTTGCATAATTTCAAGCTGACGTTCTGTTGCGCGTGTGTTTACGGCTGTTCCCAGTGGACCCAGATCGTGGTGTAAGCAAACCCCTTTAAAACGGGTTTTTTTTCCATTGAGTTTAAAACCAAAATCAGCACCATATTCGATAGTTCTTATACCAAAAGTAGTATTATAACGGTCCAAAACCTTGTTGCCCTGTATGATAGTCGTCTTAGCTGTGTATAAGTTTGGCGTATCTAAGTCCCAAAGCATAGGCGCTTCTATAGTAGTGGTTTGAACTGCTTCCACGATACTGTTTTGTTTTGTTTGAACTAATACGCTATTTGTTTTGGCTACTTCCCTATTGTTTGGATCAAAAATAGTAGTTTGTATGCTTACTTCTTTATCCTCGCTTGCGATGCTTTCAATCTCGGCCAGAATATTGATTGATGCCTCATTTTCAGAAATGCTTGGGGTTGTGATAAAAGTACCCCACTTAGCAACATGAATTTCATTGTTTATTTCCAACCAAGTATTGCGATAAATACCGGCACCTGGATACCACCTAGAAGAAAAGTCTTCGGGAGCTAACTGAACAGCGACGACATTGGTTCCACCATAATTTAGATGCGGACTTAAATCCACTGAAAAACCAATATAACCGTATGGGCGCTCACCAATCATGTTGCCGTTAAGCCAAATTTTCGCATTGTTCATGGCTCCATCAAAATGAAGCGTTATGTGCTTGCCCTTTGCGGTATTTGGTATATCAAATTGTTTGCGATACCATCCAACACCATGAAAGGGCAAACCGCCACTCCTTGCGTTAAAGGAACTATCAAAGGGGCCTTCAATAGCCCAATCGTGCGGTAGTGTGATATCTCGCCAAGAAATATCGTCCAAATCGGTGTTTTGAGCTCCGTCAACATCGCCTTTGTGGAATTTCCAGCCGTCATTGAAGGAAACAGGGTTGGTGCTGTCTTCATTACTACATGAGACAGTTAAAATTATCAGTACAAATAAAAAAAGTTTAGTCGCTTTCATTGTTCCTTAATCTTTTGGTTTCGGAAAAGGCTGTGCCTATTCTGGTTTAAAATTAGCGTTATGCTCCGCTTGGCTTTCAACGGTATATCTAACTATTTGTGGAGTATCCTTGCCCCTCGCTTCCACTATAGCGGTTCGCCAAAGGCTTCTCATTTCCTCTAGTTTGGCAGTATAGGTTGTATTTGCAGCCAAATTGAATTGTTCATCGGCATCATTGCTAAGATCGAAAAGTTCTTCATATACGGGCTGCTCGCCTTCAATGGGTGTATTGATAAAGGATTGATAAACTGCAATTTGTGGATCGTGATTTGCATATAGCATGCTCGTCAAGTTAACATTGAATTTTTTTGCGGTATCGATAAAATACTTGGCAGAAAAGTTTTCGTTTTTGTAATAGCGAATGTATTTCCACCGTTTGTCTTGTACTGCCTCACAACGCGGGTTTCCAAAATGGGTAGACCATAAGTTTTCAGTAAACAAATAATCTCGAACAGCAATATCATCACCATCAATAACATCATTTAAAGGTTTACCCTGATATGTTTTAGGGATAGGAATAGCAGCATATTGTAGCATGGTTGGGGCTATATCAATGGTTTGTACCAGTTGATTTGACCTAACACCCCTTCTTTTTTTGGACGCATTTGGATTGTAAATAATCATGGGAACTTTCGTGTTTACTTCGTAACAGAGTGCCTTTCCTCCCAAGCCGTATTCTCCCCAAAAAATGCCATGATCGGAAGTAAAAATAATGATGGTATTTTTATCAAGATTTAATCGCTTGAGAGTCTCTCTAAGGTTCCCAACAAGACCATCAATACCCGTTACGGCTTGCATATTTCGAATCATGCGCTCGCGTAGCGTGTTTTCGTTATCAACAAAATCATAAATATCTTGTCTGTCTGCTGCGTGCAATACATCTGCAGGGAGTTTTGGTGTTTTTATATCTGCCTTGGCAACATAATGCTTGGGTAGGGGGATTTCCAAATCTCGGTACAGGGTTTTGTAGGTATCTGGGTCTGCTGGAAGCATTTTCATAGTACTGGTACTTGCTCCATGGGGCAAGTTGAAATTGATACTCATACAAAAGGGCTTGTCTTTGGGAATACTATTTAAAAAATGCTTTGCTCCTTTGAGCTTGTGTTCGTTACTGAAAAAGTCGGTGACCCCTTCCTCTAAAATCTCAACTTGTGTGTTGTTTTTAGCTCCCTTGAAAATTTCGTGTCGGTCTTTGGGGTAGAAAGTGAGGTGTCCATGACCCGCATACCAATAATCAAAAGATGCTTCCATCACGCCCGATTTATATCCGCCTACTCCAATGGGAACATGATTTTTACCAATATATCCCGTATAATAGCCATTGTTACGAAGCACTACAGGGTAGGAAGTATTCCAAGCAGCTTCAGACACGCTTGTTCCTGAGTTAAAATTTACATTGTGTTTTCGCTCAAACTGACTCAAAAGAATAGAAGCTCTACTTGGCGTACAAATAGCGCTTGTAACGTAGGCATTTGTAAACAGTATTCCTTCTTCTGCTAATTTGTCAATATTTGGGGTTTGGATTAATTTGTTTCCTGTGGCTCCAAGCAAGTCATATCGGTGGTCGTCCGTAAGAATAAAGATGATGTTTGGTCTTGCTGGGGCTGTTCGTTGAGCAAGAAGTAGCGTGCTAAAACAAACAAAAAACAGGGACAAGAAACAGCTGTTTTTAAAAAGGAGTGCAATGAACGGATTTCGATTAATCATAGTACTGTTGTTCTTTTTTGGAAAGCGACTTTTTTCTGATATGCTTCGTGTTAGCTTCCTCTTTTTTAACATTTTCTATATGCGGGTCTATCCAAAGAGGTGACTCCAGTTCGCTGTTCCAATTTTCATACAATTTAAGCAATTGAGCGACAATGGCTGGATGTTTAGTAGCAATATCGTTGACTTCCATTTCATCTTGTTCCAAATCAAAAAGCATGGTCTTATTTTTATACGCACTTTTGATGAGCTTAAAGTTGCCTTTTCTAATGGCATATTCTTCCCCATTAGCTACACGCCAAAATAGGGGTCTTTCTGTATTTTGGCCTTTGGCTGCGCTTAAAAAAGGCAATAAATTTATGCCGTCCAACGCATCAGATGCATTTGACTCAAGGCCCGCCGCAGCAATGCATGTTGCAAATAAGTCAAGGGAAATAATAGGTTCTGAATAAGTTTTACCTTTCGGCAACTTAGCAGGCCAAGAGAGTGCAAATGGCACCCGAATTCCTCCTTCAAAAAGCATTCCTTTGTGCCCTCGATATGGATTGTTGTTGGCTGCATCAAGTCGCCCTCCGTTATCACTAAGAAAAATTATCATAGTATTGTCTCTGATGCCCATTTTAGTTAAAAGTGCATCAATTTTACCAACACCGCTGTCAATACCGGCTATCATAGCACCATATACACTTCGCTTTCCAAACTCTATGTGTGCTGTTTTATTTAAATATTCTATAGTAGCGTGGTCTGGGCTATGGGGTGCATTGTAGGACAAATACATAAAGAATGGCTTATCTCCATTATTTTTAATATTTAATAAGGCTTCTTGAGTAAAATCATCTGTCAAATAAGTAAGTTCGCTTGCGGGAATTTTGGTATCATTACGCTGAACATACATGCGATTGTTATTTTGAGGCAAACCCCAGAAATTCATGTGCCCGCCCGAAAAGCCAAACCACTTATCAAAGCCTCGATGGTGCGGCAATAATGAGGGGTGATCGCCCAAATGCCATTTTCCAATAGCGTAGGTATTGTACCCAGCTTCTTTCATTTTGTGTGAAAGAAAGACCTCATTAATAGGAGTGCCCATAGTATCATCTTCTCGCGCAAAAGGAACATTGTGTTCATGTCCAAAACGCTGTTGATAGCGACCTGTCATAATTCCTGCACGAGAAGGACTGCAGTACGGATGCGACACATATCCGTTTGTAAACACAATTCCCTGCTTTGCAATATTATCAATATTGGGTGTTAAAATATCCTCAGAGCCATTAAAGCCAACATCTTTAAAGCCTTGGTCATCGGTTAAGACCAAAATTATATTAGGTTGTTTGTTAGAGGATGGAGTTACATTCTTTTGATCCGATTGACTAGTAGTACAAGCAACCACTAAAAAAAAAGCCGAATACAAAAAAAGTTTATTCATAAAATCATCTGTTTACTTCAAAAAAAGCTCTATTACAGGCACTTCTAAACTAGGTACTTTAACTGGAATATTAATTTTAAGACCCGTATCACCTTCATTTACATCATCAAGCCAAGCTCCTTTTTGGGTTCCAAGTTTTAGTTCAGAGGCGTCATTTAGTAGCTGCGCATACTTAACCTTGCCTGCTAGGCCAGGAAGATATAGCGTTTTAAACGGCCACTCCAATACATGTACATAAAGCCTGTTGGTTTTTGGGTTATAGGTAAGCAAGCAATTGTCTGGGGTTTCAAACTCATCCGGAGCTGCTGTGCAGGCATATATAGAACGACTGTTGTATTTCATCCACTCCTGAGTGGCTTCCAAACGTTCAACAGCCTCGGATTGAATAACGCCCCTCGCTGTTGGACCAACATTTAAAAGAAGGTTACCACCTTTACTCACCGTTTCAATTAACATGACTATTGTTTGTCTTGGGCTTTTCCAACTGTACTGATCTCTATGATATCCCCAAGACCCAGAAAAGGTCTGGCAAGTTTCCCATGGCACCTTGTCTCCTTTGTAAGTAACCCAATTTCGAGGCATAAATTGCTCAGGACTCTTATAATCCCAGCCGCCTTCTTCTTCCAAATCCAGTCTGTCGTTTAATATGATTTGCGGTTGCAGCTTACGAATTTGATTGTATAAATCCTCAGAATTCCAATACGCTTTTCCTTTACCATTTTTTTTGTGAGGATACGAAAAGTCAGCAAATAAAACGTCTATTTGACCATAGTTGGTCATAAGCTCCGTTATTTGGTTTTTTAAAAATTTTTGAAACTTCTTCTTATCTCGATTTTTATCATTTGCAATTTCTGACTGATTGTTTCTCTCCGGATGAATATGTTCGTTAACTAAAAAGTCCGGATGGTGCCAATCAATAAGAGAGTAATACAATCCAATTCGGATACCCTCCGCTCTGAAGGCATCAATTAATTCTTTTAACAAATCCCTTCCAATGGGTGAGTTAGTGACTTTATAGTCAGAGTATTTAGTGTCATACATTGCAAATCCATCGTGGTGCTTGGCTGTAAATACTACGTATTTCATTCCTGCATTCTTAGCAAGTAGGGCCCATTCTTTTGGATTGTATAAATCTGGATTGAAGTATTCTACATATTTTTCATAATTTTTCTTAGAGATTTGCTCATTACTCATCACCCATTCGTGACGGGCTGGCAAAGCATACAACCCCCAATGGATAAACATGCCAAATCGAGCCTCACTCCACCACTGCATCCGATCAACTTTATCTGATGTTAGCGCAAAGTCATTACTGTTTTGTGAAAATAAAAGCGAAGTAAATAATAAACATAGGATAAAAAAGCTGCTAAAATATTTCATTTTTTAAAAATTATATAAGCAAATTTAATTTGCTTTAAAGAATAGTGACAACATATATGTTCAATGTTATACTACAAATGTTTACTCTCATATTTAGTTAAACTGGAAAGTATAAATTACAAAACTTAGTTGCGACCCTAAGTAAAAGTCAAAAACCTTTTAAAATGGCTGGTGGAATCAATTGAATTGTTTTCTAAACCATCGCTATAATTTTTTACATAATCTTAAAGATTTAATTCAAAACAAATTGACATATTTTGGGTTTTATTTAATACATTTAAATAATGAAACTTTTATTTGTTAGCATCGCTACATTGCTTCTTATGCCCTCCGCAATTTCTCAAGAAATTCAACTTTTTGGGCATAGAGGTGCTAAAGGTCTTGCGCCAGAAAACACGGTACTATCTGTGCAAAAAGCGCTCGCTTTTGGCGTTGACGGTATTGAGATCGATGTGTTTCGTTGTCTTAGTGGAGAAATTGTTGTTTTTCATGACAAAACACTTCATAAATTAACCAACGCTAGTGGAGAAATTGAAAAGAAAGCGTTGGCAGAGCTTCATACGTTAAAAGTAATGGGAAGTGAACCTATACCAACTCTTGACAAAATCATTGACGCTATAAATGGAAGCGCTCGACTTAACATTGAACTTAAAGGAAAAAACACCGCAAAGGGAGTTTTAGATATAATAAAAAATGCCATTGAAGAGGGACATTGGGAAGCGAATCAGTTGTTTGTTTCTAGTTTTGATTGGGATGAGTTGCGTGCGTTTAATAAACTTACAAAAGAATTTGGTATTGCGGTCTTAACAGAAAAGAATCCTCTTGAAGCAATTCCGGTTGCTCGTGAGCTCAATGCTTTTGCAATTAACCCCAATCACAGTAATTTGACTCAGGACATAGTCAAATATATTCACAGTGAGGGGTTTGAAATCCACACATGGACTGTAAATGAAAAGAATCGAATCGAAGAATTAATTTCCTGGGGAGTTGATGCTATTATCACCGATTTTCCGGACAGAATTAAGAGAAAAGGTAAACCATAACTTCTTAAAGTTCGTAATTGAGTTTTAAATTACCAACTATGAATAACTGAAATAAACTGTTTTTAAATAGTTTTTTGAAACAAAAAACCCGCAACAAATGTTGCGGGTTCGATTTTACACCCCATTGAGCTATTATCGAAACAAGCACTCAAACTTTTAAACAGCTTTTTGGAAATTTCTTAAAAATCAAACCCAAAATTGCGTTTGATTTTTACACGCCTTTCGGCGCTAGTTTTAAAGACGGGGCTGCTAAAGGCAGCCCCTTAAAGAGTCAAGAGTCAAGATTTTTAATCCCTAACAAAACGCACCGAAAAGCCAAATTGCTTACCGTCAGCGCTGTAGCTGTTGGCCCTCCCTAGCCTACTGAGGTCGTTGACCAGGTCACGGTACCATGCGTAATTTGTACTGGTCTCAGTGGAACTCCAAAAGAACGCATAGCGTCCCACATTGTCGAACGAACCATTGCCATAATTAGCTGTTTCTGTGTAACGGGCACCCTCAGGGTGGGCATTAAAGCCACTGCTGTTGTTTAGGCTTTGGTCGTTGCCTGGTGCTCCTGTGGTTGTTGAACTATTCCATCCTGTTGTGGATGCCATGGCCTTGGCTATTTTGTTTTCTGTCATGCTTTGGTCGTAATTATAGCCATTGGCTATAAGGTATTCTTCAAGCGTTGTCCACTCAGCATCACTTGGGACGTGCCAACCCTCTGGTGCAAATTCTTTGTTGGGGGTGATAGGGTCTGTATCGTGGATGCCCATAACAGCATACCAATTATAAAGTTTTCCTTTGGTTGGGTCATTGTCGTAATAACACCAAGCACCGGTGGTAAGGTTGCTCCACTGCGTTGGGTCAGTGACTTGTGTTATATCAGTTCCGTCTCTGTAAGTAACCATCTCGGCGTTCTCTAAGGTCCAGACTTGGTCGCCATAGGTAAGAAAGTTGTATGTGTTGCCGTCTTGGTCTGTTACTGAGGTTGGCTGCAGAGCATCTATCTGGCTTTGAAGATTAGCAATTAAGGCATCTATATAAGCCTTTGTAGCTGCATCCTGAGCCTCTGTTGGGTCTTGTAAATCTTTTATCTGTTGGTTATTCGCTGAATTGTTTTCTGCAAGTACTGTCTCTAAATTAGGTGTTGTTGGTGTGCTGTTACCACTGTTTTCAGCATACAGTGCATAAGGAACGCTTAGTAGTTGTGTGGTGCCCATAGCCACATATCCACTACCTGTATTGAGCTCTATGCCTAGGTAATAGCTCCCTAAAGACCAATCCAGTTGTGAAAAAGCGCCTGTTGTGGCTGTACCTTGCCCAATGACAAGGATAACCTGCCCTAAATCATCTGTTGGGACATAGTGGGTCTCTGTGAAAATAGGCACTGCTGTATTAGAACCCTGTATCACATTAAACTTAAAATACACATAGGTATTTACAATTAAATCTCCTAAGCTGTTTCTTACCGTGGCTTGGTAGTTAAGCCCCTGTGGGGCTTGAGCTTGGAGTTGTGTGAGTGATGCTATGAATAGGCATAGTATAGCGTAAAACTTTTTCATTGCTTAATGATTTTATACGTATTGGTTTGTTTGGATTCTTTTGTAGTGACTGTTATAAAGTAAGTGCCTGTTGTAAGTGTTTGAACGTTTAAAGGCTGCTGTTTTTGACGCGCTGTTTGTAGGATTTGTTTTCCACTCACATCTGTAATCCTCACTTCAAACAATTGTTCTGTGGGATGGGTGATGTAAATCACTTCTTTGGTAGGATTTGGAAATACCTTTACTTGAAGTTGTAATTCGGGCGATTCTGTATTTAACGTGGATAAGTTTAATGAAGGGTAATAGCCATTTCCTAATTGATAGGTACCATCTTCATCGGTCATAGCACCCACAGCGACTTCGCCGACAGAATAACTAAGTTTGTAATTCCCATTTTCAAAGGTTTGGCCGCCTGGACCAATGACTTGTTTGGAAATCGTTGGCTGTGCATAGGAAGAGAACCCTAATAGCAAAAAAGCTAATATGAAGTAATGCATTGTTAAATTGGTTTATTCAAACATAAGGAATTAAAAAGAATTCTTAAGCAAAAGGCTATGAAACAAAAAAGCCGAAAACTTACGTTTCGGCTTTCTAAGTACTCGAGGCGGGACTTGAACCCGCACGAACATTACTGCTCATTGGATTTTAAGTCCAACGTGTCTACCAATTCCACCACTCGAGCAAAAACTTACATTGACGTATCAATGACGCAGAGCGAAAGACGGGATTTGAACCCGCGACCCTCACCTTGGCAAGGTGATGCTCTACCCCTGAGCTACTTTCGCAATTTGGAATGCAAATGTACTTAAAAATCGTAAAAATACTTCATTCTTTTTCTCAAAAAATTTAAGAATTTTTAGCATTCGAAAGGATACGTTTGATCTCATTGAGTTTCATCAACGCTTCAATAGGGGTTAACGAATCAATATCTGTTGCCAATATTTCATCCCGTATGGTTTCTAAAAGCGGATCGTCCAACTGAAAAATACTCAATTGCAAATCATCGGCTGTACTTTGGGTTGTAGTTTCTGTAGCATTTTTTGGATCACGATTGCGCTCTAATTTTTTAAGAATTTGATGCGATTTGTCCAAAACCTGACGCGGCATTCCCGCCATTTTTGCCACATGAATCCCAAAACTATGTGCACTTCCTCCGGGAACCAATTTGCGTAAAAACAAAACCGAGTCTTTGGTTTCTTTAACCGAAACGTTGTAGTTTTTGATCCTAGAAAACGTTTCTGCCAATTGATTCAACTCGTGATAATGAGTTGCAAATAAGGTTTTGGGACGCGCAGGATGCTCGTGCAAATATTCGGTAATCGCCCAAGCAATGGAAACTCCGTCATAGGTACTGGTTCCTCGGCCAATTTCGTCCAACAAAACCAAACTTCGTTCTGAAATATTATTGAGAATGGACGCGGTTTCGTTCATCTCAACCATAAATGTGGATTCACCCATCGAAATATTATCGCTTGCACCCACTCGGGTAAAGATTTTATCTACCACACCAATTTCAGCACGCTCGGCAGGAACAAAACTTCCAATTTGAGCCAGCAACACAATCAAAGCGGTTTGTCTGAGTATTGCCGATTTTCCTGACATATTGGGACCCGTTATCATAATGATTTGCTGATCATCACGATCCAAATAAACATCGTTGGAGATATACGGTTTTTCCAAAGGCAATTGTTTTTCAATTACCGGATGGCGTCCCTGTATAATTTCTAATGAAAACTGATCCGTTAATTGAGGGCAACAATACTGATTGCGTTGTGCCAAAACAGCAAAACCAATCAAACAATCCAGTGTTGCCAGTTGGTGTGCATTTTGTTGAATTTTATTTATAAAAGGCTGAATCGAAGCAATTAATTCAGAAAAAAGTATTTGCTCCAAAGCAGCGATCTTTTCTTCGGCTCCCAATATTTTGGATTCGTACTCTTTAAGTTCTTCCGTAATATAGCGTTCGGCATTCACCAAGGTTTGCTTTCGAATCCATTCTTCAGGTACCTTGTCTTTGTGCGTATTTCTCACTTCCAAATAATATCCAAACACATTGTTAAATGCGATTTTAAGAGACGGAATTCCTGTTCGTTCGGTTTCGCGAGCCAACATCTCATCCAAATAGGATTTTCCGCCTTGTGAGATCGATCTCAAATCGTCCAATTCTTGAGAAACCCCTTCGGCAATTGCATTTCCTTTGGAAAGCAAAACGGGCGCTTCTTCTTGAAGCGTTTTTCCAATAAGGACGCGAAGCTCGTCGCAAAGAAACAAAGCGTCTCCAATCGTTTCCAATGAGGTATTTCCTGTTTGGGAAAGCAATTCTTTTATCGGAAAAACTTCATCCAAAGAATGTTTGAGATGATTCACCTCTCGAGGGCTCACTTTGGCCGTTGCCACTTTTGAAACCAGCCGTTCCAAATCGCCCATTTTTTGAATGGATTGCTGTGTTTGCTGACACACTCCAGGAGCTCCTACCCAATACGAAACCGCCTGATGGCGTTTTTCTATCTGGCTTTTGTTTTTTAATGGAAGAGATATCCAACGTTTTAGCATGCGTCCGCCCATGGGCGAACTGGTATGATCTATCACGTCCAAAAGGGTTACTGCCTGCGGAGAATTTGGAGCCAGCAATTCCAAGTTGCGCATCGTAAAACGGTCCATCCAAACGGCATCGTCATAAACAATGGGTTGAATTTTAGTAATATGAGACAGTTTCGAATGCTGCGTTTCTGACAGATAATGCAAAACAGCTCCTGAGGCTATTTTCCCCTCTAAAAGTCCTTCTACTCCAAATCCTTTGAGTGAGACTACATCAAAATGGGTGTGTAATTTTTCGGCAGTATAATCTTGCTGAAAAACCCAATCTTCGAGAAAGAAAAAAGGATAGGGTGAATTAAAATCTTGGGCAATCTGTTTTTTCCACTGCTTTGAAACCAACACTTCTTTGGGTGCAAAATTCTGAAGCAGCGTGTCAATATATTCTTGAGATCCTTGGGAAGTTAAAAATTCTCCCGTTGAAATGTCTAAAAAAGAAACCCCGTAATTGTTTTTTCCCCGGTATAATGCGCCTAAAAAATTATTGGATTTATCTTCCAAAACCCCATCAGAAAGCGCAACGCCGGGAGTGATCAATTCGGTTACTCCTCGCTTAACAATCGTTTTGGTCATTTTAGGATCTTCCAACTGATCGCAAATAGCAACCCGTTCTCCAGCTTTGACCAATTTGGGCAAATACGTTTGCAAAGAATGGTGGGGAAACCCTGCAAGCTCTGTTTCGCTTGAGCTTCCCGCTCCGCGTTTTGTTAATATAATGCCTAATATTTTGGAGGCTTTCACAGCATCTTGCCCAAAAGTTTCATAAAAATCTCCTACACGAAACAACAACAAAGCATCGGGATATTTCCCTTTGATTTGGTTGTATTGTTTCATCAACGGAGTTTCTTTATTGAGCTTTTTAGACGCCACTAAATCTTTTTTGATAAGAGGCTAATTTACTATTATTTGATAGGCTATAAAAACAATTGTTAAAATTCATTTTTTTTCTTTCTTTAGCGGTATGAAGCATTCCAACAGAAAGTTAAAAAATAGTGAACTCAACCGAAAAGAAATCCCTGCGTTTAAGCAAGCTAAAAAAACACCATTAACGGTCATTCTTGATGATGTTCGAAGCCTAAATAATGTCGGCTCTGTATTTAGAACCTCAGACGCTTTTTTAATTGAAAAAATATATTTGTGCGGTATTACCGCAGTGCCTCCTCACAAAGACATCCAAAAAACAGCCTTGGGAGCAACCGAAAGTGTTGATTGGAAATATGCAGAAAATGCAAAAGATGTAGTCAATCAACTCAAAGCAGCTGGTATCCAAATTTGGGCAATTGAACAAGCCGAAAATGCACAAATGCTGAACGATGTTCACATTGATTCCTCAAAAAAGCATGCCGTTGTTTTTGGAAACGAAGTCAAAGGAGTCTCTCAAGAAGTGATTGATGTGTGTGATGGGGTAATTGAAATTCCCCAATTGGGCACCAAACATTCTCTCAATATTGCTGTTAGTGCAGGAGTGGTTTTATGGGATTTTTTCAAAGTCCTTACAACTGATTAGCGATTCTTTGCAGCAATTGGCGGTAATCGGCTGAGCGTTCCACAAAATCCAAATCGGAGCAATCGACCTTAATTACATTCCAATCCGAATGAATTTTTAAGTACTCCATATACCCTTGGTGAATGTTTTTTAAATACAACTCTTGGATATTTTTTTCATACGATCTACCTCTTTTTTTAATATTGCGAAGCAATTGATCGGGTGTTTGCATCAGGTATATGTACAAATCAGGGGCTTTCAGGTCCTTTGTCATCATAGCAAACAAATTCCGATACAGCTGAAACTCATCATTCCCGAGAGTTGCTTTCGCAAAAATCAGGGATTTAGAGATGTGATAGTCGGCCACAAAACCTTTGTGAAACAAATCAAGCTGCGCCAAGTGCTCGGAAAATTGCTGAAAACGATCCGCCAAAAATGACATTTCGAGGGGAAACGAATAGCGCTCTGGATTCTTGTAAAATTTGGGTAAAAATGGATTGTCTGCAAAACGCTCCAAAATAAGTTTTGCATTCAAATCGTGTGCTAACATTTCGGAAAGGGTTGTTTTTCCAGATCCAATAGTTCCCTCTACAACAATATGATGGTACTTTTTTAATGCAAAAACAGAAGGAAAAACCAAAGAGGATTCTATAGGATTACAATCGCCAGTATCCTCGCATTCTTGTTGTAAATCAATGGCTGTTTTATGAAAAACAGGATGCACTTTTGAAGGAGCAATTTCGACCAAAGGATCGAGCACAAACTGTCGTTCGTGTAAATTGGGATGGGGAATCGAAAGCCCTTCTTTTTTGATAATTTTATTGTCATAAAACAAAATATCAACGTCCAAAGTCCGAGATTGGTAATGGGTTGATTTGTTACGAATTCGCCCATTGTTTTCTTCAATTCGAACGCACTGTTTCAACAAATCTATGGGTAATAAATGTGTTTCAATGGAAACACAGGTATTGAGAAAAGGCGGTGCATTAAACCCCCAGGAAGCTGTTTCGTATACCGAAGCAATTGAGAGGATAGTTCCTGTTTTTTCTTCGATTTCCATCAACGCATTTTGAAGATAGGTCAGTCGATCTCCCTCGTTACTTCCCAACGATAAAATGGCATTTACTCTTTTCATTTCTAAAAAGCAAAGTACGGAAAAGAAAATCTAAAAAACCTTATCTTTGAGGAAACCTTATTAGTATGAATTTTTTACGAAATGTGGCAGCAGCCATTCTGGGTACATTTATCTCACTTGGACTCTTATTCTTTTTGTTTATTGCAATCATCGTTGCGAGCGCCTCTTCTGATGCTTTTTCTGGCGGAGGAATTCCTGCTACTATTCACTCAAACTCAGTTTTGGCGTTACAGCTTCAAAAGCCTATTGTTGATCATATTGCTTCAGAAAGTGAGCTGGAAGAAGTGCTCGGTTTAGAGCCGGCTGCCTTTGGATTGGATGCCTTAATTCGTTCCATTGAAGTTGCAGAAAATGATGATCGCATTGAGGGAATTAGCATACAATTTCCGTTTATATCTGCTGGATTTAGTCAAACTCAAGCGCTTCGAAGGGCTTTGGACAATTTTAAGAAAAGTGGGAAATTCGTTTTTGCTTACCACGAATATTACACACAAAAAGATTACTATCTGGCTTCCGTTGCTGACTCGTTGTTTCTTCATCCTCAGGGGGAAGTAGACTTTAAAGGGCTTGCATCTGAAGTATTGTATTTTAAGGATTTCGAAGAAAAATCGGGACTGTCAATGGAAGTGATTCGCCATGGGAAATACAAAAGTGCTGTCGAGCCTTTTCTTCAAAATACAATGAGTAATGAAAACCGGACTCAAATCAAAGAACTGCTTTGGTCG
>Ga0181564_10002529_pt1 | contig 15870 bp, 8 predicted proteins | sample 011ome_24_FD_134512 | JGI IMG/M metagenome (GOLD analysis project Ga0181564, IMG submission 134512) | Coastal salt marsh microbial communities from the Groves Creek Marsh, Skidaway Island, Georgia - 011513CT metaG (megahit assembly) | ecosystem: Environmental > Aquatic > Marine > Intertidal zone...
CGCGCAAGGCTTCGTCTGGGCGAAACGCAAAGGCGCTCGGAGTGACGGGTTCGGCGAGCAACGCGCGGGCGGAATCTCTCGCGGGTGTGGCGCCCGTAGGGACGTCTTGGCGTACCGCGCTCGTGAGTTCGGTAGAGAACTGTTCGCGGACTGATGTGAGTTCGCGCGCGTGCTTGGACATGAAGTCTGCAAAGCCGCGTTCTGACGTCGCGGCGACGGCGTCGGCTAAATCTGAAAACGCCGCGCGGTCGCTGTCCAGAGACTTTAAGAGCGACTCGACGGTTTCGTCGCATCCACGGCGAGAGGCGACGACGGCTTGAACGGCGGCTTCAGAAGTGATTTCTGCACCCGCGCGTAGTTCTTCAGCGGCGCGGGTGAGTAAATCCGCTTGCTTTAACATGCTCGTGCGCGCGTGCTCGCTCGCGCGCCTCGCCGCCGTTTCAATCACCGTCTGCATGCTCGCTATGGACTCCTTGAGCACGTTCACCTCGGATTCTTTGCGCTTCATGAAATCATCTAAGACACTTTTCATGTGTGCGCGTGAATCTCGCTCGACTTCTTGAATGCCCGCTAAACCGCTTTCAAGCGCCTCTAAACGTTCGCACATTGACGTGCTCAACGCGTGAATGGCGTCTATGTTGGAGCTCATCACGCTCTCCTTGCGCGAAATTTTCTCAAACAACTGTGTGGCTTCGGATTTGGCGGCGACTAAGTCACGCGCCATTTGACTCGTGGCTGTTGATAAGCCTTGGTGCGACTTTTCAAATTCACCGAGCAAGTAGTCCTTTTCAGCGGCGGATTTCCTAGTCGCACGCAATTCACTCGTCGTCGCTCCTAAAGTTTCCCTCGTTTCACCGAGTTGTGCCTCAACCCCAGCGTGGTCTTCTTTGAGCTGTAAAAAGTTCTTCTTGGTCTTATCAAACATCCGCGTCACCTTGTCGTGCTCGGCCTGCGTGGAAGCGAGCGCACATTCGAGCTCCTCTGCTCGCCGCCGCGTCGCCATGTGCTCATTCTGCTCGGCGTCGTAGTTGGTCTTGGACATGTACACCCCGTTTTTCTCGCGCGTGGCGTGCAAGTCACTTTGTAGGCGGTCGATTTCCGTTTGTAATTCTTGCAAGAAGACGTTCTTTGGCGTCTTCCCGTTCGTCACGGGTTTATTTTTGATGTTTTTGGCTCGGTGCGCGTATTCGAGCGTACTCAGCGTTTCCTCCACCGAATGTGACGCTGGCGATACGGTGGCAATAACCAACGTTTTACATTTTCCACCGAGCGCATCACGTAGTAAACGCGTGAGTTTACTGTCTCGATAGGGCACGTGCCCGAGCTTATCGACCAAGGCGGTGATGACACGCCCGAGCGCGACGAGAGACTTGTTTATTTCACCCGCTTCTCTCGCGCGCGAATCTTTTGCGCCCGACCTCGAAATGTTCTCACTCCCCGCTAAATCCACCAAGTTCAATTTCCCACATCTAATGAACTCCTCACCATCAGGAGACACGTCTTTGATGTGAACGGTGACGCTAAATACGCTGTGCGAACGACTCGACTGCTTGTTTAACAACGTCTCTTCAGTTCGTCGGCGCGTTGTCCCTCGATTCAACACCGTAAATACCTCTTGCATGCTACGTACGTACACCTCCTCCAACCCTTTCACCGTCACAGCACCTTTACCATCTTCCATCAGCGCGTGCTTCATCTTATTCGAACCATCCGCCTCGAGCGGCGGTCCGAGCAAGTCGGTTATCTCTTCATTGTACAATTCCAAATACGTCACCTTGACGTGGTACTCCAACTCAGCCCGCTCGAGGTACTCAAACACGTGCGACATTGCGCGCGGAATAATTCCCGCCTCGCTACTCAACACATCACACTCCGCATCGTGCGCACCGCTCATCGTATGTGTCTTCCCCGTGCCAGTTTGCCCGTACGCGAACACCGTGCAGTTGTACCCGTCGAGCACGTCCCGCACCATTGGCTTCACCGCCGATTCATACACGCGCTCCTGCGTCGACGTCGGACCAAAAACATCATCAAACGTAAACTCACGATCACCGCTCGATGTTTTCGACTTCCCCGACGCCGTCGCCGTCGTCGTCGACGTCACCTTCGCACTCGAGCTCTCCACGACGAGCGCGCGCGACGCCTCATCGACAGAAATCACTTCAGGAACCTTTTCCGCACGCTCTCGCGCATTCAACGGCCTACATCGCGATCACACACACAAACACACACACACACATCAGTACACGCACTACGCCACATCACGCGCCGCACACCTCACGCCCATCGACGACAAAACTCGCCCATCGTGTGCGTCATCGTTTAAAAAAGTCGTTTGAAAAGCCAACGACACATCCATCCCACGCGCGTGTACGCCGCGTCGCTTGCTCGCAATCGCCTCGTCAACGCACCGACATCGTAGAACGACACTCACGCGCACGCTTTCACGCGTTCGCGCGTCATTCGACGCACTCGCGGGCGCCATGCGGGCGACTAATGTCGTCAAGAGCTACACAAACCAGCGAGTGTTCCCCTCGACTGCAGAGGCAAAAAATGACTGAAACCGATGGGATCAGCGGCATTGACGCGCGCGCATGGGCGCCACGGACCGCACACGCGCGCCTGGACGCGACACGAGTGCGTCTGCGTCGACTGCGCTCGCGCGCGGCGGCGCTGGGGCGACGTCGACGGGGAATAATGGTAGCCATGGCGCGCGAGGTTCGAGTGCGCCGCAGCCCGGTGTGCTGAAAATCAATCCCTTTAAGCGCGCACCGAGCGTTCCAAAGACGTTTGCTGAGGATGCGCGGGGGATGTTACGACGAGCGATAGTTGCGGTGCAAGAACAGCGCGCGACGGAGGTGAGTTACGAGACGCTGTACCGTGCGGTGGAGAATTTATGCGTGCATAAACACGGTGATTCGGCGTACGAGGACTTTAGCTCTGGGGCAAACGCGCGCGCGCGTGAGGTTCTGCGCGCGCTCGATGGGCACACGATTGGTGATAATGAAGTCCTGTTGGCGAATTTTGATCGCGCGTTCGGGGAGTACTGCGCGCAGGCGTTGACGTTGCGGTCGATCTTTTTGTATTTGGACCGAGCGGTGGCGCACGGGGCGAGCGGCTCGGGACGGCTTTCGCTGTGGGATTTGTCATTGAAATTGTTTCATGATCACTTGGAGAAGTGCCAGGGGGTTAAAACACGCGTCGTGCGTGGGTTGCTACATGCGATTGAGCGCGAACGGGTTGGGGAGCATATTGATAGAGCGTTGGCGAAGCGCGCGTTGCGGGCGTTGCACGCGCTCGGGGTGTACGGCGAGGCGTTTGAAAAGGTGTTCATCGAGGCGAGTCAGGAGTTTTATCGCAAGGAAGGGAACGAATATAGCGCACAAACGGATGTGTCGGACTATTTGAAGCACTGCGAACGGCGGTTGAGTGAGGAATCGGAGCGGTGTACGAATTACTTGGACGCGAGCACGGCTCGGGGGTTAATGCGCGCGTGCGAACAAGGGTTGATTGAGGCGCACATCGGGGATATTTTGGATAAAGGATTCGTCGATTTAATGCGTCAACATAGAATTGATGATTTGCACCGCTTGCACAAATTGCTTGCGCGTATGGATGGTCTAGACCGCTTGTGTCGCGCGTTTGTGACATACTTGAAGCAGCAAGGTACCGCCATCGTCAAGGATGAAGAAAACGACAAGGACATGGTTGAACGACTGCTGGCGATGAAAACCGCGGTGGATGAAATCGTTACAAATGCTTTTGGTCGCACCGCCGCGGATGGGTCGAATGACATCTTTATCAACGGGGTCAAGGAGTCATTTGAGTCGTTTATAAACTGTCGCCAAAACGTCCCTGCGCAGCTCATCGCAAAGTACATCGACTCCAAATTAAAGACTGGAAACAAGGGCGCTACTGAAGAAGAACTAGAAGTCACGCTTGATAAGGCGTTGATGATTTTCCGCTACATTAGCGGTAAAGATGTTTTCGAGGGCTTTTACAAACGAGAACTTGCCAAGCGCTTGTTGCACGGAAAGAGTGCATCCATCGACGCCGAGAAATCAATGATTAGCAAGTTAAAGGCAGAGTGTGGCAGTCAATACACGCAACAACTCGAGATGATGTTCAAAGATATCGACATGAGTCGAGAAATTATGCACGCGTTCAGGCAATCCATCGAGGAAAATCCGGCGTTGCCAAAGGGAATCGAGATGAATGTCAACGTCATCACTTCAGGGAGCTGGCCGCAGTACTCCACCGTTGACGTCAAGCTCCCAGAGCAGCTCGCTATGTTGCAAGAAAACTTTCAAGAATTTTATTTGAACAAGCACTCGGGGCGAAAACTGACGTGGCAAAACTCACAAGGACAATGCGTGGTGAAGGCGCAATTTGCCAACGGCCCAAAGGAGCTCTTCGTGACGCTCTTTTCGTGCGTGGTCTTGATGCAGTTCAACGCCAAGCCGACGTTGACGTATAAGGAGATCGCCTCAGAAAGTGGTTTGGAAGAAAAGCAACTCAAGCACACGTTACAATCGTTGGCGTGCGGGAAAACGCGCATTTTGAATAAAGAGCCAAAATCCCGCGAAGTGAACGACGACGACGTCTTTGAAGTCAACTCTGCGCTGAGCGAACGCCACTTTAGAATCAAGATCAACTCGATTCAAGTCAAAGAGCAAGCCGAAGAAAACAAGCAAACATTAGAGAAAATCTTTGCCGGTCGAGAGCATCAGTGTGATGCCGCCATCGTGCGCATCATGAAGACCCGCAAGACGCTCTCCCACGCCTTGCTCGTATCGGAACTCTTGGCGCAGTTGAAATTTCCAACCAAGCCGAGCGACTTGAAGAAGCGCATCGAAAGTTTGATTGAACGCGAGTACATCGAGCGCGATAGAGATGATCCACAAAAGTACAACTACTTAGCTTAGACAACGAGATGTTAATTTACACCATTCGTATTCATTCTTTTCCTCGCTCGTTTCGCGCGCGTAAAATTTGAAAAATGTCTCGTGGGTGCTCGGTTTTCACCACAACGCCACGCGCACCGTCGCTCGCCATGGATTTCGACGACGACATCGATGACGAAGCGTTAGCCAACTTCGATTTAAACGCCGCGACGGCCAAGTCATCGCTAGCGATGCGTCGCGCGTGCGGTAAAGACGCCGATGCGTCGCCGGTTGCGCTCAAACGACGAAAGGTGGAGCAGCTCGAGACGCACACCGGCGCTCACGCCAGCGCCGGTGATGCCTCCGCGTTGGATGCGTCGCTGCGAAAGTATTATGGATTGTCGTTTCGTCCTGGCCAGCGCGAAGTGATCACCGCCGCGCTCGCCGGGCGAGATACTTGTGTGTTTTGGAGCACCGGGAGCGGCAAGTCGTTGTGCTACTCTCTCGCGGCTTTACATTCCGGCAAAATCTCTGTCGTCGTCTCGCCGCTTATTTCGCTCATGAACGATCAGTGCATTGGATTGAATAATACCGTCGGCGCGGTGTGCGGGAAAGACGTCGCGGTGTTTTTGGGGTCGGCGCAGATGGACGCGCACGCGGAGCGTCGCGTATTTGAAGGCGAGTATAAAATTGTCTTTGTGACGCCAGAGAAGTTGACGGCGTCGACGTCGTTCATTAATGGATTGAAGCGCATGGTGGAGCAAGATGATTCTATTGGCTTGCTTGCGATTGATGAGGCGCATTGCATTTCGAGTTGGGGGCATGATTTTAGACAGAGTTATACGCAGTTGAACATGTTGCGTGAGCAGTTGCCGACTGTGCCAATCATGGCGTTGACAGCGACGGCGGTGAATTTTGTTCGAAACGATATCATGAAGATTCTTGGGCTGAATAATCCATTTGTGGCGTCGAATTCTGTCGATAGACCAAACTTGCGTATTTCAGTAACGCGCAAGGTGGATTTTGGCAAGGATTTGCAACTAATTTACGAACAAATCGGCGGTCGCGACGGAGCGGTGCCGACGATTGTGTATTGCGCGACGATTGCTGAGGTTGTAAAGTTGTGCGGAGCGTTGAAGCAGCGTCTTGGCGATTCAGTGGTGCAAATGTATCACGGATCCATGCCCAATGAAGATCGTCGTGAATCACACTTGGCATTTCTTACTTCGCGCTCGCCCGTCATTGTCGCTACGACGGCGTTTGGCATGGGGATCGATAAGGGCGACGTTCGCCGCATCATACACCACGGCGCGCCGAAGACTATGGAGGAGTACTACCAGCAAATTGGTCGCGCCGGGCGCGATGGCATGGATTCTAATGTCACGCTCATGTTCGCCGACAACGACTTTACGAGATACTCGTCTGATTTCTACACCAAAGACTTAACTCCAGAAGCCGCGCGCACGCAGCAAAATTCAACAGACATGCTGAAGGCTTTTGTGAACGATAGAGAGACGTGTCGACGCGTGCTCATCATGCGTCACTTCGAAGAGAAACCTCCGTTTACTAGATGTGACGCATCGTGTGACAACTGCGCTCGAAGCGCGCTCGGCCAAGATGTTTTGCGACGAAATTTCGCCATCGAAGCGCGGCCGATATTTCTCACGTTGAAATTCGCGGGTGGGAGCATGACGATGACAAAGTTTCTTCGTACGATCACGAACTCAAAAGAGAGCGAACCGCTAGCGCCGTGGCAGCGAGAGGCGATAAATGCCGCACTATTAGCCGCCAAGAACCACACGCCGGGATCGACGTCGACGGAATTTTTCAAAGAAATGATGGCCATCTTATCGCAGACGGGATTAGTTTCGGAACGAATTGTCAAAGGTGGGTACAGTACGTATTCTGTGTACGCTTTAACTAGCGATGCGCAGCAATTCTGCACGCAGTCTCCGCCAGCGTTAATCTTGCCTACACCCGAAACGGTCATGAACGCTGAGCGAGAATTGAAAGATAAGCTCGACGCCATCAAGAAAAAGTTGTTCGATGGTGGCGTTGACACTTCGCAAATCCCAGCGCACGAATTAGAGCGCGGGAGTGGTGAAATTATCGACGCTGAACTTGAATGGATGAACAAGTTGGTGTATTATCGCAGCACTGGCAACGAGCGGCGTGCGGATGCGCTCTTGGCACTTCTCAAGAAGATTGAAGCCTGGCGTGATGAACGCGCAGTGGCGCTTGGTATGGCACCCGCTGCCGTGCTCAAATCGTTTCTTTGCAAAAAGATTGCGTACGTACTGCCCCGTTCAGTTGAAGCGTTGCGCGCTGTCGGCGTGCGGGTCACTGGCGTCGAAGAATTATCCAAGGTCATCAACGACGCGGCTGAAGAATTTTTGCCGCCACCTGCCTCTGTAAACGCTTCAGGTAACGAATTGCGTTTCGGCACGATTACACCGCGCGAGCCCTGGGCATTTGCCGTGTACAAGCCGCGCAAGGCGCCGAAAGCGGCGGGCGGAGGTATATTGAAACCAAATTGGGAATATAGCTACGATCGCTTCACCGCCGGTGAGCACATCGAAGCGATTGCGTTGACGCAACCAAATGACAAAGCTATTCAACCCGCCACGGTTTTCGGCCACTTGATGGAGGCGTTGCAACACGGCAAGACGGTGGACCTCGACCGCGCCTTTGCCAGCCTTCAGCCCGAGCACAGGCTCACCACGGAAGACTGCCAGCGTTTCGCCGAACGACAAGCATCCCTCGGATTTGACGTTCGTACTTCACCAGAGTACGCCGCCAAAGACTTCGCTCAGGGTCTCGTTCCAGACATCCCGAGCGCCGACAAGCCTCCCGAAGTGCGCGCGCTCGAAGCCGCGGTGTACGGCAAAATCCGCACCTGGGTTGCCCTTCGCCGGTGCGGTGCGCTTTAATCGCTCTAGTATCGTATCGTCATTCTTGTAAATCACACGCATTGTTTATCACACGAGCATCCCACGCCCTTGGGTCGACGCAATCAACAACAGCCGCGGGTGAGTTTGAATTGCGCAAAAAAAAGGCGCGAAAAAAGGCGCGAAAACGGCATTCCGCACCACACGTATCCGACGATGACAATCACGAACGCCTTCGAACTCGAGCGCGCCGCGCGCATCGAAGCCAATAAAGCGCGCATGGCTGCCATGGGCATCACAACCTTGGCGTCTAACCTCGCCGCCGTCGCCGCCGTGGCGAAAAAGACTCAGGTGCGTTGCGATGTCAGTGCAGTTTTTGCATTGGTACCGATCGCGCGCGTGTTCCGCCGCGCATTCGCCCGAGATTACGTCTCTCGCATGACGCATGCACTGATTGCGTACTGACGTTGTATTTTGTTCGTTCTATGTACCTTTAATTGATGCGCAGACGCCGCGTAAGCGTCCGGTGAGAGAAATCTTACCAGACACCGAGCGCCGACGATCCTCGCGCGACGTGAAAAAGGTGGATTACTTTGGTATGGATGAGCCCGGGTGTGAGGCTGGAGACCGTCGTGTGCGCGCGCCGCGAGTCGTACGCGCACCGAGCAACGCGCCGCGAGCGGTGTTTTCAGTCGGTGGGCGAGTGTACGATAGCGAGCTCGGGGTGACGTGTCACTGGTGTCGTCAAAAGACTGTCGAGACGCATGTGACGTGCACGGGCGCTGGATGCTCCGGCGCGCGTTTGCCCTTGGCGTTCTGCGGCATGTGCTTGAGCAACCGTCACGGTGAGGATATTGATGACGCCGTGGCGAGTGGATGCTGGGAATGTCCGCGATGCCGTGGGTCGTGCGGGGATGGGTGCGTGACGTGCTGCAACTGTGGTCCGTGCCGTAAAAAGGCGGGATTAACGCCGACGCACCAGATGATTCAGCTCGCGCGCGCGCACGGTTTTGATAACGTGCACGATTACTTGGTGCATCGCGAGACTGGTGAAGACGCGGAGACGATTGCGGAGCGCAAGTTGACGTTTCGGTGGGGTAAATGGTTGCGCGATGACTTTTGCCGACCCGTGGCTGACAAAGAAGAAGAAGAAGAACAAGAGCAGGTCGTTGCCTTGTCGAGTGCCGATGAAGAAAGCGCGCGAGATGTGTCTTCCAGTGAAAACGCGACACCAGCGGAATCAGAATCGGATGACGCTGAGTACATGGTGGTGCACCGCACGCCGAAGAAGCGCCGCGTGGCCCCATCGACCCCGAGTACGTCGTCGCCCAATGTCGGCACGCCAGCCCAAGGCGGAGGCTCTTCTCGCACTAGTCCACGTCAAAAGTTCAAATCCTCAGTGGCAAGGAAATCAGTCGCAAGCAAGCCGACAAAGTCTGTTCCGGTGCCCGCTCCGATTGCCGGTGATGATATTTATGAGTTTGAAGCCATCTTAGATCGCCGAAAGCGCGGTCGTGGTGAGCAACTCCTCATCAAGTGGCGTGGATTTGACGAATCCCAAGCCACGTGGGAACCGGCGACGAACATCATCGCCAATGCGTAAGTGTACGCATATATACAGTACGATACGATATACATTATCGAGCGTCTCCGGCGCTCTCAACACTGAGAGCTCTGCTCGAGGCTCGAGCGCCTCCTATACCATCACTATTACGATGTCAATGACACACATACACGCTCAGCAAAACAAACGAAAATTGCACATCTCACATACAGAAATCCACCCAGCGTTACACGAACGACATTCATACCCGACGTTTCGGCATGAAGGCGCGATTCCTAACAGTAATCCACAGAGCAGTATATACTCACGAGCTCCATTCCCCGACTCGTGCGTATACGTGATCATCTACCACCGCGCGCGCGACTCTCGAACCAACGAGTGCGCGTGCGAACGTTTGCGCCGCCGCGTACATCGCTATCGCGTGCGCGCGCGCGTGAACAGTACGCACAATGCCCGCTGAAAAGGAGCGCGAGTTCGGTAAATTCGATTGCGTATACCATGATCCCGACGCGCGTACGCCCGTGATGGGTAAACTCAGCGTGTTTGAGACTGCATTGCTGTTCAGTGGTGATATATTCGGCGTCGCATTGAGTGGATCGTCGATGAAAGTCAAGTTAAGGGACGTGGCTACGCTTCGCGCGGAGAGTCGATTGTCGCTCGTCGTGGAACGCGCAAACGGGAAGACTTTATCGCTGAGCTTTACCAATAGCGCCCCGGCTTTTGATTGCTTGGTGAAAAGTTGGAATTTAACGCAACCTAATGCGGATGAGCGCGTGGCGACGGGTCCTGGGAAGGATAAGAAGACGTCTAAAGGCGACGGACGGGCGAGCGGTGGGCTGGCGGAGATGGTGCAAGAGTATCGAGAAAGCGCTGAGAAGAAACTGCAGAGTTTCGTCGCGGAATTAAGCTTGCTCGGGGCGAAACCTAAACCTGCACCGCGGTTGCCGGTGATCGACGTCGAAGACGAAGTGTCGAGGTGCTTGTTTGTTCGCGTGGTCAAGGCAACTGACGTACTGGCGATGGACAGCGGCGGGACGTCAGATCCATTCACATCTGTACGCTATCGCGGTTTGGAGTCGACGACGAAAACTATTTACGAAACGCTCAACCCTGAATGGGACGAGGTGTTTACTTTTAGAGTTCCGCCGAATAAGATCAGCCTAGATGAGACGGATGCGCTGGAGTTTCACTTGTTTGACAGAGACGTGGCGTTGAACGACTTTATTGGATACACAAAGCTCGACTTGACGGGCACGAAAGTCTACGGAACTCGTCGCACGCGCAGTGTGCTCAAACTAGGACCGTTGCCGAAAGATCAGCAGCCAGACTTTTTCGACGTCAATCACTTGAAGGAGAAATTGATGTTTTGGGAAGGCGAACGAACCATCACGGGAACAGTTGAAGTCGAGTACTGGCTCGGTAACCGCCACGACGAAGAATACCGAGTGGCCGGGGTTCCAGTCTTGCGCAAGCCTGACCCAAAGTCCGGGGAAGCGATCAATCACTTTTGCGATCCTGTCTCGGCGTTGCTGCGCGTTGAAGTTAAGGCTGGCAGAAACATCATCAACTTGGACGATGACGACGGGAGCGATCCATACGTCGAAGTCATTCTCGTGCAGCCTGATGGAACAGAGCACAAACAACAAACGCACTATATTGATGATGCCACGGACCCTGAATGGAATCGCACGTTCAACTTTATCGCTGCTAAGCCGTATAGCTCAGAGTTGATTTTCCGCATGTACGACTACGACGGCGCAACGAGCTATGACGATTTAATTGGTGAGGTTAAAATCCCAATTAGCAAGCTCAAGCTTCATACGGGAATTGGGCAAGCACCTGAACGCGAATGGCACACGCTACTGGATGCCGAAGGCAAGGATGCTGACGCTGAAGGTACAAAGTATGGCGATCTTCAAATACGTGCCTATTTGGATGAAGAATACTTTGAGCACTTACACGGAGGAAACACAAGTAAAGCTGTCGGACGTTTAACAGTTGATGTTTTGGAAGGGATTGATTTAGTAGAGCCGCAAGACACGTTCGTGATGGTAAAGACTGGCCCATACTGGTCTCGTTTGCCAGACAAAACAGCCGATGCGAATCCGCAATGGAACATTCGGCTTCGATATCCCATCATGGAACCCAGCGATCCAGTCACCGTGGGCTTATTTAGTTTGTCAAAAGGCACGATGATTGGACGAATCAAAGTGATTCTATCTACTCTGGACGATGGCTTGCGCTACGAGGACGACTTCCCGCTCAAAATGATGAAGGGTGGCGTCGTCGAAACGGTTGGGAAGTTGCGCGCGTCGTTCACGTTCAAGCACAAGTCTGGTACCGTGTTGGCATACAGATACGCGCAACCAGTTCTTCCAGACAAGTGGTACCTCCAACCGCTCACTGAAATCGAGCGCAGGCAGATGATGAAGGCGCATTCGTCTATGATCATGAAGCGTCTTTACAACTCGAATCCGTCAATTCCAGAATCTGTGTCGAAAGAATTGCTCGACTTTTCAAAACAAGAAGTGAGCATCAAGGGTATTAAAAGTTCCATCGCTCGCATCGAGCGCGTTGTGACTAATCTCACGTCCGTGGGTGATAACTTTTCATACGTTTTCAGTTGGGAATCCATTCCTTTGACAGCGTTTGCGCAGCTGGTCATGGTGTTTGTCATTCATCATCCGAACACCTTTCTTCCCATGATCCTCTTGAGCATCGTGTTCCAATCGCTCATGCGGTTTCCATCTCGCCACCAGCGCGTGCTCGAGCGGTGCGTTCCGGATAACTGGCTATCTGTTGGCATGGCGTTCGCCCCCGAGTCTGCAGAGGAGCTTGAAATCAAGCGTCAAGCGGAAGAAGCCGAAAGAAAACGTCTCGAAGAGGAGCGCAAACGCCAAGCTGAGAGAGAAAAAGAGAGGCGAAAAGAAGAAGCTGAAGCTAAAGCAATCGAGATGAAAGAAAAAGAGGAAAAGAAAGAAAAACAAGCGTTTACGTTTGAATCTCTCAACCCGCTCGCGGCGTTGCAACGTCAAATGGATGAAATTTCACACATGATTCAAGACGCGCAAGTAGTGTTAGACGACGCCGCGGGCGTTCTCGAACGCATCGCATGCATTTTGGATTGGGACGAGCCACGTATCACTGCATGCGTCGTGCTCGCGCTCGTGATTATCGCATGGGCGTTGATTTTCATTGACGTCGTCGTGCGATTCATGACCAACATCGTCCTCGGCGTCTTCATGAAAACCTTTTTCACCATCTTTTCCCCGAGAACCATAAAATGGTCGATTTCCGCAGGTTTCTTATTCACCATGCGTCATCCCGCAATCTTACCCGATGCCGCCACGGCGGCTATCGAAGAAGACAAAGCTGCGCGTAAAGCCGCGCTCGCCTCCGCCAGTTCCTCTGGCGCCGCCAGCGCCGACGCCCAAGACCAATCCGATGAACAAAAAGCATCGCTCATGGACCCGCGTCCATTACCACCACTCAATGTGTTCTATCGAATCCCAACCTCCGCGACGCGAATCTTGTAATATTATCATCAAAGCACGCTACGTGAAACCGGTTCTCTCTCTTCTGTCTGCTCTTGTCTTGAAAAAGTTCCGCGGGAGTCCACCCTCCCCACCCCGACTTCCTGTTCATGACTGGTCAACTTTCTAATGGTTTTCTCCAAAGGAGTTGACCAGAAAATCACTCTCACGCCGCCACTTCCACGCGCGGTCGCCACGCGATCGACGTCCGCACGCGCACCGTTCGCGCAAACACTCGCGAACGTTTCTTTCCCACCCGTCTCGCGCAACGCGTCGCCGTTGACGCGCGCGCACGTCGAGGCTGGCGCGCGCGACACAGGTGTCTGGCGCCGCCATCGGATCGACGCGCGGGCGCGCCCGTGAACGCTTCGTCAGCGCCGTGAACGCGGCTGCGTAGCGCGTGGAACGTAGACGGTGATATTCGTCGTGTGTGTGCGCGAGTGAGGCGCGAGCGCGACGCGGAGGATGCGGGCGCACGGGGGTGATGACGCGCCAGCGGGTCTGGATTTTGAGTTTTCACAGGTTTTCGGCGAACGCGCGGCTGGAGAGGAGGTACAGGATGCAGACATTATATCCGCGGTGGAATTTAACGTGACTGGTGAGAAATTAGCGACGGGTGATCGTGGAGGGCGGGTGGTGCTGTTTGAGCGCATACATCACTCGAAGAGCGCAATCGAGGAGCTACGGTCGAGGTTTTACGAGAGCGGCGTCGGCGGGGCGGATGGGAGCGATGTTCGTCCGCCAGCGATGTTTAGTGGGAGGAAAGAACCTGTGGAATATAGGTATTTGACAGAGTTTCAGTCGCACGAGCCAGAGTTTGATTATCTCAAGTCGCTGGAGATTGAAGAGAAGATTAACACGCTCCGGTGGTGCAACCAAGGCGCCAACGACGCAAACTTTGTGTTGTCGACAAACGATAAGACGATCAAGTTGTGGAAGGTTTATGAAAAGCACTTAGAGTGTGTCAGTGGGTTCAACGTAGATAGAGGAGAGGGGGGTGGATTTAGACGTATGAATGGCGGCGGAGCAAGTAGCGCTCCAGATGTGACGGCACAAACGCAGCACAACGGCACACTGAAATTTCCATCAGTCGTGCGAGGGGAGAGTGTGTTCACGGCGCGTAATAGGCGTGTATACGCTAACGCACACGCCTATCATATCAATTCTTTGAGCGTGAATAGTGACGGCGAGACTTTTATCAGCGCCGATGACTTACGCATCAACTTGTGGCACTTGGAGAGTTCGCAACAAAGTTTCAACATTGTCGATATCAAGCCGACAAACATGGAGGATTTGAGCGAAGTCATTACCGCGGCTGAATTCCATCCGACGCACTGCAATTACTTGGCGTATTCATCGAGCAAGGGTACGATTCGTTTGACAGATTTGCGACAGCACGCTGTGTGCGACTCGTACGCCAAGCTGTTTGAGCTTCCTGAGCCGGCTGAGAAGAGAAGTTTCTTTTCAGAAATCATAGCCAGCATCAGTGACATCAAGTTTAGCAGAGACGGTCGATACATCTTGTCGCGAGATTATCTCACCATGAAACTCTGGGACATTAACATGGACAGAGCCCCGGTGGCGACGGTAAACGTGCACGACCACTTGCGACCAAAGTTATGCGACTTGTACGAAAATGATTCGATTTTCGACAAATTCCAGTGCTGCGTCAGCAACGACGGCTCGAACATCGCAACTGGCTCGTATGGTAACGTGTTCAAAAGTTTCAATACCGCCGCGGATGATAACGGTGCGAGCGGCGCCACGTTTGAAGTTTCAAAAGACCCGAGTGGTAAATCCCGCGGCGCCACCTCTGCCGTCAAAACACCCCAACGCAATAGAATGGATTACACCACTACGACCGGTTCCAGCAACAGCATCACCGCTAACGACGTATTCAGCTTATCCCCGGCGGATTTCGCTGCGGGTAAAATTCTTCACATGGCGTGGCATCCGAGCGAAAACATAGTCGCCACCGCCGCCGCCAACTCCCTCTATTTCTACAACGCCGCGTGATTGTTTGTTGTAATTAAATCGCATTCGCAACAGCAATACCACGAAAGCTTACGACGCACACGCAACATCGGAAAATTTCGGAACTTTTTATTCCTTCTCTTATTCCTTCTCGGAGACGCGAACGACAGAGAACCTGAAACCCTCAAAACTCCGCACGCTTTTGCGCGCGCATCGTCGTCGTACGCGCCCGACACCGCACCCGCGCACGCACGCGCCCCACATACATCCCACCGTCGCGCGTGGAGTCCAACCTAGCCCTCCGTCGACGTCGTTTCAAGCCATCATGTCGTCCGCGGCTGTGAACCACGCCTCGATGCACAGCTCCATCGCGGAAATGAATGCCGTCATTGGCTACGACGCGGTCATCGTGTGCACATCCAACGCCGCGCAAGAGTCATATTGGCAAACGAGGTTGGAACACACGCGCGGTCAGGCGGCGAAAGCTGCGGCGGTGATTGTGTGTGTGCACGAAGACTGGAACGGGGATGGCGCCGGTAACGGGTTGGGGACGCTGTACGCGTACGCGAAAGCGCGCGATAAAGCGAAGAATGCGAGCGAGAGTGTTGACTTGGACGCATTGCTCGCGAGTGGTGGGTCGGTTGGGATGTATCACACCGCTGGGAAGGGCACGCGATTGGCGCCGTTGCCTGGGTCCGAGAATAATAATAAGCCGGGCGTAAAGTTGCCGAGTTTGGTGGATGTGAACGGCGCGACGGAGAATTTGACGATTTTGGAAGCGGTGATTCGCCAGACTGGACGGTACGCGAGCGAACGCGCTGGACGATGCAGTGTGTTTTGGGGTGATCAAATTTTCGTACCATCGGCTGGGCATGGGGCGAGTGGAGCGCATCACGCTGATATTCTCGCAGTCATGGGACCGATGCCGACGGCGGATGAGTGGCGCGAACGCGGTCTCGAAAAGTATGGTTTAATCGCTGTCAACGACACGAATGAAGCTACACAAGTTGAAAAGGTATCTTATGAAA
>Ga0181564_10002541_pt1 | contig 15841 bp, 16 predicted proteins | sample 011ome_24_FD_134512 | JGI IMG/M metagenome (GOLD analysis project Ga0181564, IMG submission 134512) | Coastal salt marsh microbial communities from the Groves Creek Marsh, Skidaway Island, Georgia - 011513CT metaG (megahit assembly) | ecosystem: Environmental > Aquatic > Marine > Intertidal...
ATTACAGAAGCATTTGCCTCAGTTTTTTCTTTTGCTTCACGCACTGTATCAAATACTGGTAAACCAAGGTGAGAAGTTCCACCCTTCTTTGGTGTTACGCCACCGACAAGCTTAGTACCATATTTTATTGCTTGTTCTGAATGAAAGGTTCCTTGAGATCCAGTGAAACCCTGACATATAACTTTTGTTTCTTTATTAACAATTATTGACACTAAACAAGCTCCACAATCTTTTTAGCGGCATCATCAAGATCGCTTGCAGAAATAATATCGATTCCAGAATTATCTAAAATTTCTTTTCCTTTTTCTACATTTGTTCCTTCTAACCTAACAACTAACGGCACTGAAATACTTAGGTCCTTTGCAGCAGCAATAATACCTTCAGCAATCACGTCACATCTCATAATACCTCCAAAGATATTCACAAGAATTCCTTTAACACCTTTATCAGACAGAATAATTTTAAATGCATTAGAAACTTTCTCTTTTGAAGCGCCTCCTCCAACATCTAAAAAGTTTGCAGGTTCTCCACCATATAATTTAATAATATCAAGACTTGCCATTGCTAGACCGGCACCATTTACCATACAGCCAATATTTCCTTCTAATTTAATGTATGCCAAATCATATTTTGCTGCTTCTTGCTCATATTCATCTTCTTCATTTGGGTCTCTAAGTTCTTCAATCTCTGGGTGTCTATAAAGGGCATTATCATCAAAATTTACTTTTGCATCCAGACAAAGTAATTGATCTTTATCTGTAATGATTAGTGGATTGATTTCAACAAGACTTGCATCTTTCTCCTTAAAAAATTTATAGAGGTTTTCAATTAAGTTTTTAATTTGATCGTGCATTGAATTATCAAGCTCCAGGCACTTTTGTATAGCCTGGATGTTAGGCTTAGTTACACCAGTTGATGGCTCAATGAAAACTGTGGTAATCTCTTCAGGAGTTTTTTCTGCAACAGCCTCAATATCCATACCTCCATGTTTTGAGACAATAAAAGCAATTTTGCTCGTAGCTCTATCAACTAAACATGACAAATATAATTCTTTCTTAATATCTGAACCATTTTCAATATAGACTCTTTGAACAATTTTTCCTTGTGGACCTGTTTGTGGAGTAATCAGATTCATACCAAACATCTTCTTACATTCTTCAATTGCATTTTCAGCAGACTGAACAACCTTCACTCCACCACCTTTTCCTCGCCCACCTGCATGGATCTGAGCTTTAACTACCCATGTGGGCCCTGAAACATTTTTTACTGCTTGCTCTATTTCATTAGGAGAGAAAGCAACGGTTCCAGTAGAAACTGGTATTTGAAATTCTTTAAATAATTTTTTTGCTTGGTATTCGTGAATATTCATAACTATTTTAAATTAGAGTCAATATTTGTTGCGGCTTCAAAAAGTTCTTTAACGGCTTCAATTGAAATATCAAAATATTTTTTCTCCTCATCATCTAAATTTAACTCAATTACTTCTTCAATTCCACCGGAACCAATTACTACAGGAACTCCAACATAAAGCTCTTTGACACCGTATTGTCCATTTAGATAAGCCGCGCATGGAAGCGTCTTTTTTAAATCTTTTAAATAAGACTCTGCCATTTCAATTCCAGATGCGGCAGGTCCATAAAAAGCAGAGCCTGATTCAAGAAGTTTAACAACCTCCGCACCACCATTACGTGTTCTATCAATGATCTCATTTAATTTGTTTTGAGTAATTTTACCTTCTTTTACAAAATCTATAAGTGGTTTTCCAGATACAGTTGTACGATTGGGCACTGGAACCATTGTATCGCCATGACCACCTAGCACGAAAGAGTTTACCTCACCTATAGGAACATCAAGTTCTTGTGATAGAAAAAATTTGAACCTTGATGTATCTAAAACACCAGCCATACCAATTACCTTATTTTTTGGGAGTCCTGAATATTTTTGAAGAGCCATTACAATAACATCTAATGGATTAGTAATACAAATAACAAAAGCATTAGGCGATGTATCTTTGATTCCCTCAGCTACTTGTTTAATAATTTTTAAATTGATATCAAGTAAGTCATCCCTCGTCATTCCAGGCTTCCTTGGAACACCCGCTGTAATAATTATTACATCAGAATTACTTGTATCGGCATAATCATTTGTTCCAGTAATACTTACATTCAATCCATCAATTGCAGTTGATTGAGACAAATCTAAAGCTTTACCCTTTGCTACGCCTTCAGCTACGTCGAACAAAACAACATTGCCGAGTTCTTTTAAAGCTATAAGGTGAGCCAAAGTTCCACCTATTTGACCTGCTCCAATGAGAGAAATTTTTGGTTTTTTCATAGTAGATCTATATTTAGTGCGTAAACTAAACAGATAGAAGTTAAAATCAAGTCAGAAATATATACTTTATTTCATTGTGGGGATAATAAACTCCGCACCTTTTCTTATGCCTGTAGGCCACCTTGAAGTAACAGTTTTTAGCCTCGTAAAGAACCTCACGCCATCCATTCCATGCATTGCATGATCTCCAAATAAAGACCTTTTCCAGCCTCCAAAACTATGAAATGCCATTGGAACGGGTATTGGAACATTTACTCCAACCATTCCAATTTGACATTTATTAGTGAATGCTCGAGCTGTATCACCATCACGAGTATAAATCGTAGTACCGTTTCCAAACTCATGATTGTTTAACATTTCAAGTGCATCATCAAAAGAAGGCTTTCTAACCACTGATAAAACTGGTCCGAAGATTTCTTCTTTATAAATTTTCATGTCACTTGTGACATTGTCAAACAAACAACCTCCAATGAAATATCCATTTTCATATCCTTGAAGAGATATTGGTCTACCATCAACAAGAAGTTTTGCGCCCTCTTCGACACCTGAGTCAACATAAGATCTAACCTTATCTAAATGCTGCCTACTTATCACGGGACCCATTTCAACTTCTGGATCTGTGCCAGGACCAACTTTGAGGGACTGAACCCTTGGTGTTAATTTTTCAATTAGCTTATCTCCTATATCTCCAACAGCTACAGCTACCGATAATGCCATACATCTTTCACCTGCAGATCCATACCCAGCGCCCATCAGTCCGTCAACCACCTGATCAAGATCTGCATCAGGCATAATAATCATATGATTTTTTGCTCCCCCGAGAGATTGAACTCTTTTATTATGTTGAGTAGATGTGTGATAAATGTATTCGGCAACAGGTGTTGAACCTACAAAACTTACAGATTCCACATGAGGATTTGTAATTAATAAGTCTACTGCTTCTTTATCTCCATTAATTACATTGAAAACACCATCAGGTAAGCCAGCCTCAGTAAGAAGTTCGGCTAACATCATTGGAACTGTAGGGTCTTTTTCACTTGGTTTAAGTATGAAACAATTTCCACAAGCAATTGAAACAACAAACATCCACATTGGAACCATTGCAGGAAAATTAAAAGGTGAAATGCCTACTGAAATTCCTAACGGCTGTCTTATACTCCAACTATCAATTTCAGATCCAACATTTTCAGAAAACTCACCTTTCAAAAGATGGGGAATGCCACACGCAAATTCAACAACTTCCATTCCTCTAGTTAATGAGCCCTTGGAGTCACTCAATATCTTGCCGTGCTCCTCAGTTAGAGCTAATGCCAATTTATCCATGTCTCTCAAAATTAACTCTTTAAACTTAAAGAAAATTCTAGAGCGAGTGAGTGGTGGAGTGGATGCCCATTTTTGTTTTACGTTAAGAGCACTTTGTATTGCAGCGTCTACATCATTCTTATTTGCTAGACTGACTTCTGCAATTTTTTCTCCTTGGGCAGGGTTGAAAATATCTCCAAGTCTATCAGATTTGCTTATAAACTCTTTACCGTCTATAAATTGGTTAATTTTTCTCATATTAATTATAAAATTTATACATAAAATATGACACAAGAAAAGGTATGGCGCAATGCGAAAACTCGATCTGCATGATTTAACTCTTGAAGAAGCTTATGACGAATTCAGAGAATTTATAAATAAAGCTTACGGCGATAATATTAGTAAAGTTGAAGTAATTACGGGGAAAAGTGGGCAGATAAGAAGAGAGTTTCCGTATTGGTCAGAAAATTCACACCAAATTAGATACCATGAAATGAGCTGGCATGGTGGCAGCTTCGTTGTAAAAATCGAAAAAAAATTTTAATAATTTCTAATTGTCATATTGGCAATATTATCTCTTAGAAAAAAAAAATTTGATATTTATATGTACTCTCAGATAAGCGGAAGATTTTTAACTCCCCTTAATTTTTCTTCCGCTTTATCAAGAAAACAAACTTGGGAAATTAAAATGATAAACTTCTTCTCTACTGCATTTATAGTTATCTCTTTATTACTAATAAGTCTTAGTTTTCAGATAACTATCGTCTAATCGTCAAATAATTATTTTGAAGCAATCATTCTTTTAATGCCTGAGATTGCTTCAGCCGGATTTAAGCCTTTTGGACATGTTTGAGTACAGTTCATTATCGTGTGACATCTGTATACTTTGAAAGCATCATCTAACTCTTCTAATCGTTCTTTGCGTGATTCATCTCTACTATCTTGAAGCCATCTGTAAGATTGTAATAAAACGGCTGGACCGAGATATTTATCACTATTCCACCAATAGCTTGGACATGAAGTAGAGCAACAAGCACATAAAATACATTCATAAAGACCGTCAAGCTTGGCTCTATCTTCTCTTGACTGTAAATTTTCATCTGTATCAGATTTCTTTGTAATATTTAGCCATGGTTTTATGGATGCCAGCTGCTTATACAAAGTCTTTAAGTTTGTAACCAAATCTTTGATAACAGGCATATGAGGCAAAGGATAAATTTTAATTTCTTTTTTGACATCTTCTATTGGCTTTGTGCAAGCTAGTGTATTTGTGCCATCAATATTCATTGCACAAGATCCACATATCCCCTCACGACATGATCTTCGGAAAGTAAGAGTAGGATCTATTTCATTTTTAATTTTCATTATTGCATCAAGCACCATTGGTCCACAGTTATCTAGATCTACTTCATAAGTATCCATTCTTGGGTTTTTATTATCTTCTGGAGACCATCTATAAATTGAAATTTTTTTCTTATTTTTTATTTCAGCTGGCAATAGATAATCTTCACCTTTTATAAGTTTTGAGTTATCAGGAAGATTAAATTGAACCATTAGTAAACTCTTGCTTTTGGCTCAATATATTTAACTTCATTTGACAAAGTATATTCATGAACTGATCTATAGTCGAGATTACACTCCTTATCATTTGTCCATGCAAGCGTATGAACCATCCAGTTTTTATCATCTCTTTCTTTGAAATCTTCACGAGCATGAGCACCTCTACTTTCTTTTCTATTATGAGCAGAATTCATCGTGACAACAGCTTGGGCAATAAGATTTTCATATTCAAGAGTTTCAAGAAGGTCTGTATTCCATACAAGAGATTTATCTGTTACAGAAATATCACTTGATCCAAGCCATATTTCTTCAATTTTTTTCTTACCTTCAGATAAAATTTGATCATCTCTAAAAACTGCACAATGATTTTGCATAACTTTTTGCATTTTATCTCTAAGTTGAGATGTAGGAGTTGATCCATTTGAATTCCTGATTTTATCAAATCGATCAACGATTTTATCAATTACACCATGATCAATTTCTTTATTAGGCTCTGTTTTTGAAACTGTATCGTTAATACGATCTGCCGCAGCTTTTCCAAATACTACAAGATCAATTAAAGAGTTTGACCCAAGTCGATTTGCTCCATGAACAGATACACATGCAGCTTCACCAATTGCCATTAGTCCAGGCACTGAAACCTCTTCACCATTAACAGTGGTCATAACTTCACCATGAAAATTTGTTGGTATTCCACCCATATTATAATGAACAGTAGGAATTACTGGTATAGGCGCCTTGGTCACGTCCACTCCAGCAAAGACTTTTGCAGATTCAGATATGCCCGGGAGCCTTTCATTTAAAACTTTTGGCTCAAGATGATCTAAATGTAAATATACATGGTCTTTATTTGCGCCAACACCTCTACCTTCAATCAACTCTTTTGTTATTGATCTAGAAACTACATCTCTTGAAGCTAAATCTTTAGCAGATGGAGCATATCTCTCCATAAACCTCTCACCCTCACTGTTAACTAGATATCCTCCTTCACCTCGCGCACCTTCTGTAATTAAACAACCTACACCATAAACTCCTGTAGGGTGAAATTGAACAAACTCCATATCCTGCAATGGAAGTCCGGCTCTTAATACCATCGCATTACCGTCACCAGTACATGTGTGTGCTGAAGTAGCAGAAAAGTAAACCCTTCCATAACCACCTGTCGCTAAAACTGTAGATTTTGCATTAAAGACATGAATCTTTCCATCTTCAAGACACCACGTAACTACACCTCTGCACTCGCCATCAACCATAATGAGATCAAGAGCAAAATATTCAATATAATAATCAACTCCGTGCTTTAATGATTGCCCATATAAAGTATGAATGATTGCGTGGCCCGTTCTATCTGCAGCTGCACATGTTCTTTGCGCTGTACCTTCGCCATAATTTTTTGTCATTCCACCAAATGCTCTTTGATATATTTTTCCGTCCTCAGTTCTACTAAAAGGGACTCCGTAGTTTTCTAATTCTAAAACAGCTTTTGGAGCATTTTTGCATAAATACTCAATTGCATCTTGATCACCCAACCAATCAGATCCTTTGACAGTGTCATACATATGCCAACGCCAATCATCATCTCCCATATTTCCTAAAGCTGCTGATATTCCACCTTGAGCAGCAACTGTATGACTTCTTGTTGGGAACACTTTAGAAATACAAGCAGTCTTGTAACCATTTTCTACAGCTCCAACTGTTGCTCGAAGACCAGAGCCTCCGGCACCGACAACTACAACATCATAATCATGGTATTCAATTTCATATTTCATAATTTATCACAAAAGTATCATTAAAATTGATAAACAAACAAATAATGAAATACCAGTAAAGAACGATGATATCAAAAACTTAAATATCTTATAAATCTTTGGATCATGAATATAATCATCAATGATTTCATTTATGCCTGTATTCATATGAAATATGCCTAAAATTGTAAAAATCAATATAAAGAAAATTGACCATGCGCCAGATATTTCAATTAGAATTTGCTCATATGAAAGACTTGAAAACCTTAAAATAATTATCAATAAGTAAATAATTAAGGGTATTAGAGCAATTGAACTGTATTTATGCAATTTCCATATTCTATGAGCCGAGGTCATAAATTAAATAACTCCGTAAAGCTTTAGCCAAAAAAATATCGTAAAAAATACAGCAAAAGATAATGCTGCCCATCCTGTCATCTTAGCAACATTCAAATCCAGACCATAGCCATAATCCCATAGCAAGTGTCGAGCGCTACTTGCTAAATAAAAAAATATACAAAATGTCAAACCTATGAGAAGTGTTCTTATCAAGAGATTATCAGATAATGAAATCACAAAATTAAAAGTATCTTCTCCCAAGCCAATTGAAAGCAAATAAATTATTATTACTACTGAACCAAGAGATGAAACTACTCCTGAGATTCTATGAAGAATAGATAACAAAGAAGTTGTTTGCCAACGATAAATTTGAAGATGAGGTGATAAAGGACTATTCATTTTTATATTTATTATAGCAAATTCTATAAATTTAAAAAATTAATCTATTTTTTTTTTGGAACAAGTGCCCAATAATCTAAACTTAAAAGAACATCAGAATTAAACTTCCCGTTTTGATCTTGATGCTGAAATTGATAAGGCTGTGCATCTCCAAGGCCATTCGTTCTGATACGAAGAGCGCCTAATGAGTCTGAAACATCTACTTTTTCTATAATTTTACTCCATGCAAAAACAGTTTTTCCAGCAAAACATGGTGAGGCATGCGTTCCTCCATTAATTGCAATGATCTTAAATGCATTTGACAGCCCATTAAAAGATATTGATCTAGTCAAACTTATAACATGACCTCCATAAACAATTCGTTTACCAAAGCGGCCTCCCTTTTCAACAAAATGATTGAAATGAACTTTAGCATTATTTTGATAGAGTTTAGTAGCCATCATATGTTCAGCTTCCTCTACAGTTACCCCGTCAATGTGATTTATTTTTTCGTCAATTTCATAATCCTCATAAACAAGGTCTGATCCAGCTGCAGTAAAATCATAATTATTCATTTCAAATTTATAATCTTTTGCAATTTCGATCACTTCTTCTTTTGTTACTTCCGAATTTAATTTAGGAATAACTGTTTCTATTTTTGGAAGGCTTTTATTTTTTTTTCGAACCATAACCCATCTCTTATAATCGATTACAATTTCATTATTTTGATTCAAGCCTGTTGAATGAACATACACAACACCATTATCACCGTTAGAATTTTCTTTTAATCCAATTACTTCAGAATGCGATGTAATTGTATCTCCAGGGTAAGCGGGTTTTAGAAATTTACATTCAGCATAACCAAGATTAGCAATTGCATTCAAGGAGATATCAGGAACAGTTTTACCAAAGGCAATATTAAATAATAAAAAATCATCAACCGGAGACTCATTTAGTGAAAGTTGTTTTGCAAATTCATTCGATGAGTGCAGGGCATACCTCGATCCATATAGAGCAGTGTAAAGAGAACAATCGCCTAGTGTAATAGTTCTTGGCGTTGCATGAGAAATTTTCTGACCCATTGAAAAATCTTCAAAAAAATTGCCAATTTTATATTTTGAACCACTTTTAATTTCTATTGGAATGGTTTCATCGTTTTTTGAAACTTCCATTATTAATTTTTCAGCTTCTAAGATTCTTCTTGCATGTGCGACATGAAGTTCTTCTATTTGACTTCCTTCAAATACAATCACACCAACTTCAGGATCTTTTTTACGAGCTTTTTCAAAGGCATTTACAATATTTCGAGCCTTTTCTAATTGATCAGGCGTTGGTGTAAAAATTTTATTACAAATACTGATTTGAGAGGGATGGATCAGAGTTTTACCATCAAAACCAAGCCCATGACTATAAACACACTCTTGTTCAAATCCGTCGCTATCTTTGATGTCATTAAAAACTCCGTCAAGTATTGATATTTTATAAGCTTTTGAGGCCATCATGCATTTTTCAAAACTTGTTTGAAGCGCTGTTCTTTTCAAGTCTTCTTCAATACCTAGTTCTGTTGATAGATCATTTGTACCCATTACGAAACATTTAAGTATTTTGGATGACTTTGCAATTTCATATGCATTCACAATTGAAAGAGCGGTTTCCATCATTACCCATATTTTAATATCTTTATTTTTTATTAATTTCTCACATTCAATGACATCATCCGCACTGTTAATTTTTGGAATCAAAATAGCATCAGGCGTGCAATGATCTAAAACTTTAAGATCATCTCTCCCTAAATCAGTACCTAATGAATTTATTCTAATAACCTGCTCTTTATCTTTATTTACTCTTGAGTTAATTATCTTAATTAGGGAGTCACGAGCGCTCTCCTTTGCGTTTGGGGCTACTGAATCTTCTAGATCATAAATTAATGCGTCAACTTCAAGCTTTGACGATTTTTTCAGAGCTTTTTCATTTGATCCAGGAACATAAAGTATACTTCTTCTAGGTTTTCTTACATCTTTTCTCATTTTATAAATAGTTCTCAATTAACATTTCAGCAATTTGAATAGTATTTAAAGCTGCGCCTTTTCTTAAATTATCAGATACTACCCATATTGATAAACCATTTTTTATTGCGCTGTCTTCTCTGATCCTTGAAACATAAGTATCGTCATTTCCAGCACTTTCTCTTGGAGTTACATACCCACCATCTTCTCTTTCATCAAGCAAAGTGCAGCCATTAGCATTTTTAATTGCAAGGCGAGCTTCTTCAACAGATACATTATTTTCAAACTCAATATTCACTGCTTCTGAATGTCCGATAAAAACAGGAACTCGAACGCATGTGGCACTAAATTTTATATCTCTATCAAGAATTTTATTTGTTTCTTGTCTCATTTTAGTTTCTTCTTTTGTGTATCCATCATCTCCAAATTTATCGATGTGAGGAATTACATTAAAAGCGATTGGCTTGGTGAAGTTCACGTTATCTTTTATCTCATCTGAAAACATATTTTTAGTTTGATCAAATAATTCATCCATTGCAGCTTTTCCTGCCCCAGATACAGATTGATACGTAGAAACAATAACACTCTTAATTCTGGACAATTCGTGAAGTGGTTTAAGTGCAACCACTAATTGGATAGTAGAGCAATTTGGATTGGCAATTATATTTCTATTTCTAAAATTTTTTAAATCTTCAGGATTCACTTCAGGAACAATAAGTGGAATATCATCATCCATTCTAAAGTGGCTTGAATTATCTATAACAATACAATTTTTATTTGCAAATTCTGGTGCCCATTTTTCTGATGTACTTGATCCAGCAGAAAAGAGAGCGATGTTTACTTTTGAAATATCAAAATTTTCTATATCCTCAACTTCCAATTCGTCATCTCCAAATTCCACTTTGGATCCTGCACTCCTACTAGAGGCTACTGGAAAAATATTTTCAGATTTAAATTTTTTATCGTGAAGGATATTAAGCATTTCACGTCCAACATTTCCTGTTGCCCCAACTATTGCGATCTTATGATCCATTATTTGCACCTAAATCTGATATTTGTTTGACGATTTCGTCTCCCATTTCCTGAGTAGTAAGATTTTTATTTTCATCACCAAGCAAATCTTTAGTTTTAAATCCATTTTCAAGAACCTTATTTACAGCTGTACTTATCAAATCAGCTGCTTTGTCCATATTAAATGAATATTTCAAGCACATCGCAAAACTAAGAATCGATGCAATTGGATTTGCAATACCTTGGCCAGCTATATCAGGAGCTGATCCATGAACTGGTTCATATAGAGCTTTTCTGAAGTTATTTTGGTCTATTTCTCCTAATGAAGCAGATGGAAGCATTCCTAAGGATCCAGTAAGCATAGAAGCCTCATCAGATAAAATATCTCCAAATAAATTGTCTGTAACAATTACATCAAATTGTTTTGGATTTCTCACAAGCTGCATTGCACCATTATCTGCATACATATGTGAAAGTGAGACATCATTAAATTCATTGTCATGAACAAACTGAACCTCTTCTCTCCAAAGAATTCCTGACTCCATTACATTAGATTTTTCACAAGAAACAACTCGATTATCTCTTTTTTTCGCCAACTCAAATGCAATTCTTGCAACTCTTCTAATTTCGTGCGTTTCATATACTTGAGTATTTATACCAACTCGATTCCCATCGCTCTTAGTTTCGATACCTCTTGGTTTTCCAAAATAAACTCCTCCTGTTAATTCTCTAACTATCATTATATCTAAGCCTGAAACTAGATGAGGTTTCAACGAAGAAGCCTCCACCATAGACTTAAAACATAATGCCGGTCTAAGATTTGCAAATAAATCTAATTCTTTTCTAATTTTTAGTAATCCTTGCTCAGGTTTCAGAGAAAAATCTAAGTTATCCCATTTTTCTCCACCAACTGCTCCGAGTAGAACTGCATGGGAAGATTTAGCTTTCTCTAGAGTCTCATCTGCAAGAGGAACTCCATAACGATCATATGCTGAACCACCTATATCATCTTTCTCAATATCAAATTGAATATCGAACATTGACGAGATAATTGAAATAACTTTATCAACCTCAATCATAACTTCAGGACCAATTCCATCTCCCGGAAGAATTAATAATTTAAAATTTTTACTCATTTTAATTTATTTCCATATAGCCAGGGAATTTCATTCTCTTGACTTTCTTCGAAGTATCCAATTGAAGCTGATTTATTTAAAGTCAGACCAATGTCATCAAGTCCTTCAAGCAAACATTTCTTTTTAGCTGGATCGATTTCAAAACTAATTTCTTTTTTTTCATTATTCTCTAAGAAAGTTATATTTTGGCTTTCTAAATCTATATTAAAATTTAATGTACTGTCAGATATGTCCTGCAATCTTGAAACTGTAGCTTCATCAAGGATTATAGGCAAAATACCATTTTTGAAACAATTGTTATAAAAAATGTCTGCATAACTTGGTGCAATTATACATTTAATTCCATAATCAGCTATCGACCATGGAGCATGTTCACGAGAGGACCCACAACCAAAGTTTTTGCCCGCTATAAGAATACTAGCACCTTGATACTGGTCTTGGTTAAGAGCAAACGAACTAATCTTGTTTCCATCTTGATCATATCTTAATTCATAAAATAAAAACTCCCCAAGCCCAGTCCGCTTAATTGTTTTTAAGAACTGTTTTGGAATAATCATATCAGTATCCACATTAGTTATACGTAGTGGTATCGCATGACCGCTGAGTTTATCAAATTTTTCCATTAAAGATCTCTAAAATCAGTAAGCTTGCCTCTAATTGCGGCCGCTGCTGCCATTTGAGGACTCATTAAATGGGTTCTGCCACCTCTACCTTGCCTACCTTCAAAATTTCGATTGGAAGTTGAGGCGCACCTTTCTTGAGGTTGTAACTTATCTGCATTCATCGCTAAGCACATTGAACATCCTGGATCTCTCCAATCAAAACCTGCTTCAATGAAAATCTTATCTAACCCTTCTTTTTCTGCTTGCTCTTTAACCAAACCAGAGCCAGGAACAATCATAGCATGAACTCCTTTTTCAACTTTTCGGCCTTTTGCGATTTGTGAGACAGCTCTAAGATCTTCTATTCTACCATTGGTACAAGAGCCGATAAAAACTTTATCTATTTTAATTTCATTAACAGGCATGTTTGGTTCTAAGCCCATATAATCAAGGGCTCTCTCAATTGATTTCCTTTTGTCAGCATTTTTTTCATTTTCAGGATCTGGAACAAATCCGTCTATAGAAACAACATCTTCAGGACTTGTGCCCCAAGTAATTTGTGGAATTATTTCATCTGCTTTAATTTCAACAATTGAATCATATTCGGCACCTTCATCTGAAGCTAATGATTTCCAATAATTAACTGCATCTTCAAAAACTTCACCTTTCGGCGCTAATGGTCTTCCTCTAAGATATTCAAATGTTTTTTCATCTGGACTTATTAAGCCAGCTCTTGCTCCTGCCTCAATAGACATATTGCAAACAGTCATCCTGCCCTCCATGGATAGATTTCTTATTGCCTCACCAGTATATTCGATGACATAGCCTGTTCCACCAGCGGTTCCTATCTTTCTAATAATTGCCAAAACAATATCTTTTGCAGTAACTCCTTCGATTACTTTGCCAGTAATCTTAATACACATGTTTTTTGCTTTTGTTTGAACAAGTGTTTGAGTTGCAAGTGTATGCTCAACTTCTGATGTTCCAATTCCCCATGCCAATGCACCAAATGCACCATGAGTTGAGGTGTGACTATCTCCACAAACTATAGTCATTCCTGGTTGAGTAAAACCTTGTTCCGGGCCAACAATATGAACTATCCCTTGGCGCTTATCGGTCATAGGTAAGTAAGTTATATTATTTTCTTTTGCATTCATTTCTAATGTTTCAACTTGAAGTTTCGAGTCTGGATCGGCTATGCCTTTGTCTCTATCTGCTGTTGGAACATTATGATCTGCTGTTGCTAAGGTAAACTCAGGGCGTCTGACTTTTCGTCCAGACAATCTGAGACCTTCAAACGCTTGTGGACTTGTTACTTCATGAACAAGGTGTCTATCTATATATAGAATGGAAGTTCCGTCATCATTGATGTCAACGATGTGACTTTCCCATATCTTATCATATATTGTTTTCGGAGTACTCATAAGCAAATCAAAAATGTTACGTTTGAATCTGAAAGACTAATCTTTCAGTTCTTCAGCTTTATCTTCGGTTTTTTCTTCTTGAGTAGATTCTTCTGAGTCTGATTGATCTGCTTCAGCATCATTAGCTTCAGAATTTTCATCATTTGATTCTTCAGAAGAAGCTTCCTCAGTTAAATATTCTTCTTCAAGAACTTCATCATTTTCAGAAATGAATAAACTCGCAAGGTCAGGCTGTTTACTTCTCATTCTTTCAACGATTCTAGCTTTCTTGCCAGTAAGATCTCTTAAATAGTATAATTTAGCTCTTCTTACTTGACCGCTTCTAATTAACTCTACTGAGTCGATAGATGGGCTGAATATAGGAAACACTCGTTCAACACCTTCACCAAATGAAATTTTCCTTACAGTAAAAGAAGAACTTAATCCTCTGTTCTTTTTTGCGATACAGACACCTTCAAAAGCCTGAATTCTTTCTCGGGCACCTTCTCTAACCTTAACATTCACTTTTACAGTATCACCTGGATGAAACTGGGGGATTTTTTTACCCTTAATTAATGTCTTAATCTGATCTGTTTCAAATTGTTCAATGATATTCATAGTTTCCTCGATCGGTGTTTTAATACTTTATTTCTTTGTTGTCTTGTTTTTTTTGTATTTTTTCAATAAATCTGGTCTTATTTTTTGGGTTATTTTGAGTGAGTTTTTCATCCTCCATTCAGATATTAACTTGTGATTACCAGATTGAAGTTCTTCAGGAATCTCTAAATTCTTCCATATTCTGGGTCTGGTGTATTGAGGAAATTCAAGAAGATCTTGGCTAAAACTCTCCTCTTTTAGTGATTCTTTATCACCCAATGTCCCAGGCAATAGCCTCACAGCAGCCTCAATAACCGTTTGAGCTGCAACTTCACCGCCGGCAAGAATATAGTCACCCAAACTATATTCATCAAATTCATAGAAATCTAAGACCCTTTGATCGATACCTTCATATCTGCCACATAAAATGATTAATTCATTTTTCTTTGTGAATTTTTTTATATCTTTTTGCGTGATTGGCTTACCTCTTGGAGTTAAATTAATTAAAGATAGTTTCTTTTTTTCTTTAACTCCCCGTAATGAAGCATCAATAGCTTTACCAATTATATCTGCTCTTAAAATCATTCCAGGTCCGCCACCAGATGTAGTATCATCAACAGACTTATGATTATCTTTTGTATAATCACGTGGATTAAATAGCTTCAGAGACCATATTTTTTTCTTAAGAGCTCTACCAATTACTCCAACTCCTAAAACTCCTGGAAAGCTCTCAGGAAATAAAGTTATTACTTTTACTTTAAATGTATTTTTTTTCATTCTAAATATTGAGAGATATTTTTTAAGTAAATAATTTTTTTCTTTTGATCTACTTGCTCAATTGTTTTATCATTAAAAGGTATAAAATACTTTTTATCATTCGATAAAGTTTTAACTTCTAATAAATCAGATGATCCAAAATTATTTACACTAATTACTGGACCAATAATTTCTTCATTACTAATTACAGATAATCCAATTAAGTCATTAAAATAAAATTCATCACCAATATCTGGAAGCTGACTTCTATTAATTAATATGTTTTTGTTTAGGATATCATCAACTTTATTCCGTGAGTCAATTTCAGAACAACTAACTATAAAATACTCATTTAATGAACGTATTTTTTTTAAAAAAATTTCATCATACTTTTCATCAATAAATAATTTATTAAATGTGAACAAGTCATCAGGGTCAGTTGTAAAACTTTTTATCTTAAATTGACCCTGAATACCATGAGCTGAAATTATTTGTCCTACGACAACTTTATCGTTCATTAATAAATAAAATTATTCTTTTTTATCTCCATCTTCCTCAGCGGGAGCTTCCTCAGCGGGAGTTTCTTCTGCTGCGGGAGTTTCTTCTGCTGCGGGAGTTTCTTCTGCTGCGGGAGTTTCTTCTGCTGCGGGAGTTTCTTCTGCTGCGGGA
>Ga0181564_10002545_pt1 | contig 15832 bp, 8 predicted proteins | sample 011ome_24_FD_134512 | JGI IMG/M metagenome (GOLD analysis project Ga0181564, IMG submission 134512) | Coastal salt marsh microbial communities from the Groves Creek Marsh, Skidaway Island, Georgia - 011513CT metaG (megahit assembly) | ecosystem: Environmental > Aquatic > Marine > Intertidal zone...
CCTCGATTTGAGCAACGCGTGCGCCCGCCTTGGTCTCCGCGCGCGCGCGCGCTTTCGCGCGCCGAGCTGACATCCCCCCGCTCCTCGACTCCGTCCCGTAGACGCGGCCGCTCCCGAGAGCTTCGTCTCCGAGCGTACGGGATTCCAGGTACGCGCTTCCCTCCCACCCCGTTCTCGAATCTCGCCCGCCTCCCGAAAACGAACCAGCCTCGGCGGCGTGGACGAGTCGCGTTTCGTCGTTTCCCGCGACGCGCGCGCGCGACGCGCGGTCGCGCCGGCGCGGACGCGCGCGACCGCGTCGCGCGAAATCCTCCTTATCTTTCGCGCCATCTCTTTGAGCGCCACCTCACCGACTCTGGCCGTCTTTCATCACGCAGAGCGCCTCACGCAAGCGCAAGTACCCGTCCGACTCGGAGGTGTCCGGGTGCGGCGCGGCGCGCCTCTTTTACCGCCCGGGCTCCGCCGTGGAGGTGCTGGGCACGCGCGCGTACGACCCCAAGGTGGGGAGGGGCGGGGACTGGCGCTCCGCCGCGGTGGCGTCGGTGGAAGGCGAAAACGTGACGATCACGTTCGAGGCGGTACGTCACGCGACCGTTCCCGAATCCTTAAACGTTCGCCCCGCAGATCGTTCCGCGCGCTCGACGACGGACGCGCTTGAGAGCTTCGTTTTTTCACTAAAAAAAAGCCGTTCGTCTCCCGAACGACGCGAATGCTCGTTCTGACGCGCTCTTCTTCCCCTTCTCGATCCCTGCCGCAGGATACCGACGATTCGACACCCACCGCCGCATCTCGCGAGACGTTCGGCAAGCGCGAGCTCGCGCGGCGCGTCCGCCCGGCACCCCCCGCGGCGCTCCTCGCGGTGGAGGGCCGCGTCGCCCGCGAGGAGGTTGACGTTTTGATCAACCGCGTGTGGCGCGAGGGCGTGGTGACGGACGCGAGCGCGGCGTCGCGAGGCGACGGCCAGAGGCGGATCACCGTCTGCGTCCCCGGCGCGGACGGCGCGCCGAACGCGGACGTGGTGGTGTTCCAGGACTCCAGCGAGCGCGTCTGGGCGCGGGACGCGTTCCAGAAGCGCGGCGCCAAAACCTCAGGACTCAGACGCGGGTGGGCCTTCTCCGGCGTCGTCTCCGGACAATGGCTGGTCCGGGGGCACGCCGCCGCGGTCACGTCCGAGCGCCGCGAAGAGACTTTTTCGTTGGCGAGCGCGCCGTCGGTGTACGCGTCGATGTACGCCGATGTACATCCCAAAAAGACGAAACTCGAGGCGGGGTCGGCGTGCGCGTCGCCGCGGCGCCCGGGGAGCCGCGAGAGCGCCGGCGAAAAAGCGCGCGGAATCGCGGGACGCGACGCGTCGGCGTTTTCCGCGCCGGAGCGCTTCGCCGCGGAAAAGTTTGCGGCGTACGGCCACGGCGAGTCCTCCCCCGAGCGCGGCAGGCGTTTGAACGTCAAGTCCCTCTCCGTCGCGTGCAGGCACCTGCTCCAGGACGCCGGTCCCGCGGGTTTGCAGGTGTCGACGCTGGTGCGCGAGATCCAGCGGCGCGGACTCGTCAAGCTGGGCGGGCGGACACCCTCCAACACCGTGTACTCGCGCCTGTCGCAGGACGCGCGCTTCGTGAACGTCGCGCGCGGCGCGTACGCGCTCGCCGACGTGGTCCAGCGTCACGCCGCGAACGCCACGGCGCCGCCCCGCTTCGACGGCGCCGGCGTTCCGGCGCGCCGCGACGCGCCCGGGTCCCCGACCCCGGATGGCGCGTGCCCGGATGACGGCGACACGGGGTCCGTGCGCGGCGACGGCGACGGCGACGGCGACACGACCCGTTTGCTCTCGGACGAGTCGCTGGAAGAAGTCGTCGGGAAAGGCACGCGCGGGGGATCCGCACGCCGCGTCTCCGGTCGCCGCCGCGAGGGGTACGGCTCGGGCCACGGCGCGCCGGGCGACGAGAGGGCGGCGGCGCCTCCGACGGACCCGAGCCTTCGGTCGCGGCGCGTCTCCGCGGAGACGCTGGCGGACTCGAGCGCGTTCTCGGTGGAGACCAAGTTCGGCAAGGACGCGAAAAGCGCCTTCGACGCGGGCGCCGCCGCCAGCGTCGCCGCGGCCAGCCTTCGAGCCGGCGGCGACGACGACGGGGACGTCGAGCTCTCCGCCGAGCTCTCCGCCGGCGTGCTGATGGGCCTGCGCTCGGGAAAGAGACCCGTGTCGGACCGTCGCTGAGGGTCCCCGTCGCTCGAGTCCGCGTCGACGAAACGTCGATTTCGATTCCGCGGCGGAAGCGCACGGATCGGCGGCTTATTGCCGCGTGTACCACTCGCGGGCGAACTCGAACGCTCGAGGGCGCCCGCTGTTTTCTTGTAATGAACCGTTCCCGTCCCTTTTGGGGTGGGACGGGAACCCCTCGAGAAGAATCTTCCGCGACGCGGCGAAGGTTTTTTTCGAGGGACGCGTGTAGCGCGCGACGCGGATCCGCGCGCGACTCGACCCTCGTCGATGTCTCGCGCGTCTCGTCGCGGGGAAAGGGACGCGACGCGGGGCGCGCGACGCGCCTCGCCACGTGAGTGCGATCGTAGCGGCGCGGGGAACCGCGTCATTTGTGCATACAGGGATCGTTTGAATTGACGGCGACACGCGCGCCGCGTCGCTCGAGAAAAACACCCTTTCGTTCGCGCGCGCACCGAACACACACCCGACCCGTAAATCGAGATGATGGCGGTCTCCGGATCCGAAACGTCACTTCGGATTTCGGTTTTTTTCTCGTTTTCCTAATTTATAGACTAAATATTATACACGAAAATACTAAACTCGGCGGCGATCCAACCTCGCGGTTTCCGCGGCTCGCATCGGCATTGGCCCGGATCGACGTGGCCTTCATCCACTCAAGTTCCACTTGTATCAATTTGACCCCCGGGCCGCCGGGCGGCTCGCGGCTCACTTCTCCCGTCGCGGACGACAGGAGTCAGTTGAAGCGATGGCCGCTATCGCGAGCCAATCCGCCGCGCTCCGCGCGTCGGCGCCCGCTCCCGCGAGAGCGGGAGCGCGCCGCGCCGGCAAGGCCGTGCGCCTCCCCTCTTCCCGTGCCCCCGGCTCGGTGGTGCCCCGTCGCCGCGGCGACGCCGCGGTGACCTCCGCCGCCGCGGAGCTCGCGCAGGTGGCTCTCGACGAGGAGACCATCACCATCATCATTGCCGCCGTCATCGGCCTCGGCGCCGGTCTCGGCGTGCCCATCTTCTTCGTCATGCAGGTGCGCATGACTCGGCTTATCCCCTACCGCGCTTTCCCGCGATCGGCGCGTGACCTGATCGACCTCGCGCTTCCCGTCCCCGACCCCGCGACCGTCGCGCCCGAGCCGCCCTGACCCGATTTCCGCGTTCGACGTGTTTCTCGCGACGCGCAGGAGGAGCGCGACAAGGAGCGCCTCGAGGAGATCCGCGAGCTCAACCGCGCGACCCTGAAGGCGACCGGCGAGCAGATGAGCGAGGAGGAAATCTCCGATCTCAGGCCCAGCCGCTACCTCGACCGCCGCGAGTTCAAGGACGACGATTAATCGCACGAAACACCCGACGTCGTCGTCGTGACACGAGGACACGCACGCGTGTCATATGCGGGTCGATCGACGCGAGCGTCACGAAGTCGCGCGTGAGGCGTAGTCACGCGTTCGCGGTTGCCGCGACGCGTCTCGGTTACAATGCTTAATTCGTCACGCGAGCGGAAACTTGGGGTACACGCGCTTGTACATCGTCGCGCATATCGTGTCCCTCTGCTGAATCACCCCGTTGAACAGGCACTTCATGTGCCCGTGCGTCCCGATCGCGTCCTTGATCTTGCCGCGCATGCCGTACTTGGTCCACAGCTCCAGCGGCTTGAACCACCGGATGTCGTCGGGGTTGTGGAACATGAACCGCACCACCGCTTTGCTCTTGTGCGTCTTGAAGGGCACGCCCGTCAAGATGACGCGCTTCAGCGCCACGCGGTCGGGGTCGGCTTTTCGAACCGTCCCGACGAGCGCCAGAGACACGGACATCCGCGCGACGCCGTCCACCGTCACCACCTCCTCCTTGAACCCAAGCACGGGCGCGGGGCCGTACGTCACCGGCCCGTACACGCTCGCCACGCTCGGCCGCCGCGCGTGCAGAAACCGCTCGAACTTGTGCTTGTCCCCGAGCGAGTCCGCGCTGAAGATGGGCGCGCCGCGCTCGCGCCGGAACCCGACGTGGAACCACAGCGGGGTCTTGCTCTTCAGCGGCGGCGAGAAACCCGGGTCTTTCGTCACGCCGTAGTGCATCACCGTCAGCTTGCTCTCGTGCTGGAGCAAAGACGAAACGATCACGGGGCCCGCGCCGCCGCACCACCCGCTCCACGCGGGGCCGACGCCGCGCGCGCCGAGCGCGCCGCCGACGCCCGCCGCGCCCGCCGCCGTCGCGGTGGGCGCGTACGCGCCCACGCCGCCGAGAAGCGCTTGCGCGGCGACCAGCGGGACGCCCTCCACGACCAGCCGCACGTACGTGCCGACGGGCACGGCGTCCGTCGCGGCGCGCTGCGTCTCCGCCGCCTCGGCGGCGCGCCGCGCCGCGCGCTTGTAGTTTTCAAACGCGAACACGCGCCCGTACTCCGCGGGCAGCTGCTCTTTGGGATCCCAGGGCGACGAGCGGAAGGACTTCAGGCCGCGGTAGCGCGCGAAGCGCACGCGCGCCGGGATGTGTAGCGGCGTGTCTGTCTCGTCCGGAAAGTCGAGCTCCTCCTCCTCCGCCGCACTCAGCGCGCTTCGCTTCGCGGAATCCCGCTGCGCGTCGTTCAAGTTGCGCCGCGTCTCCTCGTCGACGTCGCTCCCGTACTCGCCGGCGCCGTCGCCGGTGCGCACCCACTCCTCGTCGTCGGAGGGATCCCCCGTCAGAGACTCGGCGGGCTCGTCGTCGTCGTCGCCCATGGCGGTGTCCGCGCCGTCGTCGTCGCTCTCGTCGTCGTCCTCGCCGCCGATCCCGGCGTCGGGGATCCACGCCGCCTGGTAGTCGGACCACCCCTTGGGCTTCTTGGGGCCCGCCTCCGCCGCCTCCGCCTCCGCCATCTCCTCCTCCGTGGGCCAGGTCTGCTCGCCGGCCAGCGCGTCCGGGATGTTCTCGCGCAGCGCGCGCTCCGCGCGCGCCGAGGGCACGGCGAGCGTCGCGCCCGGCCCGGCGTCCATCGCCGCATCCGCAGATCCGCGATCGCCCCTTTTGGCGGAGGCTCCGCCGGCGCGGCCCGCCGGCGGCTCCGCCGCTTCCACGCGGGCCAGGGGGAAGTCCCCGATCCCGGGCAGGTGCGTGAGCTGGTCGGCGACCAGCGCGCAGCCCCGGACGTACCCCTCCACGACCACCGTACACGTCTGAGACGCGACGGGCTCGATCGCGGGCTTCGGGCCGAACGCATTCGGCGTCTCCGCCACGAGCGACGCGCGCTCCGCCAGCACGTACGCGCGCTTCGACCGCCACGGCGGGTGCGTCGAGCGCTGTTCGCACAAGACGCGCGCCAGGTCGGCGAGTTCGGCGCGAGAGTCGCAAGGGACGAACTTCGGTCGGTCCGCGGAAATCTGGAGCGCTTTTAGAACAGTCGTGACGACTGTGTTTCGCGTGGAAGCCTTCTTCTTCGCGGCAACGCGATCGAGCCCCACGAGCGCCACCGCGACGGCGGGCGGGAACCCCTGCGCGCGCGCTACGCGTAGCGTCTCCGCCACCTCACCGGAGGGCTCGGCGGGCGACGGAAAGTCTTTCCCTTCGTTTCCCTTCGTCCCTTCGTCCATCGCGCCGTTATGCTCCATCGCATCGAGTGTCGAGGGGGGCGCGACGCACGGTGCGACGACCAGCAGACCGTCCGCCGCCTTGACGGTCTCCAGCGCGGCGAGCGGCGCGTCCGCGCGCGCGCGCAGAAAAGACAGCCTGTGCCTGTGCCTGGGCACCTCGAACGTGCACGGCCGGTCGGGCGCCTCGGCCATGGCGTTCGCCACGCGCGCGGGGTCTTCGACGCCCGCCGCCTCGGCGAAGCTCGTGACGAACGCGCGCATGTCCACGCGGTCGTTCAGCGCGAGGAGCGCGATGACCTTCGGGGCGCTCCGCGACGCGCGCCTCTCCTCGAGGATCTCCACGCGACGCGCGTCGCGAATCTGCTTCGCGCGAAGCGCGCGCTCCGCCTTGTTCCCGACGCCCACGCCGGTCTGAGGGGAGAGGCGGAGATGCGGTACCGGGGAGGGAGACGAGAGACAGGGAAGGCGGGGAGAGGCGCGCGTCAGTCTCGTGGCTCGGATGCGGGGAGGACGCGGTCCCGCGCGCGACGACGACGAAGCGCGACGGCGAGACGCCTCCGGCAATGCGGCGGCGGCGGCGGGCGGAGGCTCACCTTGATGGTACGGCGGTGCGGCGCATCTTCCCCGGACACCTTGTGCTTGGCCCGGGTGTTTTTCGACGCGTGTTTCCCGTGGTTGTGTCGCTTGTTCCGCTGCCCGTGGCCGCTGGGGGCGGGCATCGCGGCTGGCGGGGTGTCGCACCACGCGACGCCGACAGTGAAGGCGAGAACGAAGTCGGCGTCCGAAGCTTTTCGAGCGGAGGAGTTTTTACAAAAGGCAGCGTCTCAGACTGTTTGCCCTGCCGGCGAGGAGAGACGGAAGCTGATTGGCTGATTGGCGGAGATCCGAATTCGCGATACGATATAGATGCGATGTTGTTCGCGTGCGGGTTCACTCCAACTCTCGGCGACCTCGCGTGAGCCATGTCTGCCTCTCTGTCGATGTCCGCGACGCTCAGCCCCGCGGCCGTCGCGCCCCGGGTCTCGGCGCCCCGCCGCGCGTCCGCGCGCTCGCCCCTCCGGTGCGTACGACCGCGCCGGCCCTTCCGATGTTTCCGATTGTCCTCCTCGCAAACAACCGCGCCGGTTCCGAGTCTCCCGTTCCGACGCCTGACCCGATTCCCTCCCTTCCCTCGACCTCCGGCGAACAGCCCGCGCGCGGCTCAGACCGCGGAGGCGGCGACGAAGCCTTCCGCGAACGCGAAGCCCGCGAACGACACGATGATCCGCGCGGCGAAGGGCGAGAAGGTGGACCGCACGCCCGTGTGGCTCTTTCGCCAGGCCGGGCGCCATCTACCGGAGTACATGGCGTACAAGGAGACGACGGGCAAGAACTTCCTCGAGCTTTTGAAGGACCCCAAGGACGTGGCTGAGTGCACGCTGCAGCCCGCGCGGCGGTACGACATCGACGCGTGCATCCTGTTCTCCGACATCCTGGTCATCGCCGAGGCGATGAACATCGACGTGGAGATGCCCGGCGGCAAGGGCATCTTGGTGCCGCACCCGCTGGCGGGCCCGGAGGATCTGTCGCGCCTTCCCGAGACGGTGGACGTGCAGGACAAGCTCGGGCACGTCATCGAAGCGGTTAAGGAGATCAACCGCGCGATCGAGGCGGAGAACCTAGGCGTGCCCCTCATCGGCTTCTCGGCCGCGCCGTGGACGCTGTTCTACTACATGGTGGGCGGCTCGTCCAAGAAGAACACCGACGCCGGAAAGCGCTGGATGGCGGAGCACCCCGAGGCGAGCCGCGACATCCTGGACAGGCTCACGACTGTGGTCATCGACTACCTGGACGCGCAGATCAACGCGGGCGTGCACATGGTGCAGGTGTTCGAGGCGATGTGCGAGCACATCGACGAGCCGGAGTTCCACGAGTTTGCGTACCCGTGCATCGAGCGCATCGCGCGCGAGATCAAGGCGAGGCACCCCGACGTGCCTCTGCTCGGCTTCGCGCGCGACGCCGGCGCGTACGGGCTGGAGGCGCTGCAGAAGGCGGGGTACGACGTGATGACCGTGGACAGGGTCATGGCCGGTGACGAGGCGCGCGCGTGCCTGGCGAAGGAAGCGGCGGCGCGCGGCGGCGAGCCCGGGCAGGTACAGGGCAACTTCAACCCCGACCTTCTGCACAAGGATCCGGAGAAGGGTGGCGACGAGGCGGCGATTGAGGCGGCGGTGCGCGAGATGATCGGCGCGTTCGGCCCGCAGAAGTACATCGCGAACCTCGGGTCGGGCCTGATGGGGTGGGAGTCCCCGGAAAAGGTGGCGTTCCTGGTGGACACCATCCACAAGGTATCCGAGGAGACGATCGCCGCCGAGAAGTAGTCGCCTCGTGGGTTGTGAAATGATATAAGGCTACGCCCGAAACGCCACGACCGCGTCGCAGAACGTCGCGACGTCCACCATGCCGGTCATGTTTCTGTGCGCCTCGTACAGGGCCTCGCGCTCCTTGCCTTGGTCCGGGGCGTTCAGCCCGATCACCTCGACCGCGCGCGTAAACTCGGCGCGGTCGAGCGTCGCGCGATCGCCCGACTCGCGCGTCAGCCACCGCCGCATGGTGAACGTCCCGTCCCCGTCCTTCGCGCCGAGCCTCTGTTCCAGCCTGCGTTTCAGGAAACGCATGCCGCGCGCCTCGTCCGACTCGGGAAGAAAAGGAAACGCCCGCCCCCGCGCCGCCAAAAGGGCCTGGCCCTCCCGAGAGGCGAACCCGGGAGGAACCGGCGGGACGGAGTCGGCGTCATCGTCATCGCCGCCGCGCGCGTCGTGCGCGAAGACGTTCAGGGGCGCGTTTTTTTCGCGCGCGCGCTCCGGCGGCAGCGAGCGGTACGGCGTGCCGTCCGCCGCCAGCGCGGTGATGTCCGAGCCGTGCTTCCCGAAACGCTTCGCCCCGGGCGAAGAGTCTCGCGAAGAGTCCGAGTCCGAGTCCGAAAAAGCGTTTCTGTTTGTTTCGTCGTCCCGCGCCGGCGCGCCACCCTCAAACTCCGCCGTGGAGTCCCCGTGCACCACCTGGTGGCAGAACGCGTCCACGCACAGCTTTCCGTTCGCGTCGCAGTAGTACTCGAAGAGCGCGCGGTGGTGCTCCTTGCGCGCGTTGACGTTCGCGGAGGCCATCGCGCGCCGGAACTGCGCAAAGTCGAAGTGCGTCGGGCGCGCTTCGCGCGCCGGGAACGACGAAGTGAGCGTCGCACGCAACGCGCGCGCGCCGAACCCCGTGCTCCGCGCCATCCCCGCGTGTCGCTCGCGCAGTTTCGTGCGCAGCGCCTCCATGGCGCCCTCGTGCGCGGGCGCGTTGCGGTCCACCAGCGGCCGCGCGCGCCGCGCGATGCCGACGCCGCGGAACAGGTTGAGCGGCGGCTCGCGCGCGCGCTCCTCCGGGACGACGCGCGTGGGCGCGCCTTGTAGCGTCCGGCTTGTCACATCCGAGTGGTGTTTCCCGAACCGGTACGCCTCGCCGACGCGCGTGGGGTACGTGGCCTCGTGCGCGACGCCCAGGTGGCGCATGCCCGCGATGGCGCCGTGAAGCGAATCGTGGGTCGAAAGCGGGTCGAAATTCTCCGAAACTCTCGTCGCGTCGTCGAACGTCGTCTCGTCCTCCTCCCGGATGAACGTGTCGTCCCGCGAGGTGTCCAGAGTTTCCAGATCCGATTCCGTGAACCGCGCCGTGACTCCGCGCTGAATCCGCGACGCGGCGCGGTCCTCCGCGGACATGACCCCCAGCGCCCGCGACTCGGAAGGGAAGCACGCGCGCAGAAAGTGGCAGTAGTCGATCCGCGCGAAGCCGGCGGATGTGGCGGGCGCGTCCGCGCGGCAATCCTCGGCGACGGCGACGGACTGGCGCTCGGTGAGCGTCACGTCGAGGGTGTTCTTGAGCGCGCGCGCGAAATCCGCGCGCTTGATGACCCCGCGTCTGCGCGGGTCGTACGCCGCGAAGGCTGCGAGGCACCGCTCGAGGCCCTCCACCCCCGGCCCGGCGCGGTTGCGCAGCGTGAATCGAAGCCTCCGGTACTCGTCCGTGACCCCTCGCGAGTGGTCCGTCCCGAACGAGGGGGGACGTCGGCGCCTCGGTGCGGCGGTATACGGCCGAGGGTGGTTGGGCAGGTCGGGAGCGCCCCAGGGCGAAGTCCCCGGCGCGGCCGAGCCCGGCCGTTCGCGCTGGATGCCCTTCGTGCGGAGCGCGCCCGCGATGGGTGCCGGTCTGGGGGGGGCGCTCGCGGGCACCGCGCTCGGCACCGACCGCGGCAGCGTGGTCGTCGTCGGCACCGCGCTCTTGGGCCGCTCCCACTCCAGCGTGGGGCGGCGCCCGCGGGAGAAGGACATGTCGCCTGCCCCGGGCGCGCGCGGCGGTGGTGGTCGTTGCTTGTCTCGACGAAAGTGTATTCACGGTCTCCGCTCTGTCATCAGTCTGTCCGACGATTGTTTCGGACTTTCGCAAACGGCTCGCACCCTCTCGCCTGCGAGAAGTCGTCGATCGGCCTCGTTTCCGTTGACAGAGTGGCAGCGCGCGAAGATCATTTCGCCGAACTCGCGCCAATTTGACAGGCAAACGTGGCGATCACTGGTCCAAGTACGCGCGTTCCCGCGAAAGGGCACGAAGGTTCGCGGCGACGCGCGGCCACCACAAAGACTCGCGCGAGCGCCGCGCGACTCGTTCGGAGGTTTCGAACCTTCGCACTTCGCACGCTGAGCGCGCACGAATCGACTCTCTCGCGCACGGAGCGTCGCGGCGGCCGGTGTCCGCGCTCTCCGGGCCGCATGTCCTCGCTCGAACCAGGCTTGCGGGGAAAGCGCGAGCATCTCGCGTTGGAGTCTCCGCGAGAGACGCGCGACGCGACCCCCGCGCCGGCGACGCCGCCGCAGAACGCGTCGACGATTTCTCGTGACACGACGTCTGCGTCGTTCGCGGACCTCAGGCAGCACATCGCCAAACGCGGCGCGCCGTTTACCGGCCGCGTGCGGGTGGACTCGTCGGCGTCTGCGTCGAAGCCTCTCGAACCGTCGGGCGCGGGGGGGTCGCCTATGAAGCGCGTCGCGTCGACGCCGTCGCTCCAGGCGCGGGCTTCCACGCCCGCGCCAGGGTCACAGGGCATGCGCGACATGTTCTTCGTCAGGCAGGACAACATCAACTTCAACGCGTCGTACGGCACGCCCGTGCGCGAGGTGCGTTTCTCGCATCCGCCGAAGATCCCCGAACGCCCGCGCCCTGTTTTCGAAGCCGAAGATCGCGCGTCGACGGATTCGATCGCCTTCGAACACGAACGAGTGCGTATATAAGTTTCCACTCTCCGCCGCCGCTCACCCGCGAACCCTCACGCGCGATATCCCACCAGGTTCTGGAGAAGCAGTGGGCGTACCACGTCGAGTGCGAGACGTCCCCGCACGAGTGGATGCTCGGCGTGGCGGCGATGAAGCTGCGCGCGGCGCGCGCCGACCTCGCGCGCTACGTAAACGCGGAGGCGCGCGACGTGGTGCTGGTGGAGAACTGCACGGCGGCGGCGACGGCGACCATCCGCTCGGCGCGGCTCCGCGCGGGCGACGTGGTGATCCACCTCAGCACCGCGTACGGGATGGTCAAGAACGCGCTCAGGCATGCCGCGGACGCGGTGGGCGCAGACGTGCTGAGCCTCCCCGTGGAGTTCCGCGGCGGCGGCTCGCCCCCCGCGGGCGCGGGCGGCGCGCCCCTGGCCGAGCGGCTGGCGGAGCTGTGCGACGGCGTGGCGGCTTCTGGCCGCCGCGTCGCGATGGTCACGTTCGACCACATCGCGTCGTGCCCCGGCGCGATCATGCCCGTGGCGCAGATGGCGCGCGTCTGCAAGCAACGGAACGTGCCCACGGTCCTGGCGGACGCCGCGCACGCGCTGGGCCAGGTGCGTCTGGACCTGCGCGCGCTGGAAGCCGCCGGCGTGACGCATTTCATGGCGGACGCGCACAAGTGGCTCTACTCGCCCAAGGGGAGCGCGATGCTGTGGGTCACGCGCGAGGCGCAGGCCTCGATGTACCCCAGCGTCGTGGGCGCGGTGTGCTCCAACTCGCGCACCACGAACTTCGACCCCGCGGCGCTGGCGAACCTCAGCGAGTTCGAGCGCCGGTTCCAGTACACCGGCACGCGGGACTACACGCCGCTGGTGGCGGTGGCGGACGCGCTGCGCTGGCGCGAGAAGGTTGGCGAGAGCGCGATCCTCGGGTACAACCACAGCCTCGCGGTGTGGGGCCAGGAGTTTTTGGCATCCGAATGGAACACCGAGACGCTCGTGCCGCCGGAGTGCACGGCGTTCATGGCGCACGCGCGCGTGCCGGTCTCGACACCCGGCGCGGCGGCGCTCCTGAACCGGCGCCTGCGCGAGGAGCGCGCGACGCACGTCATGGCGTTTGAGCTGCCCGCGCGCGCGCACCTGGGCGAGACCGAGCCCACGCACTGGGTGCGCCCGTGCGCGCAGCTCTTCGTCAGCAGGAACGACTTCGCGCACCTCGCCGCGGCGACCAAGGCGCTGGCCGGCGAGTGCGAGGCGGCGGCGAAGGCGGCGTGCGCCTGGCTGGCCAGGACGCGCGCGCGCCTGATGCGCGAGCGGGCGCTCGAGCGCGCCGAGGAGGCGGCGCTCGCCGCCGAGGCGGCGGCGGCGGGCGGGCGCGCGCACGCGAGGCACACCGTGACGGTCGGGTTCGAGGTGGCTCCCGCGTCCGTGCCACACATCTCCGGCAGTTTCGGCGCGGGTGCGCGCACGGACAGCGCCTTCGACCTCGCCGCCGTGGAGGCTGTGGCCAAGTACTCGGCGGGCGCGCTGGGCGTGGCGGCGGCGAAGGCGGCGCGCGACGCGACGACGAGCGCCGCGAGTTCCGAAGACGCCTCCGCGGCGGCTGTCACTCACCCGTCCGCGGTTTTGTTTTCGAGCCCGCGGTCGGTCGGGTTCCTGCCCGCGCTCGCCGAGGAGGGTGTCGTGTCCGGGGTGGCCGGGAAACTCGGCGCGCTCGCGCTGGGAAAGGGGCTGGGGTACGCGGCGGCGTCGCCCGTGTCCATCATCGACGTCTCCGGCACGTCGTCGGCGTCTTCGGTCGGGACCCCGCGCGAGGGGTCCGTCGACGGCGCGGGATTCGCGCTCCCCGAGTGGGCGAAAACGCCCGCGCTCGCCCCCCGAACCGCCACGCAGTAGAACCAGCGGAAACGCCTTCCGAAGAAACGAGTCTGCGTATCTAGCTATATAGTGGAAGTACGTCGCGACGCCGCGGCGAGATGACGCGGCGGCGGATCTCGCGCGAAGTCTCGCGTAGTCGCTTGTCTTTGTATTCGTACAACGCTTACGCGCGTGCGCGCTCGAAATAGGAACACCCGAACGTCCCTCACGCGCTCGGCGTTCCCTCGTCCTGGCGCAGACGGAGCACGTCGGCGGCGATGCTGTCGAAATCGATCGCGTCCAAGTACTCGGCTGGCGCGGGCGCGTCGGCAGGCTTCTCTTCCGCGGCGCGAGGCTGTTCGACGTAGTCGTCCTCGTAATCTTCGCGCTTCGCTCGCGGCGCGTCGACGCACCGGCCGCACGTTCTGTCGCACAGGCCGTTGGACTTCATGAACCACCAGTCGCACTTGCCCCATCGCTTTTGGAGCGCGCACGAGTGGTCGGGAGGCTGCACGTCCACGCAGGTCGAGCGGTCGAGATCGCCGTCGAAGCGGCGCCGGCGTCGGACCCCGCCCTCCCTCCCGGCGTCGGACGCGACGGACAACGTCCGCCCGTCGTTGTAGTCGTCGAAATTTGTCTCCGACGCGCGTGTTTCGTCCGCCGCCTCGCCCGCCACCAGGAAGAACCTGTCCACCGGGTTGCGGTACGCCGCGCGTTTCTCGCGGCGCGACGCCTCCGGGCGTGTCGTCGTGACCACCCAGCACTCGGCCCGGTTCGCGTCTTCGGGAAAGTCGCACATCAACGCGCCGTACTTTTTCTGCTCCGGCGCCGTTTCACACGCGCCGTCGCCGTCGAGGCACTTCGACGAGTACACCTTCGCCCAGTGCGGCGCGCTCTTGAGCTGCGCCTCGTTCCTGTACCCGCCGAAGCCCACGACCGCGACCGCGGTCGAGCCGTTCTCGCCGCTGCGAAGGCGCACGACGTTCTCGTCCTGCGCGCCCGCCAGAACGGCGTCCGCCACGCGCAGGTCCTCCGCGGTGTGGCTCCAGCGCCGCTCGCCGAAGCGCGCCATCTCCTTCGTGCGGCTGTACGTGTGCGCGTGCCCGTTGACGATGAACGCGCCGTGCTTCCGGCAAATCTCGAACGCACCCCAGCCCGTGGAGTCGCCCTTGTACGACACCTGCATGTTCTCCATGTTCATGTGCCACACGCACACCTTGAACCGGGACGCGCTCTGCGACAGCGCGCGCTCGAGGAACGCGACCTCGCGCTGGTTGGCGCTCTCGCCTGCGGCGTCGACGCCCACCGAGGAGATCACGAGCGTGACCGCGCCGTAGTCGCACACCAGGGACTCGCCGTACGCGCCGTAGCAGTTCCCGGGCTGCGTCGGGCGCAACTGCGCGGCGTAGCCGTCGTCGGGATCGGACCACAATCCGCTTACGCCGTCCCAGCCGTCCGCGTCGTGGTTGCCCTTGGCGGCGACGAAATCCATGCCTTGTCCTCGTACGGTCTCGTCCACGAACAGGCGCCACATACGCGGCGCGCTCTCGTAGTCCAGGTCGCCCGCGTGCACGACGAGCTCCGCGCCGTTGTCTTTCGCGGCCGCGAGCACGTCACGCGCGCGGCTGTACCCGCGACAAGGCTCTCCCTTGTGGTCCTTGCACAGCTCGCCGTTCACCTTGTACTCGCCTCGACGGACGCCCCGGTAGTCCGTCCAGCCCCACGCGGGGTCGGCGTTGCCCACGCCGGTGTCGCTGACGAAGGCCACGCGCAGGGACGCGGCGGGGCGCGCGGCGGCGAGCACCGCGGCGGCCGCGAGGAACCACGCGCGAGAGCGCGCGGAGGCTCGACCTGTGACCATGGAGAGCTCTACACGAGGAGAGGGGGGTCGGCGCTCGGTCGTGCGCGGGTCTGAGGAACTGTGACGCGGTGCCTGCACGTCGTCTCCGCGCGGCGGCGACGAGCCTCGCGTCTTCCCGCGTTCGCGAAACGACGTTTCGAGGCCACCACGAGCGAACGAGACGTCGAGAACGGCGCGCGGCTTCGCGACTTCCGATGGTGCGTCGTGACACTCGTAAAATCAACACGTAAAAAGGAAAACCTTATAGGATAGGAATCCTCACGGCGTCGCCGCGGCGTTTGCCGGCGCCGCTTCGCTCGCCCCGCTCGCCTCGCGGTGCACGGGCACCTCCCAGGACACGAACTCGTCCGTGTCCATGTCCGTGAGCCCCCAGGGAGGGCACTGGTACAGGTCCCTCTTGCACTTCCCCCCCATGAACGCGGGCACGCGTTCCTCGCCGCCGAACAGCGTCACCATCTCGTCCATCACCTTCCCCGTCACCTTGCCGTAAATCATGATCTTTTTCTGGATCCTCTTATCCAGCAGGGGCTTCACCGCCGCCCACACCGCGCGGAACAGCGCCGGGCAGTTCACGATGTAGCACCGGTACATGATCTCGGGGAAGTAGCTCTGGTCCAGGTTCAGCACGCGCTTGAATATGCTCATCGTCGCTCGGCCGAGCGCGCGCGAAGACAACCCGTTCATGTCCAGAAGGTTGATCACCTTGTCCGGCGCCGGGTACGGCGAATCGCCGCCCAGACTCGGGGAAGAGCCGGGAAGAGACGCGGCGCGTTCGTTTTCGCGCCGCGTCATCTCCGGCATCAGCACGCGCATCATCCACTCCATCACGCGCAGGTGGTGGTCCACGATCTCGTCCGCGGTGACGTGCTTGAGCACGCGCGCGAGGTGCAGCTTCCCGGTGCGCTCGATGTACACCGGGCACCCAAGCGCGGTGTGGGCGCTGTACCAGCCGCTCTGGTACCCGACGTACGTCTTCTCGCGCAGGTCATCCGGGATGTCGCGCCACACGCGCATCTTGGCCTCCAGGTCCGTCTTGCGCCGCCACTCGACGGTGTTCCGCAG
>Ga0181564_10002554_pt1 | contig 15818 bp, 20 predicted proteins | sample 011ome_24_FD_134512 | JGI IMG/M metagenome (GOLD analysis project Ga0181564, IMG submission 134512) | Coastal salt marsh microbial communities from the Groves Creek Marsh, Skidaway Island, Georgia - 011513CT metaG (megahit assembly) | ecosystem: Environmental > Aquatic > Marine > Intertidal...
GACACCGCCAACTTGGCGTCCATGACCGTCAACACCGTCAACACCGAGACCGCGATGATGGATTTCGTGCAGGACGTGAAGACCTTCACCATGAAGGACGCCACGAGCGTGTTGGAGATGAGCGCCGGCAACGTGCAGAGCGTGGGGACCTTCACCACCGCCGACCCGACCGCCCCTGTAACTATTTCCGGAACCACCGTCGACATGAACCAGACCGGTCAGATTCAGAACGTGGGGACCATGTCCTTTTACGACGCGGCGAATCCCATGACGATCACCAACAACAACATCGTGTTTGGTGCTCTTGGTGGCGGCATATTCAATACCAACGGCGGCCAGATTGACCAGGTACAGACCATGACTATGATCGCCGATAATACCGGCGTGTTGGACGTGTCTGGCGGTTCCGTCAACAACGTCTTGAACCAGAACATGTCCGCCAACGGCGTACTTACCTTCCCTGATGGCGGCACCATCGACATCAAGAACGGCGTGTCTCATTTGGGCGAGCTCGATATTTCCACGAGAGTGATTGCGAACCGCACCGCGGGTGCGTCGGTGCTGGTGGAGTCGTCCGTGTTCGAGGACGCGAACATCAGCACCACCAACATCAAGACTCTTGATGGTATGTCAGTGGTGAACGTGGTGGACGCGACTTTCGATACCGGCAAGATGACCGTGACGAACATCGACACCACCACCATTAAAGCGATCGGCGGTGATGACGCAGGAAACGTCGATCTCAACCTGGTGGCTCCGGGTACCGGTGTGATTAATTGCGGTGGTAGCCGCATCAGCAACGTGCTCCAGCCCGTGAGCGAATCCGACGTGGCGAACAAGGCGTACGTGACCGAAGCGGTGGCCAACAACATTCAAGGCTTGAAACCCAAAAAGGCGTGCGACTACGCCATTTTCGGCGATCAGTGGGGTCACAATGACGGCGACGCATTTGTGTACGCACTAGCGACAAAAACGGATGGTTCAAAACCGAATCAATTGGCTTTGATTCTTACATCAACAAATCCAACGTTTTCGGGCGAGTCTGTAACGGAAGGTGATTTGAACCAATCCTACACTGCCGAATTGGATAATTTATCACCCAAGGTGGCGCGTAAGCGTATTTTGTTTAACGGATTGAACGACACCACATACATACCTAACGCTGGTTTGAACCCTAGTGATTATACAAAATTAAGTGTGTCTGCCGACATTGCAGGTCTCAATGGTATTTGGGAAGTTGTTCGTATTACCGAAACCAACGTTCTGATCCTCGAGCGCGCGGTGGATATGAACGAGAACAAGGAAGTGATGAACAACGCGTACACGTACCTGCAGTCTGGTTCCGCGGCGGACGCCAAGGCCAACTTCGGCTACGTCGTGACGAACGGCGATCCTATCATACTTGAGGGTTTGTACACGAAAATGTTAACTGATCCTGAAAATTATTCTAGCGCGATGATTGTCAAGGAGCTCAAGTGGGAGATTTTCAACTCCGTGAACTACGAACTCGATTTCCGTGGAAGTGATGACAGCAAGTGGGAGGATGACGTGGATAGCCGCAGCGCGTTCGCCAAGGGTGGTTTGTTGATGCGTTACGCGCAGGGTCTCGAGGGCGAGAAGCAGATCATGGTGAACGCCAACATGTTGAACTACGACGTGGTCGACAATTTGTTGACCGCGACGGGTGACGTGAAGCTCGTGTCCTCCAACGTCGACACCATTTGCAGCATCACCGCGTTCGCAGCCGACGGTGTTTCCGACGGTATTTTGGAACTGAACGGCGCGACCGTGAAGTCGAACGTGGACGGTACCACCACGGAGTTCCACGTGGACCACGTGGAGGCGACGACCGTGACTTGCGAATCCGACAAGTCGCTGAAGACCAACATCGAGGCGATGCTCGGCGGTTTGGACCTCGTCGGCAAGTTCAAGCCCGTGACCTACCAGTGGATCAAGGATCCGTCCAACCCCAACCCCGAGTACGGTTTCATCGCGCAGGACGTGCAGGAGCCCTTCCCCACCTTGGTGAAGGAGAACTCCGACACCGGCGTGTTGTCCGTGGACTACATGAAGATCACCAGTATCTTGGTGGCGGCCGTGCAGGAGCTCAGCGCCGAGGTGAAGTCCCTCAAGGCCCAGCTCAACGCGTAAAATCGACAAAGATTGTGATTTTTAATGCTTGTTGTTGCACTTGAAGCAGCACAAACCCAGTTTCAAATGGCTCACCTTTTTGTGGCTGACGACGTCCATGCACAAATGGAGGACGTCGGTAAGCATGCTGGATTCCGTCATCTTCTGAAGCTCCTTCATAACGGATTCCGAAATGATGTCGTCGTCGGTGCCCGCGATACCGTCCTGGCCTTTGGCGATTTCGGACAGGTAGTGCACGACGTACTTGATTTTGTCTTCACGAGATACCTTCGGTAGGTCGCTTTCTAAACGTTCGATAATCTCTTTGAGCAGCACGATGGCGTTCGTGGTGGTGAGTTGATTGTTGGCCAACATGTGGGACAGAGCCATGCTGACGGCGATTTGGTGTTGCATGGTGAGTGTGTAAGTGTGTAGGTATACACTTATTCCACCATAAAAAATACGCAACGAGGTGTCCCCCGGTTCAAACCACGGGCGAGACACCGACACCCACCCACCCCCTTATTCGCACCGAAAAAAACAAAACAAAAAAAGCGATGGCGGTGCGCTACACGATGTTCCAGGCGATGGTCGACGGCGTCGACTACGGCACGGGCGGTCTGAAGACCGTGTGGGGACGAGCGTTGACGCAACGAGGGATCGAGGTGTACGCGTGCGTACCGGGATCGCTGAAGCAGCGGTGCGTGTACGGATCCGGGTACCAAATCGGGTCGTTGCACGTGCGAACGACGCAACCGCGGACCGTGTCGATCCTGTTGTTCGCGAACGGCAAGGCGAAATGCAGCGGCAGCTACCGAGACCTGGACGGTGAACCCATCGCCGCGTTCGTGGCGGAGACGGTGCGCCCGGTGTGGCGCGCGCTCGAAATCGACGACACGCGATTGGACGAGACGAAGATCGACGTCCGACTCCTGAACGCGGGATTCGCGTTACATAACATGAACGAGCGATTGTACTTCGCGTTATGTAACGAGATTCGACGACACTACGCGACGGTGGTGATGCCACCAACAATGTGGATGTTGACGAACGACCGGGAAGAAGAAGGAACGGTCGAGGAACGGAAGGAGACGAGACCTCGCGGACGATTCTGCGCGCTGAAGATTTACGTGAACGACGTGCGGCCGGGACCGTCGCTCCATTTCGACCACAAGGGCAAGGTGCAGGCGTTCGCGTTTCGGTCCGTGGAGTCCATCCACGCGCACGCGAAACAACTTTGTGCGGTAGTGGACCGAATCCGTGAAATGTGTGAAAATTAATTTCATTCAAAACGAAAGGAAATCCACCGCCTGCTTGTCGGCTTGTTGGGGGAAATTGATGGCGAGTTGACACGTGGGAACGATTCCCAGCGTTCGAAGCGAACGCACGTACTTGCCAATCTGATGCTCCACGCTCGCGCGGTTCATGTTGGCGACCGCTTTGAGTTCGATCAACAACACCATCTCGGCGTCGCTCGGAAACCGAGCGAGAATGTCGATGCGTTCGTTGCCGATGGTGTGTTGCGCGCCGCGCGTGTCCGTGAAGAACACCGGGACGTGCTTTTCGCTCTCGACGGATGTCGCCCCGAGATTGTAAAGCTCCAACACGAGCGCGGTTTGATACACCACCTCCGAATGACCCGCGCCGAGCTGCTGATAGATGTTGTTACAAACATCAAAGACTTGGGAAGAAAGCGACATGTTTCGGTGAAATAACGGTACTGGTACCAATCACACGCGGGTTCTTTAAATGAGATTTGTGATTTCCACGTTGCTGATGTCGAAAAGCGAATCGGCGGAAGAAGGACGCGCGGCGAGTTGGCGTTCGAGTTCGGCGACGCGTCGTTTCAGTTCGTTGGTTTCATATACCATGTCGATATACACTTCGAGAAGGCCTTGGAGAATCGCGGTGAGTTCTTGGGTATCGATCGGCACAGTGGTTGTCGGTGGAACGGGGACTTGCATCTCTAAGAACGGCTCCTGTTGTAAAAGCAACTTATTTTTTTCTATCAAGCGAACGATTTGTAAAACGCGTACGACTTGGTGGGTCGATGCACGTGGGTGTAGTGAATGACGACGTCGGGGATGATTTGGTCGATGTCGAGGTGATGCTCCTTGCAAAATTGGAGAAACGCCGGACTGGTGGGGACGAACAGTTTGTTCTTGTGTTCCAACAACAGGCTCCAGTTTTCGTAGCAGGTCATGACGTACTCGAACATCGCGTTGGTCGACAGAGTGCACCCCATCTTCATCTCCTGAATGAGACGCCCCATCTGATTCGTTTGTCGAATCACCTGTCGGGCATACGCGTCCGATTTTTTGTATTCTAAAAAGCGTTCCGACATGGTCGCGTAGGATTTCATGTACGCCTCGACGCACGTCAAACTCATGGCCGCGACGTCCGCGGTGTCCGGTAGATACCGAATGACCGAATCGTACCAATCCATGTGTTGTGAGATAGTACACTGAAATTATCCCCAAGAGTCTTTAACTGATTTAAAGACGTTTCCGACAGTTGTAGTTAGAAATCAAATATGACGAGCAACAAGACGAAGAAGGCGCTTCTGTTCGGACTCAACTACGTCAGCACACCCGAAGTGGCGCTGCGCGGATGTCACGAGGACGTGCGCAACATCACGAATCTGCTGCGAACCAAGTACGGATTCGAGGACATCGACGCGCACCTCGACGGCGAGCCGGGGGCGAGGACGGACGCCGCCGGAATTCTGCAGGAGATTAACGACCTGGCGATCGAGGCGCACCGTCGTCACCTGGATCTCGTGTGGATTCATTTCAGCGGCCACGGCACGCGCGTGCGCGATTGGAACAACGACGAAAAGGACGGGTACGACGAGGCGATCGTACCCACCGACTACAAGACGCGCGGACTGGTGACGGACGACTACATCAAGCGCGTGCTTCGCAACTTTCCGCCGTGCACCAAGGTGATTTGCATCTTCGACTGCTGCCACAGCGGATCGATCGCGGACCTGAAGTATCGGTACACCGATCCGAACACGCGCATCGTGGAGAATACGTCTCGTGCATGCGACGCGAACATCGTGATGATTTCCGGGTGCATGGATACGCAGACGAGCGCGGACGCGTACAACGTCAACGATCGACGCAAGTTCAGCGGCGCGTGCTCGTCGTGCCTCATCAAGACGCTGCAACGCGAGGAGGATCCGTCGGTATTCACGGTACTCACCGAACTTCGCGATGAACTCCGGGTCAAGGGGTTTACGCAGTTTCCGATGGTGACGTCGAGCCGCGAGATTGCCGAGGACACCAAGTTCTTCTAAAACATATAAAAAATGAACCGGAGTGCAAACCATGCATGAAAAGAATTGAAAAAACAAAAAAAGGAATGTCATTTTGTTGACGTGAAACATAATAAACAGTTCACGCGAACAAAGTCACAACGGAATATATACGATACTTACCACGGAGCGGGGGTAATTTACATGCCACCGACCAGGTCGTAATTGAATTTGGCGAGCAATCCCAACATTGCCAAACGTCCGTTCAAGAGTTCGAGATTGGTGGTGAACGGTTTGTCCTCCGCCACGTCCAGACCGCGCGTTTTCAAGGTGGCGAAACCCAGCACAGCGGCCACGTGGTATGTGCTTGGTCAACGTAATTGGTACCCGTCACGAGTTCGTACCCGCTTCCCGCAAGGTACCCGGTCATGGCCATGCGGCCGTTGAGCTTCTCCGCCAGTTCGAAACGCGTGTAGCGCGAATGGTCGGGAGTGGTCTTCATGACGGTCGTCACACGTCGCGAACGAACCATGGGACGGACTTGGGACCGAAACCGAACCAGACGTGCACGGCGGTCGGCGGCAACGATCGGGTGAGATGCGAAGGTGGAGTACGAAGAGTTCATTTGGGATGATTGTAGTGGATATGATGAAAAGAGACTCAAATCTTTAAGCCGTGGAAGTAGTCTTGCTTTTTTTCGCCTCGGCGTTGCGTCGCTTGATGGCGTTCAACTGAAGATTCGCGCGATTGAACTCGGTATTCAACTTGTCGATGTCGGTGGAAACCTTTTTGCGTTGCGCTTCCAACGCCTTGAGTTTGGCGGAACACTCTTGTTGCAAACGCTCAGTGTTTTGAAGCAGCTTGGTCTCCATACCTTTGGCGCGGAATTGGCTGGCTTTGAGTTTGCTTTGTTTGAGCATGACGTTCTCCTGCGTCATTTCGGCGGGATTGGCGGCGGGTTGCTTTTGCGCGGACGACTGAGAGGCGCCCATCAAAAACTATGTTTTTTACGAAGATTGGTTTATCATAATAAATCACATTTTTTGTTCGGGAAGAACCGTTTTCAAATGGTGGACGGATTCTATAGACATGGGAATGCCTTTGTCGTTGGTCAACATAAACAACACGTCGCCGCGAGGCGGATCGTCGTAGACGAACGCGGTCAAGAGTTGGGGGTCGATGTTGGCGATCGGGACTTCGGGGTCGTCTTGTAAATCTTCGCCAATCATCACCAAATTGTGTTCGATGGACGCGCCAACGATCGTAAAGGTTTTGGACGCGAACGCTTCGCAAGGGGACTCGAACGAAAACAGACGAAACGTTTGGGTGAGGTGGTCGAAAATCAGTCCTTGAATCATGCTTCTTCTCCAACGGGGGGTTGTACGAATATATCGGAATTGTCCTTAATGAAATTATCGACGATCGCGACCGACTTGTTTTTTACACGGAGATACTCGTGCGCGCTCACGGCGCCGTACATGCGTTCGTACACGGGTTGAAGGTGCGCGTGACGTTTGCAGAACCAGGTCCGCGCGTGCGGCGTGCGTCCCGTACAAAAGTCGATGTCGTCGTGGTCCGTATTCTCCTTGTAGTGAATGCAGGGGACGCGCTCCGACAGGTTCTGTCCTTGGCGTTGCTCGTACAGTTGTTGTTGCATATGAAGACCGCACAGTTCGTTCCCCGGTTTGGCGTTTCGCACGCACCGTCCGCCGCGCCGCGTGTTCGCCGCGCATTGTTGGGTTGAAGCGGCGCCTTCGCTTTTGGTTTCTTCTTCGTCCAAAAGAATCTCGGCGTGTCTCCGACAAAACTCGGTGCCCGGAACGACGCGGCACCGACACACCGGCATGTTGTTTTTGGAAGCGACCAACCCTTTACACCGCACGAACGTGTTGGCTCGCACTTCCATCAACGGGGCGACGGTTTCCGCGAGCGTCTCCGCGTCGATCGCGTGCTCGGCCGATATGTTTTGAATCACCTGGTCGACCAACTTGTGAACGGACCACTGCACTTTGTTCATGTTGTTGGTGAGGAATAAAGCGAGAGTAAAGTCACAAGGTGCTCCACGTTTTCTTTAAGTAGAATTAAAGACTGAAAGGTATTGGAAGTCATTCGTGTACGTATGAGTATTTTGACGTATTTCGACAAAAAGGAAAAAGTGGTGGACAAAGGGTACACCACGTTGTCGGAAAAGTACGCGCCCGAAACGCTCCAAGAGTTTATGGGAAACTACAAGGCGATCCAGGCGATTCATACGTGGTTTGGATCGCAAAAACCGGCGTTGATGGTGGTGGGTCCGTGCGGGTGCGGAAAGACGGCGTTGGTCGATCTATTTGTGAAGCACTACCGCCGAACCGTCTTCACCAACTATTCGAACAACAAGCGATCCAAAAAGGAGCTCACGTTGTGGTACGACAAGATCAAGCACCACACCGAATCGATCCTGATTGTCGACGAGATGGAGACGTTGGTGACCAAGCACGAGAACATGAGCGTCGCGGAAATCGTCAAATGGATCGGTCCGTCCACGATACGGATCGTGTTCGTCGTGAACGCAATCATTCTCAACAAGACGGTTGCGCTGAAGGATCATCCGATGTGTACAACGGTGTACCTGGAGTACCCGGATAGCAAGGCGTTGTTTCGGAAATGCATGCACGTGCTCGAATCGGAGAACGTGTCGTTGGACGACGATCGGTTGGTGGCGTTGAAGGACCACATCGCGCGCATGAAGTGTGAACCGAGAAGCGTGCTCAACGACCTGTTGGTGTTCGACATCACGTGCGCGAACAAGGAGCGCGACCACGACATTTACCAGGCGTATCAGAAGATTCTCCGTCCAGAGGTGGACTTGGTGACCAAGATGCGCCTGTTCGGAGTCGACTCCGGCACGATTCCGGTCCTGTTCCAAGAAAACTACATGGATTTCGATCTGACGGTGGAGGAACGGTGTAACATCAGTCGATCGATGGCGGAGGCGGACGTGTTTCACAAGCGCATGTTCATGCACGCCTCCAATTCGTACGTCGACATGTACGCGGTCATGTCGTCCGTCTTCACGGAACTGGTACACAATCGATCGAATCATCCGGAAAAGTCGCGTCCGAAGTTCAGCCTCATTTGGACCAAGCAATCGGCCATGTGTCAAAAACGCAAGTATCTGCAAAGCATCTCGCAACATTTGCGGTCGCCGTTTTACAACGTGATTGATTTCGCGTACATGCACGCGTACTTGAAGTATTTGGTGGACGCGTATCGGGCGAACCCGGACAACAACTTGGCACCCATCCAACAATTCGTCGACGCGTACGGAATTCAAGACATTGAGATTTTGTTTTACATTTACATCAGTTTCAACGTGAACGAAGGCACGTCCGCCAAAAAGACGGACACGAAACCCATCATCAAGAAGGTGTTTACGCAACTGTTTTCGCCGTGTTTTCAAGACACCAACAAGTAGTGTGCGACGTACACGGCGTGCATGTCGCGCATCGAGGGCATGTCGACGGGCTGATCGGACAGGTCGTCCATCCAACGCCGCCTTTCCACGAACCGAAAGAACTTGTTCATGTCGTGCAACGTCCACGCGTCGAAGAGCGACTCGACGTCGGATTCGTCCATGTCCGGAACGTGACGTCGACCGAGCGTGAGCTTGTCGCGCGTGGACGGTCGCGCCAGTTCCATGTGAAGCTCCATGCGTCGAAGGAACGCGGAGTCCAGGTCGTGGGGGCGGTTGGTGGCGGCGATGAAGATCACGTCGTTGCGGCCGAGCACGTCGTCGACGCACAACAACAGGTTCGTCTTCATGGTGTTGGTGTGGGTTTGGTCGAAGGACGAGCGTTCGGACATGAACCCGTCAATCTCGTCGAAGAAGAGCACGCACGGCGCCACCTTTTTGGCGAGCGAAAAGACGGCGTGCAAAAGCTTGAGGCTTTCGCCGTAGTACTTGTTCTCGATGTGGTTCATGGAGACGGTCAGCACGATCGTGTCCTCGCCCAACGTGGACGACAACTGTTTGGCGACCGTGGACTTGCCGGTGCCCGGCGGTCCGTACAAGAGCATCGTGTTGGGAAGATGCAGCGTCTTTTTGTTGTTCGAAAACGCTCGTTTCATAATGTCGAGCTCCAGCATCACGTGCTCGTGACCGATGAACGGGTCCCCTTGGTGTTCGGAAACTTGCTCGACCGCGCACGATTGGTAGATGGTGTGTTCGTACGAGTTCATGTGTACCGTCGAGGTTCCGCGGCGAAGAGACACGACGTGCGTCGATCCGCCGTCGGTTGCGGAGGCGTGCTTGTGAAGCGCGACGATCGTGTACGCGACGAACAGCAACACGAACAGGACGTAGGCGATTTTTAAGACGATCTTCATATCCGTTTGAATAAACATCGTCATAAAAAGTAACCCAAAGGAAACGCTTTTCCGTGCATGGAATGGGTGTGTCCGAGAAGAACATTCAAAAATCTTTCTTGATATAGCAGTATTCTTTGGGTGTACAATGAAGAAGAACTCGTTGCACGAACTGTTTTCGTTATTAGACGACAATCAAAACGACCCGATGGACAAGTACTTTATCGTGTTGAAGGACAACAAAAAGGTGACCGTGAATTCGGTATCGTCGAACATATTATACAACACGTTGGATTTCGACGAGTATGTTTACGCCTTAGAGGACGACGCGGCCAAAGACGTGTAAATTTGCGCGAGCAGTTTGTTTTGAATCTCCATTTGTTTCTTGATGTCGCACAAGACCTCGGCCACGTTGCGTTGCTTCTTGGGTTCCATGAAAAACTGCGCCAACAAGGTGCCTAGATCGGTTTGCTCTTCGTCGTCCTCCTCGGAAGGCATGTCTTCTTCTTCGTAATCGTCCGGAATTTGCGATTCGGTTTCGTCGAAATCGATGACGTCTGCTTGGTGAGATGGTGCCATGAATGTATAATGTAATGTATAACAGACTATAAGTAACAATTTCAAACGAAAAAACTTTGTTGCATACAAAGTATACAAAAGGAAACATGATGAATGTGAAAAACGTGTTGATGTTGATGTGTGTGATGGTGTTGTTATTCGGCGTGACGTGCGCGTGCAGACCGAACATGGTTTGGAAACCCAAGAAACGCGTCACCTTCGACGCGGAGTTTGTCGTGTACGGCACGATGCGCTGCGGGTACACCGTCAAGATGTGCGACCACCTGAAAAACACGGAAAGGACGTTCGAGTTTGTGGACGTGCGCAAAGACACGGACAGGTACGTGAAGGAGCTGCGACGTTTCGGGGTCGAATCGTCCGGCGTGCCGTTCGTGGTGCACAAACCGTCGGATACGTATTTCATCGGATTCAAGGCGGTGTAAAAAACTTTTTTGTTGTATTAGAGAGTATATACAGAAATGAACGCCGATACCGTTGCCGCACCTCCCGCCACCGTCGAGAACCAGACCGTGTCCCTTGCCCGCGACATCGCCAACGATCTCGCCAAGGACACCTACAACCAGTCCGTGAACTCCATCAACATGGGGTTCGCCCTCGCCGCGGCCATGGCGTGGAATGAGACCATCAAGAAGCTCATCAAGACCCACGTGAGCCAGAGGGTTGGTAGCCAGTACCAGTTCATGTACGCCGTGCTCGTGACCCTGCTCGCGGCGATCGTGTTCAGCCTCACCAAGCGTTACGTGAAGCCTTCCTTGAAGCGCACGGACATCACCCCCGTGGTGGGCCTTGGCTATTAAACAAGCTTAAAACATGTTCTGGTATCTCATGATATCATTATTAGGAAATGTGGAAAGAGTTGAAAAACATTGCGTACGAGTCCACCACATTGGTGACCCAACACATCGACTCGTACAACCATTTGATCGATGTGATGTTGCCACACATTATTTACGAAAACAAACACACAAACATCCGAGACGACAAAGAGTATCGCATATCCATTGAGAATTATAGGGTCGAACAACCGGTTCACGTCGAAAACGACGGAACGCAACACATATTATATCCACATGATTGTCGCATTCGTGGAATCACGTACTACGCGCATGTGTATATAGATATCGTTATCCAATCGATCCAGGACGATACCGAAACGCGGTTCGATCAATGTTTGTTATGTAAATTCCCCGTCATGGTCAAATCCAAAATGTGTAATCTGGTGATTCACGGGACCAACCGAAACGAGTGCGAATACGACTACGGAGGATACTTTGTGGTGAACGGCAGCGAAAAGGTGATGATTTCGCAGGAGAAGATGTGCAACAATCATGTGTACGTCTTTGTCAAAAAACCACCCAGCAAATTTTCGCACATCGGAGAGATTCGATGCAGCAAGGACGACTACAAGTCGACCAACACGTTCATGTTGCGCGTGAGTTACCCCAACGCCAAAAACGAAACGTATTTGCGACTCTTCAACAGCATGTTCAAGAACGACATCCCGGTCATCGTGTTCTACTACCTGCTCGGATACACGACCCACAAGGCCATCTTGGACACCTTCGTGCTCCACGCGGACGACCGATCGATCGTGCACGACGTCATGACCCAAAGCTTTTCGGAGGTGCCGACCGTGGTGTGCGAAGAGACGGCATGGGAGTACGTCAGAACGCGCATGTGCTACACCAACTACGACAAAGCGTACGTGATTCGCGAGCTTTTCCCGCACGTGACCAACCCCGCGCTCAAAGGAAACATGTTGTCCTACTTTATCGTGCGCGTGTTGCGGTGTGTGGAGGGCATCACCAAGGAGGACGATCGAGACCACTTCAAAAACAAGCGCGTCGACATGTCCGGGTTTCTGTTGGCAGGCCTGTTTCGACAACTGTTTCGGCGCACGTACAAGGAGTTTGTGAGCAGCGTGTCGAAATACCTGAAGATGGGAAAAACCTTCAACGTCAACCACGTGCTCAAAAACAAAATCATCACCAACGGCATCAAGTACTCCTTGTCCACCGGAAATTGGGGCGTCGGCAACGTACAAAACATTCGCACCGGCGTGTCGCAGGTCATGAACCGGCTGACGTACTCGTCCAGTCTGTCGCACCTCCGGCGGTTGAACTCGCCCATCGGACGGGACGGAAAGCTCACCGGACCTCGGTTCCTACACAACTCCCATTGGGGGAAAGTGTGTCCTGCGGAAACGCCGGAAGGCCAAACGTGCGGTTTACTGAAAAACATGTCGCTCATGACGTACGTGTCGGTGGCCACAAACGCCGAGTACATCAAGGAGATGTTGATCGATATCGACAACGACAAACGCAAGCGTTCAACCGACGCGGAAAAGCCCACGTACCACGTGTTTGTGAACGGCGATTTGCTTTGTGTCACGACGGCGCCGAATCCGCTGGTGACGTTCGTGCGGCAACAACGACGGACCGGACACATCGCGCACGACGTGACGGCGGTGTGCGACCACCGCTTGAAGGAGGTGCGCGTGCACACGGACGCGGGTCGAATCTGCCGACCGTTGCTCATTGTGGGCGAAAACGGAAAGTTGCGGCTCACGGAATCCGTGCTGAAGACCGAAAAGTACAAGTGGCACGACCTGCTGATTCGAGGGTACGTCGAGTACGTCGACGGCGAGGAGGAGGAGAATCTGTGGATCGCCATGACCCCGGAGCAGCTGCAGCTCGGTCACACGCACTGCGAGATTCACCCGTCGCTCATGCTCGGCGTGTGCGCGTCGATGATCCCTTTCAGCGACCACAATCAGAGCCCGCGAAACACGTACCAGTCCGCCATGTCGAAACAAGCGGTGGGGATGTACTGCACAAACTACCAAAAACGGTTCGACACGTTGGCGCACGTGTTGTGTTATCCGCAAAAGCCGTTGGTCAACACCGCGGTGTCGGATGTGCTGCACACCAACGATCTTCCGTACGGCCAGAACGCCATCGTCGCCATCGCGAGCTACAGCGGGTACAATCAGGAGGACTCGATCATCATGAATCAGAGCTCGATCGACCGGGGTCTGTTTCGCAGCGTGTTCTATCGCACGTACAAGGAGGAGGTCAAGACGCAGAGCGGGTGCGTCAAGGAGACGATCGAACGGCCCGACGAGACGACCGCCGGAATCAAACTGGCGGACTACGCGGACCTGGACGAGGACGGTTTGATAGAACCCGGGTGCGTCGTGGAGGGCAACAAGGTGATTATCGGCAAAACGATGCACAATCTGAGCGAGGAGGACTCGTTCAAGACGGACGCGAGCACCATCTCCAGGAGTTGCGAGTCGGGGATCGTGGACGACGTCCTTTACACGACGAACGAGTACGGGTCGCCGTTGGTCAAAGTGCGCGTGCGATCGGTGCGCACGCCGGTGATCGGGGACAAGTTTTCGGCGCGCCACGGCCAAAAGGGGACGATCGGCATGACGTACCGCGACGAGGACATGCCCTTCTGTCCGCGGACGGGGATGCGCCCGGACATCATCATCAACCCGCACGCGATTCCGTCGCGCATGACGGTCGGTCAGCTGCTCGAGTGTATTTTCGGCAAGGTGGCGTCGTTGGACGGCAAGACGAGAGACGCGACGCCGTTCGAGCACGGCCAAGACTACATCGACAACATCTACCAGGCGCTTCACGACCACGGGTATCAACGACACGGCAACGAGACGCTCATGAACGGCATGACGGGGAAGGTGCTTCCCCATGCCATCTTCATGGGCCCCACGTACTATCAGCGACTGAAGCATATGGTGGACGACAAGATTCATTCGCGGAGCCACGGGCCCGTGCAGGTGCTGACGCGCCAACCGGTGGAGGGGCGGGCGCGCGACGGAGGGCTTCGGTGCGGCGAGATGGAGCGCGACGCCATGATTAGCCACGGCGCGGCGTCGTTTCTTCGGGACCGTCTGTTTTACAATTCGGACGCGTACCAGGTGCACGTGTGCGAACGGTGCGGGTTGTTCGCCACGGGGGACGTCAAGAACCAGCGGTATTTCTGCAAGGCGTGCAACGCGCCGAACGTGGTGGTGGTCACGTTACCGTTCGCGACCAAGCTGTTGTTTCAGGAACTCAGCAGCATCGGCGTGTGTCCGCGCATCGTGACGGGGTGAAAACTCTCTTATTTATCGGTTGGTTGTATTTTGACGACCCAATCTTCGCGGAAAAGTTCGCCCTTCTCTTGCTTGCGATGACCTTTCTTGCTATTGTCGGGAATCCACGACATTTTCACACGGTTTTTGAATTCGGCCCAATTATTTAATCGTGCAGGTCCGTTGAAATGTACCTCGTCATGCCATAAATGTTTACCGTGATGATAGACGATGTCCTTTTCACCATAATTTGGGAATATGTTTCGTGTTTTCAAATGGAGATAGTCCGTCCAACCGATATCGATGCGTTGCGGATCAATTTTAGCGTTCGGTTCGTAGCGACGAGAACGAACCCATTGTCCGTAAATCGCGCCGTTGTCGATCGTCGACCCGGTATCGGTGACCATACCCTTGCTACCGACCTGCAAGTTGCCTTGAATGTGCGTATGCCCGGAGTTGGGGTTTTTCGCCTTGATGGCGGCAGGGTCCTTGTCTCCGACGTGGAGGTTTCCCTTCACGTGCAAATGTCCGGGAATGGTGAGCGTGTCGTTCTTATAGAGTTCGCTCACAATCTTGTGGAGGTTGGTGTACGCCTCCTTGTCGATGTCGGTGGTGAAACCGTCCGCGGCGGACAAGTGCTCCACGCGAAGGAAGAAGGTTTGGTACAATTGGTACGCGAAAAACAGAAGCATCGCAGCGTCTTTGGTCGTCACCTTTTTCGTACGCTGGACTTCGTACAAGTACAAGAGCACGACGAGAATCAGAATGGATTTCTGGAACATTATTCTTTACTAACTACGTTGCGATTTAAAAAAACACATCCATGTTTGGGGGTTTGTGTTAGCTTATTTCCAAATCCTCAAATCAAATTCATTTTTTCTCCTGTATAATTCTCCATGGACTTTATGGGTTGGACCCTCATTGTCTTTGACCTGTGGCATGTTCACACGCTTATCGAACCGAGAAGACGATTTATGATATACCCAGCCACCATTTCGATCTTGTAGTTCGTTCGTTTTCACTTTCCAGGCATGTACTTGTTGTGCATGTATTTCGTCTCCGGAATAAATTTTCTTATTGGCTTCGATGGAATTGCAATGAATGTGTGGGTGAATCGTACACTTTTCGCCGGAATGGATATCAATATGTTTACCATCGATTTGTTCGTTGGGACCTACGTGTCTCGATCTCGTATATTGTCCGTAAATCCCCCCTTGTTTTTGGTTTCCGCTATTTCCGGTAACTCCTCCCTTGTCTCCCACTTGCAAGTTACCCTGAATGTGGACGTGTCCGGGAATGGTGAGCGTGTCGTTCTTATAGAGTTCGCTCACAATCTTGTGGAGGTTGGTGTACGCCTCCTTGTCGATGTCGGTGGTGAAACCGTCCGCGGCGGACAAGTGC
>Ga0181564_10002558_pt1 | contig 15784 bp, 7 predicted proteins | sample 011ome_24_FD_134512 | JGI IMG/M metagenome (GOLD analysis project Ga0181564, IMG submission 134512) | Coastal salt marsh microbial communities from the Groves Creek Marsh, Skidaway Island, Georgia - 011513CT metaG (megahit assembly) | ecosystem: Environmental > Aquatic > Marine > Intertidal zone...
CGCGGACGCGGCGCGCGCCGCGTACGAGACGCAGACGGCGGCCGAACGAGGCGCGTCGGGTTCGTTCTCGGGTTCGCCCTCTTCCTCCATCTCCGAAAACCTGTCCGTGTACCGGCGCAGTTTTCGCGAGCGCTTCGAGACGAGCATCTCCAGCGGCACGCACGATTACTCCTTCGTCTATCCCGCGGAGAGCTGGAGGGCGGACATCGTCAGTTTGAACGACGGGAAGCTGTACGGCGTCGATTTGCGGTTTTCCAACCCCGCGGAAGGCAAGCTGTGCACGCACGTCCTGCCGTTCGTGGGGGACGATTCGCTGCGCGACGTGGGGACGCCCGAAGTCGCGCTCGATAGATTCGTGGAGTTGATCGGCGCCTTCTGGAACGAAAACGGCTTCGGCGTGCCGGGCGGCAACGCGGGGACGCTGGTCGAGACGCGGGTCAAGACGGTGGACGGGGTGACGTATTACCTGTACGAGACGGTCAAGCCGCGAAACCTGATCGCCGCCGCCGTGACGGACGGCCAGCTGTACGTCATCAACGCCGCCGCCGCGAACGACCGCCAGTGGGCGGCGGGCGAAGCCAACCTGCGCGCGATTGTCGACTCCTTTTACGTGCCTCCGTGACGACGGTACTTTTATAGTAATGGAGGGAAGTAGAAAGTAGTACGTAATACACCACTGCTCACGCGTATAGCTCGCTAGTAGGATACACCCGCCGTCACTCGCTCAACTCGGCGCGCGCGAACTCGGCTTCGATTCCGAAGGCGTCGCCGCCGTCTCCGGCGGTCCCCGCCGCGCCCTCCGACGCCTTCCCGAACGCCCCCAGGCCCGGGACGCGAAACGAACCGAGAAGCGTCGCGCCTCCTTTTGTTTTCTTCGCGGCAGCCTTGAGAGGCGCCCTCTTCGCACTTCCCACTCGAGCGGCGTTCCTCAGCTCGCTCGTGTTACGGAAACGCCCGCCCGCGCCGAACGCGTTCGGGTTCGCCCGCCTCGATTCCGGCGCGCCGCCCGCGCGCCCGCTCGTCGCCTCCGGCGCCACCAGCGCGCCGAGCGACGCATCCGCGGACGCCGGCTCCGTCGCAGGCCCTGAAGGCCCTTCGAGCCCTTCGAGCTTCGAGTTCGTGACCGCTCCGCCGCGAGGCGTGCGACGGTTCGGCGACGCGGGCGCGGTTCGCGAGGCCTTGTTCTCTCTCGATCCCGCGGCGGGAAACGAAAACCTCAGAATCGCCGACGCCGCGTCGCCGTCGTCTCTGTTCCCGCGCCGCGCGCGCGCGGGCGGCACCACGCCTCCGACCATCTTCCCCGCGGCGAGCGCGGGAAGCTCGCCGGCGGGAAAGCGCACCAGGTCGGCGTCCATGTCGGAGCCGACGACGCGGACGCTGGACGCCAACACGCGCGATTCACGTCGAGGCGAGGATTTGGGTCGCTCCGGTCGCGCCTTCTCCTTGGCGATCGCCGCCGCCGCCGCCGCCGCCGCCGCGCGCTTCGCCGCGCGCTCAGACTTGCTCGCGCGAGACGAGGACCGACTCTTCTCGGCTCGCTCTTCTCGGCTCGCGCCGCGGAGCCACGGTTTTTCGGAAAGCGGAAAGCGGAAAGCGTCTCGTTCTTCAGGCCGGCCGTGTCCCTGGCTCGGCGCGGCGCACGCCGCGAAGAGCTCGGTCCTCTCGGCGGCGGCGCTCGGGTTCCCAAACGCGCGCTCCGGGGCGGCGCGTTCGCCCGTGGCGGCGGCGTTGAAGACGCGCGCCGTCACCGCCTCCGACTCGGCGTCCCGCCGGATCCCGTAGTAGTCCAGGAACGAGTACGCCAGCCCCACGCCGAACGCGCGGTACTGCTCGTCGTTGGACCCCCACGGCGACCACCTCGGCGCGGGGCCGCCGCCGCGGGGACACACGCCGTAGAAGCTCATCTCCAGCGTGTAGCACATACCCGCGCCCGCGCCGCGAAGCAAGCCCAGGGAGACGGGCGTGAAACGCTCTTTTTCCTCCTCCGAGACTTTTTCCTCCGCCTCGCGCGCGCGCGCGGACACTAAGCGTTCCTCCGAGGCGAGCATGGCGCTCACCGCGCGGCGGCCCGCGCCGGACTTCTCCGGGTTCTCGCAGAATCGGCAGTGGTTCAGCGCGAACCCCAGCGCGGGCCCGGCGTTGAGCTCGAGCATGCGCGGCAACGCCGCCGCGCGTTCCCACGCGAACGCCTTCTCGCACCTTCTCCGGAACGTCTCGCCGCTTTGTCGCGCTTTGTCGCCCGTCTCCTGCTCCTCGCATTCTTTCTCCTCCTCCTCGCCGAAGCTCGGGGGCTCGACGTACAGGAACGACGCCTTGGACGACGTGTGCGCGTGGACGTCCACGAAGAAATCCAGCGCGTGGCATGGATCGCGCGCGTACCACTTGATCAACGCCTTGGTCGCGTGGAGCGTGGGTTCGCGCGCCGCCGTGCAGTCCCGCCAGCGCCGGTTCAGGTCGACGCCGTTCGAGTCGGCGCGGTAGTTCCCAGCCACGCACCCGTCGGGGTTCAGCATCGGCACCACCACGAACGTCACCTTGCGCCGCAGCGCCACCGCGTCCGGCGCGGACGAGACGACGAAGTCCAGAAACCCAGCCAAGGCGTGGCTGGCGGGGGTCTCGCCGGGGTGCACTCGGCAGCTTAGAAACGCGACGCGTCGCGGGGCCAACGCCGTCCCCGGCGGCGCGTCGGGATCGTCCCCGCCGTCAATCACTAAAACGTCGCACCTGCGTCCCTGCAACGTGTGCGCGAGCGTCCGGCGATGCACGTGCGGGAGGTTTCGTTCCTCCAGCGCGTCCAGCGTGGACTGCTGCTCGGCGAACGCGAACGGGTACGAGTACGCGAACTCGACAAACGCGTCTTCGTTCGTCGGTTCGGTTTGACCGGCGGAGACCGGCGCGTCATCCGCCGCGGACGACGCGTCATCCGCGGTACCGGGAAAACGCTTCGTCCTTTCCGTGTCGTCCTTTCCGAAGACGTGCGTGAAGGATAGGATGTGCGGTTTTCTCGGCCGCCGCCGCTCGCGTTCGCTCTCGTTGCCGTCGCTGAGGGTGCCCTTTTCGCCGTCGTCGTCGTTTCCGGCGGAGCTGCCGCTCGAGCACCGCTCGAGCGCGCTCGCGGCGCCGCGGCCGCTCGCGCCGCGGCCGTTCGGCGCGACGAGCGCGTCCTTGGTGCGGTAGTAGAAGACGTTCTTGGGGTGCACGCGCTCCCAGGTTCGATCCCCGGAAGGCCCCGCGCGGAACACCGGGCTCATGCCGTCCTTGTACAGCGACTTGGACTTGGAAAAGTTGGTCACGTGGAAAAGAACCTTCTGGCCGGGCCGCGCGTTTGAAACGCGGAAGTGGAACCACAACCGGTACCGCGCGGCGTTGGTGTCCGGCCGGATCGCGAGCTCGTACTCGTTCTCGGTGATCTGCCGCGCGGAGCCCAGGTTGCCTCCCTCGAACGACGCGTCGAACTGCGCGGCGCGGAGAACGGAGAACGGAAAACGGAGAACGGAGAACGGAAACGGTTTTTTTTTTTCGTTTCATCGGGAAGGGTCGTCAGACGGAAGGCTCCAGGGGCGTGTGTCGACCGCTCGGCCTCGCGTTCTTTTCTTTTCCGACGATAATAACGATAATGGGGTGCCGCGTGGGCGAGCGGTGGGGTCGGGGAGGGTGGGGGCGCACCTTTAAGACCCCTCTGGCGTCCGCGGACGCCTCGGCCGCCGTGTCTCTCTCCGTCGCCGGGGACACCGGCGGGTGCGCGTGCGCCTTGGGCGCGGAGCTCGAGGGCGGGGGCGCGGCGAACGACATGATGAATGGACGCTCGCCTCGGACCGTGCGACGAACGGTCTCGTCCTGCCGAGCTGATGACCACGAGCGGACGCGTGTCGCGGTCGCGCAGCAGCACCTGCGCGCCCGAGCGGACGACTCCCCCGGTCGACCGCTCGCGTGCCTCCCGCTCGACGCGGCGAGGCACCCGCCCGAGGTGGCGACGCGCGCGACGCAGTGACGAGGCTCCCGGTCAAACACACCCCCGTGCATCATGTCGTCGGGGCGCTCGGCCATCAGGCCTTGAAACGCTGAAAGGGTGAACTGGAAAATCGCATAAAAGAGTAGTCTACGTAAAACGCGTCGCGCGCGAGCGAAGCCGTCCCGTCTCGCGCGGAAGGCGAGGAGAGAAACATCCCACGTGCGATGGTACGTGAACGAGCGCGTCTGGAGTCCGCTCCACGACCTGAGCCGCACGCGCCGCACCGCTCTTTCGCGCGAAGGCACGATGTGTTCTACGCGAACGTATGACATATTTTTTTGCATGCATGTGAGGGCGCGACGAAGCGTTTTCTCGTCGAGCGCGCCTCAAGGCGATCATCGAAACGACGCTCCGGCGGTCTCAGCGTCTACTTCCCGCCTTTTGCCTCCCCCGAGCGAACTGCTTGCGTCCGCGCCCGCGCTGCGGCCCCCGGTCGGTTTCCTCCTCCTCCTCGGCGTTCCCGCCTCTCGCCAGGCGCTCCTCCTTGGCCTGCTCGGCGGCGAGCGCCGCCGCCTTCTTCTCGCGCTCCTCCGCGGCTTTGATCTCGTCCACCTTCTTCCCGAGCTCGTCCGAGGCGGACTCCAGCGTCTGCACGCGGTCGACCAGGTCGAAGCACTCGATCTTGTCGCCCGGCTTCCACTCGCCCCACTCCGGGTCGGCGCCGACGCCGCACTCCAAACCGCTCTCCACCTTCTTGACGATATCCTTCACGCGACGCAGCGAGCCGACTTTGCCGACGTACATCTCCTTCTTGCCCCGCGTCACGCGCAGGTTGGCGCCCTTCGTGAGCGAGCCCTCCAGCACGAGGCAGCCCGCCACCTTGCTGTTGCCGCCGCCGAACACCGCCTTGCACTCCGCCTCGCCCACGAACACCTCGTCCTGCACGCCGGAGAGCTTGCCCTCCATCGCGGCGCGGATCTCATCCACCAAGCCGTAGATGACGTCGTACTCGCGCAGCTCCACGCGCGCCTGCTTGGCGCGGTCCGCCACCTTGTCGCTCACCGCGGTGTTGAACGCGAGCACGATCCCCTCGGACGCGGCCGCGAGGTCGACGTCGCTCTCCGTCACCTCGCCCGCGGCGGCGTGCAGGAATCGCAGCAGGACGCGGTCCTGCGGCAGCGCGCCCAGCGCGGCTTTCACCGCCTCCACCGAGCCGGAGACGTCCGTCTTGACGATGACGTTGATCGTCTGCACGCCATCCTCGTCATCCTTCGCCGCGGCGAGGTTCGAGAGGGAAACCGCGTTCCCTTCGATGACGTTTATGCGCGCCTCGTCCGCGCGCGCCTCGGCGGCGTCGCGCGCGTCCGCCTCGCTGTCCATCACGTCAAACTCCTCCCCGGCGGTGGGCACGCCGCCCAGGCCCATGATCTGCACGGGCGTCGACGGGCCGGCTTCCTCGAGCTTGTGTCCGTACGCGTCCGCGATGGCGCGCACTTTGCCCCAGTGCGCGCCCACCAGCACGGCGTCGCCCATCTTCAACGTACCGGTCTGCACTAACAGCGTGGCCATGGCGCCCCTCTGCTTGTCGAGGTACGCCTCGACCACGGTGCCGCGCGCGTTGCGCTCGGGGTTGGCGACGAGCTCCTCAACCTCGGCGACGAGCGCCACGGTTTCCAGGAGCTTGTCGACGCCCGTGCCTTGTTTCGCGGAGACGTGGATCATCGGGACGTCCCCGCCCCATTCCTCGCACACAACTTCCAGCGCCGCGAGCTCCTCCTTGACGCGCTCGGGGTTGGCGCCCTCCTTGTCGATCTTGTTCACGGCGATGATGAGCGGCACGCCCGCGGCGCGCGCGTGCGAAACCGCCTCCTTGGTCTGCGGGCGCACGCCGTCGTCGGCGGCGACGACGACGATGGCGATGTCGGTGACGCGCGCGCCACGCGCGCGCATCGCCGAGAACGCCTCGTGGCCCGGCGTGTCCAGAAACGTGATGTCGCGCTTCTCGTCGTTGATGGACGTGCTCACCTGGTACGCGCCGATGGCTTGCGTGATCCCGCCAGCCTCGCCCGCCGCAACCTTCGCTTTGCGGATGTAATCGAGCAGAGACGTCTTGCCGTGGTCGACGTGGCCCATGATGGTCACCACCGGCGGCCTGGAGATGAGGTCCTCTTCGTCGTCCTCGCTATAGAAGTCCGTTTCTTTGCGCGCCGCCACCTCCACGCCGCCCTCTTCCTTGTCGATCCACTCCACGTCCGTCGCCTCGGCGACGGCGATCACCGTGTCGCGGTCCAGCACTTGGCCCATCTGAATCGCGATGCCTTTCATGAAGAGCACCTTAATCACGTCGCCCTGCGAGATGGCGAGAAGCTCGCACAGCGGCTCGATGGCCATGCCCTCCGCGGGTATCTCTAACAGCTCAACGGCAACAGCCTTGTTCGCCTCCGCGTCCGCGCGTCTCTGCGCGGCGCGCGCCGCCTTGCCGCCGCGGCGGCGCGCGACTTGGTCCGACCCGGAGGCGTCCGAAAACTTGGGCCGGCCGCGGCCCTTCGTCTTGTTGCGCCACGCCTCGTTCCCTCGCCCGCCCTTGGGCGCGTTCGCGCCGAAGGTCCTGCCGTTACCGCGACCGGCGCTGGGACGAGCGCCGCGGTCGTTCTGGTACTCGAAGGGCGCGCCGCTGCCGCGGCCGCGGCCGCCGAAGCGGCCGCCGCCGCGGCCCGCGAAGGATCCGGCGCCTCGCCCCCGGCCCCGCCCGCCGCGGCCACCGCCGCGGCCGCGGCCGCCGCGGCCGCCGCGCTCGTCCTCGCTGGGGGGCTCCATGGTCCGCACGAGCTTGCCGTTCGCGTCGCGGACGAACCTGCCCTTGGGCTTGGCCGCGGCGTCAGCCTCGGCGCGCACGACCAGCGTCGCACCCCGCGCGGAGGCGCCGTGCCAGAGATCGGGCGAATCGCGGGGAGGGCGGAGGCCCCGCGCGCCGGGGGCGACCGCCGCCGCGCGCCTCTGCGTGAGCGCGACGCGGCTGGAGGCCGCGGGGCGCGTCTGCGCGACGCGCGCGGTGGCGGCGACGCGCATGCCCATCGCGAGGCTCATGACGCACGAGTGACGCGCGCGTTTCCCCGGGACCCTTTATCCACTTTACCTCCGAGACCTGTCGGACCGGTCGGACTCCGACGCTGCGCGCGCGGGTTCGAACCTGGGTCGTGCGCTTCCTGTTGAGCGCGCGAAGAGCGAGCCTACCGTCGACCGAGATGTGCGGCGGTGCGAGTCGCGTTCTCTCCCAACGCGTGCGTCGGGGAAAGTGGCGGCGAGAGGGACGCCGCTCGTCACACACAATCCACAGGCAACGAACGTGGCGGCGTGGCCGCGCGACGCTGCGCGTCGTTGATTCACAGCCGAGAAAAACCCCCGAATCAGATCTGGACTATGCGGTTATGGGCCTACAGAGTTGATACGATGTATTAGTCATTACAAGTTGTAAATGCGATGCGAGTGACTATTTGGCACATGCTCATTTTTTGCGACGAAACAATCAAACTTTGGAAAGGAAGTCGTTGCTGTGAGGCGCGAGTCAACTTTTTGGGCACACCAGTCACGACGCGTCACTTCGCTCCGAGCGCGCCGGAGGCCACACGCTTTTGGCGTGTCCCTCGTCGCCATGGGCGCGGACCCGCACGACCTCCCCTCGGGGTTCTCCGTCGTCTCGGACTCCATCCGGCGGGACCGGGAGGCGCTCTTCGGCGCGACGCGGGCAGACGTGCCCACCATCGCCGACGGCGACGACTCGAGCGACGGATCGGACGTGGAGGTGCCGGTGTTCTTCACCACCACGGGGTCGGACGCGGAGACCGAAGCGGAGGGGTTCGGGGGGGCGCTCCCCCCCGGTCTCCTCTCGCCGAAACCGCTAGACTTCAAATCCAGAGCGGGACGGAGCCGGCACGAGCGCCTCGGGGAGGACGTCTCCGAACGAACCGATCGCGACCGCGACCGCGAAGCCGAACGGCGAACGCCGTTCTCCTCCGCGACCGCGGACGACGAAGCCGCGGCGCTCGCGGCGTTCGAGCTCGCCGCGGAGCGGGCGCTGCGGGTGGAGGAGGCGCGCTCGAACAGGCTCGTGCGCGCGCACTTGCACGAGGCGCGCGGCGAGCGACTCGACGTGACCGACGACGACGAAAACGAGCCTTCTCGTTCGGACGCGCCGTCGGACCAGGCGGAGTCCTCCTCCTCGGACGACGAGACCTCCGTGCGCGCCCGACGGCGCCCCCCGCCGAGGCCGAGGGGGAGATCCGCCGTCGATAAACGCGAAGACACGAATAAACGCGAAGACGCGAACGGACAGCCGGACGCGTTTCGAGTCCGGCTGTCCGGCGCCGCCGGTCGTTTGGCGCGCGACGCGAACGACGAGAAACGAACGCGGCTCGACGCCACTTCGGTCGAGTCTCCTCCGTGTGTCGTGATGGACGACACAGACCGTTCGGACCGTTCGGAATCGGGCGACGTTTGGAAAGACGGCGGTGAGACGGCGGTGGAGATGGCGTTCGCGGCGCAGACGCGAGCTTCGGAGCTCGCGGAGCTTTCGGAGTCCTTCGCGGAGCTTTCGAACGCGAAGGACTCCGGTTCGGTCCTCGCTCGTAATAACTCGCTCGACCTCGGCTCGGCGCTCGGCGGGTTGGACCTGGACGGGCTGCTCCGCCGGCTGGAAGCGCCCGGGGGCGAGGCGGTCGTCGCGAGCGTGACTGCTCTTCGATCGAAGAGCAGTCACGTCGACCTCGAGGCGAGCGATGACGAGAGCGACGAGAAAACGAGAGGCTCGTTTTTGGACGGCGGCGACGGCGACGGCGAGAGCGACGGCTTTTCTGTCGCGGGCGCGAGTAGACGACGCGACGTAGAGGGCTGGGTGCTCGCGACCGCGAAGGCTCGCCCGCAGACCGCACGGCCCGCGAAGGCGGACGCGACGGGAATCGCGCGTGTGACGCGAGACGCAGAGAGTCTCTCTGGGAAGGGGCCGCGCAGCGTAGGGGACCGAACCCGGGTAGACGCGGACCCGTACGGCCGCGGGACCCGCCGCGGGCGCCGCGTCGCGCGGCCTCAGTCGGCGTCGCCGATCGCGACGCCGCCGACACCGGCGGACGCGGCGCTCTCGCCTTCGCCGATCGAAGAGCAGTCACGGTCGCCTGTGCCGTTTTCGTTCACGCCGCCGCGCGCCGGCACCGTCCGCATCAACGCCTGGGACACGATGGACGCGAGCGCCGAAAACGAGCGGGGGAAAGAAGAGAAAAAAGAAAAAGAAGAGGAGGCGAAGGAGACGAAGGCGACTGACGCCGCCGCGGGCGTTTCGTCCCCCTCCGCGCTCCTCGCCGAGTCGGCGTCCAGGCGCGCCGCCGACGCCTCGCGCGCCGCGCGCGAGGCGGCGGCGCGCGCGTCGCTGGAAGCGGACGCGCGCGAGCTCGCCGCGCGCGTCCGCGCGGCGGAGGCGGCGGCGGAGCGCGCCGAGGCGGGCGCCGAGATACCGATTCGAAAAGAACGGAGGGAGAAGACGTTCACGCCCGCGTTTCCGGCGGCTGTGTCCGACGCAGCGCTGGCGGCCGCGGACGCGCTCCGCGCGGACGGCAACGCCTCGTTCCGCCGGGGCGATTTACACAGTGCCGTCGAGACGTTCACGGAGGCTCTGGCGCACGTCCCAAACGACGTCGCGGCGCTCGCCAACCGCGCGGCGGCGCGCCTGCGGCTCGGCGAGTGGGCCGCCGCCGAACGCGACGCGAGCGCGTGCCTGTCTTTTGACCATAAGCACACGAAGGCGCTGCATCGCCGAGCCAAGGCGCGGACCGGTTTGGGGGACCACGAAGGCGCGCTGAGCGACTTGCGTTCGCTGTCCGCCCTAATGCCGAACCACGCCGAGACCGCGGCGATGCTGGCGCGCGCGCGGAAGGCGGCGGAGCGACGGAGCGCGGGATCCGCCGCCGAGGGCGCCGCGCGCGCGGCGGCGCGGATGGAGGAACGCGAGGAGTCGCGGCGACGCGCCGAGGAAGAGGAGGCGGCGCGGTGGGAGGCGAGACGTCTGGCGGGCATTCACGCGCACATGGAGCGCGCGAAAGCCGCGGTGCGCGTGTCGCGGAAGTGAACGATGTGGTATATATGATGGTGTAGGATACGTACGTCGTACGACGCCGCGATTCGAGTTTCGCCGCCGGCGCCGGCTTTTTTTTTTTTTTGAGAAACTTTTGGGAAACTCGGCATCGTCGTTCGAGATCGTCATCACGAGAAGCCTCGGCGGTTCCCGTCTCGCGAGCAGAGGCGGTTGCACGGCGCGCCGGTGCCGTCGGGTGCGCGATGGAGGCTGCCGCGAGCGCGGCCGCGCCCGCGGACGTGCTCGCGTTCTGGTTCGGGGGCGACCTGGACGAGAACTACAGGACCAAGTGGTTCCCTTCCTCGGACGGGGACGGGTCGCGGCGAAGAGCGGCGGACGAGCGCATCGCCGCGACGTTCGGCGCGACGCTGCGCGACGCCGAGCGCGGGGCGCTGGACGCCTGGGCCGAGGCATCACCTGAGCACGCGGTGGCTCTGGTCGTGGTCCTGGACCAGTTCTCCAGGCACATCTACAGGCACGACCCCGACCGAGACGAGAAGGTGGCTCGATGCGACGAAAAGGCTGTGGGCGTCGTAGACGCGTGCGTGACGAAACGGTGGGACGCGCGAGTCGCGGCGCCGCAGCAGGTGTTTCTGCTCATGCCGTACCGACACACGCAGAGCTCCGTCGCGCGGCTTCGCGTCGCGATGGAGCGACTGGACGCGCGCCTCGCCGCGCACAAATCGGTGGGCGACTTGGTGGAGAAGTTCCGCAAGACCACGGCGCGATGTTTGCAAGACTCGGAGGGGAAGACGTACGCCGACGGCGACGAGATTCTCGAGCGGAGCGAGTTCGCCGTGAGCGCGGCGACGGCGAGGACGATGCGGGACACGCCTCTGTATCGAACCGTGGTGCGGTTTCTGCAACGCACGCTGCTCGGCGCGGTGGACTCGAGCGTCGCCGAGCGCCGGCGGCCGCGCCGAAAGAAGGACACGCGTTCTTTCGCGGGGTTGTCTTCGCGCTTGAACGACGACGACGCCGCCGCCGCCGCCGCCGCCGCCGCCGCCGCCGCTCCGCGCGCGTCCTCCGGGACGACCGCCGCGACGACCGCCGCGACGGTGGTTTGCGAACCGAAACGCCGCGCTCCCGTCGTGCCCTCTCTGGGCATCTCGCTGTCCGGCGGCGTGGACTCCATGGTCCTCGCCACCATCTTGAAGGACATCGCGGACGGAGATGAGATCTCCGGCGGCGGACCGTTCGGCGCGTTCGGCGTCGTCGCGATGCACGTGGACTACGCCAATCGGCCGGAGAGCCGCGCCGAGGCGGCGTTTCTGGAAGACTGGTGCGGCAGGCACGGCATGGAGCTCACCACGCACCGCATGGACGATACCGTGCGCCGCGGGAACACACCCAGAGAAGAGTACGAGCTCATGACGCGTTCTGCGCGGTACGACCTGTACAAACGGTGTCGCGATCGCTCGTCGTTCCCGGCGGTGCTGGTGGGGCACCACGCCGGCGACGTGCGCGAAAACGTCATCGCCAACGTGTTCCGCGGCGCGCACCTTCTGTCGGTGAACGGCATGCGCGAGGAGGGCATCGTGGAGGGCGTGCGCGTGTGGCGCCCGATGCTGCCGCACGAGAAGCAGGACGTGCTCGCGTTCGCGCACGCGTACGGCGTGCCTTACTTCAAGGACACCACCCCGAAGTGGAGCACCCGGGGAAAGCTGCGCAACCAGCTGCAGCCGCTTCTGGCGGAGATGTTCGGCGCCGGGTACGAGCGGAACCTCTCCGTGTTGGGGCAGGACAGCGAGCAGCTCGGTGAGATGTTCGAGTCGTTCGCGATGGCCGAGTTCGACGCACGGCTGAAAATCAGTGACCTCGGCGCGTACGTCGACCTGGACGGGTTCCAGCGAAAGCCCATGCTCTTCTGGAAAGAAGCGACGCGGCGCGTGTGCCACGGCCTCGGCGCCGGCGCCATGACGGAGAAATCCGCGCGCGAGCTCATCGACAGAATCACGGTGCACGACCGGCGGTCGCGACTGAGGGACGGCTGGATCACGCTCAAGAAAACCAACCGGTTCTTCGTGCGAGGCACCACGCTCGGCGCGTTCGCCGCGGGGGTGTTCCCGGAACGGCGCGACGCGCGCGTCTCGTCCGACCCGAACAAACGAAAGAAGAAAACGACGGGAATCGAAGAGCCTTCGTCTTCGAAGAGCCCGGACGACGACGCGCCGCCGCCGCCGGCGCCGCCGGCGCCGCCCGGCTTCGGCGCGTCCGTGGCGCTGGGAAACGCCATGCACGCGTGGGGACCGGTGACGCGCGTCGGCGCGTGGACCGTGCGGGCTCGGGAGATTCCCAACGTCGGAATCGGCGCGAGCGCGCTGGCGAACGCCGAACCCGTGGATGTCTGGCGCGTGCTCCGCAACGAGATCGACTACCTCGCGCCGGCGCCGCGAAAGCCGGGGGGGCGCGTGTACTTAAGACCCGGCGCGCGTTTGCCCCAGTTCCGATCCGTGGACGTCGCCGTGACGGGTGCGATTCCGTTCGCCGTGGTGGACGTCGAGGGCGCGCCGCCGGATCCCGGCGAGGCGGAGCGAGACGCGTCCCCCGCCGCCGCCGCCGCCGCCGCCGCCGAGGCGTACCGCGTGAAGACGTGGCCCGCCTCCGCGCTTGCGGGCGAAACGTGCGTGGAGGTGCGCGTGCGTTTCGCGAGGGCCAAGACGAGAAGCGAACAGGAGCTCGCGAGCGACGACGCCTCATCGGGCGATCGTGTAGAGCCTGAAGTGGCGTAGCGTCTATTCGCGATTCGCGTAGTGTCGGTGGATGATGGCGTCGGCTATACGTATCCACATCAATTCGCGTCATCACGCCCCGTCGTAGGGCCCCTTCAGCGAGACCTCCCACTTGGCGCTCCCCTGGTCTAGGCCGGAGAACGCCCTCAGCCGGTCCAGCCCGTCCCTCGCCAGCGCGAGCTTCTTCTTCAGCACCTCCCCGTCGGTCTCCCCCCGCGCGACGCGGAACTCCGTCTTGATCTCCGCCACGATGCCGTCGCGGTTCTTACTCGGGAACCGCGCGGCAGCTTTCAACACGTGCCGGTACAGAGTCAACGTGGCTCGCGCGCCCCCTGACATCGCGGCGTCGAACCGGCGGGAAGCGCGCGTTTCCTTCTTCGCCGAACGTCACAGACGAAGCGCGCGCGTCGCGGTGTGAAAGCGAGGGCGTCGAGAACCCGCGCGTGGGCGAGAGTTTCTCAGCGTACGTTCTAGACTTTCGGGGCGCAACTTGTCGTGTCGTACATATAAACAAGATCTGGCTGTCGGGGGAGTCGCCGCGTCAGAGACGCGCGCGCGGGCACCCGACGTCCGTTCGCGGCGCCCCGCCCCGCCCGCGCTCGCCCACCTCTGCCGTGATGGGTATCGCGACGCACGGGCTTCTGGCGAAGGCCGCCGGCTTAGGGGTAGGGTTAGGGGGAGCGGTCGGCACCAGCCTCGCCATCCGATCGTCCCAGGACGAAGGCACCCACCGCTCGCTGACGTTCTGGTACCACTGCCTGCCGGTGTACCTGGAGTACCGCGCGGTGCAGTTCCGGAACCGGGATTTGGGCGTACGCGGGTGGAACCTCCCGGCGTGGACGGGCGTTCCGCTGGACGACGCCGAGGCGGACCGCGCGTACGGCGCGCTCCACGACAAGCACGCACGCAACGTTCGGGATCTGGTGTTAAAGATGCGGGGCTTCTACTTCAAAAACGCGCAGCTTCTCTCCACGCGCGACGACTTCGTACCCCGCCAGTACCTGGAGTGGTGCAAGGAGACGCAGGACGCCGCGCCGTGCGAGATGCGGCCGGGAGAGGCGCGCGCGATCGCCGAGAAGGCGCTCGCGCAGAAGCTGGGGCTTCCCGTATCGTATGGCGAACAGTCTGACGCGGAGCGCGGCGCGGCCGAGCTGCGGTCGAGCGACGTCGCGGATTCGCGTTCGGAAATTTTCGCCTCCTGGGACGAGACCCCTCTCGGCGTCGCGTCCATCGGCACGGTGCACGCCGCGCGTCTCACCGAGCGCTTCGGGGGCCAAGAGGTGTGCGTCAAGGTGCAGGCCCCCGGGATCGAGCGGCGATTCCGCGCCGACATAAAAACGTGCATCGATTTTTGCCGGCTGGCGATGCCGCAGCACGCGCCGCCGCTGGAGGAGATCGAGCGGCAGTTTCTGACCGAGTTCGATTACCGCGCCGAGGCGGCCAACTTAGCGGAGACGCGCGCCTTCTTGCTTCCGAAGTGGCGTCACAAAGTAGACGTCCCGAAGCCGTTCCCCGAGCTGTGCACGAAGGAGGTGCTGGTGATGTCCAAGTTGCCCGGGAAGAAACTGGTGGACGGCGTGCGCGAGCGGTTCGCGGCAATCGCGGCGGCGCGCGGGTGGGACGCGCGGGAGATGGAACAGACGCAGATGGCGGCCATCGCCTCCGGCGTTTTGAAGAAGCGAGACGTCGACGCCGAGGCGCGCGCGACGCGCCGCGCCAACGCGCTCCTCTCCGCCACGGACGCGCTGTGGCGAAAGCCGCGGTTCTACGTCTCGCGCGCGTTGTCCCTCCTCGCCCGAAAAAAAACGACAGATTCCGAAGACGATTCCGCGGAACGCTTTTCGCCCTCGCCGCGCCTGGTGAACGTGGGCGAGGTTCTGCGAACGCTGCTGGACGTGCACGCGGATGAAATTTTCACGCACGGCGTGTTCAACGGCGACCCGCACCCGGGGAACGTCCTGCTCATGCCGGATGGGCGGCTCGGTTTGATCGACTACGGCCAGGTAAAGCGCGTAGACGCGTCCGTCCGACGCAACTACGCCAAGCTGACGCTCGCGATTCTCGCCGAGGACAAAAAAGAGATTGCGCGGCTGTGTCAGTCGCCGTCGCCGTTCGGGTTCGGGGGGGACTCGCGAAACCGGGACGAGGACGTCGCGTACCGACTCGCGATGTTCTGGAACGACCGCGATACACCAGACGTCACGCTCGGTTTGAACCTCCAGGAATTTCTCGATGAGATGGAAGCGCGAGATCCGGTGATCAAAGCGCCGAAGGATATGGTGATGATCGCGCGCGTCTCGATGCTCCTGCGCGGCGTCGCCAACGCGTTTAACGTGCGTCTGCGCGTCGCCGAGGCGTGGCGCACGCACGCCGCCGCGCTGCTCGCGGAAACCGACCCGGACTACTACCTCCTGTCGCGTGAAACGAAACAATAGACGTAGAGAGCCGAGAAGACGAGACACGAACAGACGTAGTAAGCAAACGGAAGCGAGGAAGGGTGCTTTAGACTCTAGTACGTACTAGTGGTAGTCAATCTACGCGCCCGGCGGATGCGTACGCGGCGGCGACGTCTTTTTGTGGTCTACAGAACGCGCCTCGCTAGACTCTACTAGCCTAGGAGCTCGCTCGCGCGCGTCTCCGCGGGAAGAGGAGCGGGGCGTTCGGCTCGTCTTCGACATCTTCGATGTCTTTTTTTGCCTCGTCGCGCCTCGGGCCGCAAGTCGCGTCGACTTTCGCCTCAGTGACCCCCTCGCACGCGACGAGCGCGTCCAGCAGGTCCGCGGACCCGCCGCAGGCGGGGACGACGACGACCAGCGAGACACGAACCGAAAAGGCTGTTTCACTAGAAAAACCCGCGCGATGCTCGATTGGAAATCTCGGATTGGAGATGTCGACGCTCGCCCCGACGCTCGCGACGCGCGACGTCCCGCGACGCTCCACCGCGGCGACGACGTCGCGCAACACGCGACCGGGACGGAC